>Ga0233430_1003054_pt1 | contig 17685 bp, 26 predicted proteins | sample SI_118_April2016_2_FD_179883 | JGI IMG/M metagenome (GOLD analysis project Ga0233430, IMG submission 179883) | Seawater microbial communities from Saanich Inlet, British Columbia, Canada - SI_118_April2016_150_MG | ecosystem: Environmental > Aquatic > Marine > Inlet | place: Canada: British... | reverse complement strand
CGACGGGCTTTTAGACTCATCGAATGCCTCATGAAGGTCTCCTGACTTCCAGAAATACAAGAAGTTTAGGAGTGTTTTGTCTGAGGCAACAGGGGTATCAAAGTAAGATTTTTGATGAAGCAATGCGACCTGACGCAACGTGATGTCCTTTTCTAATTGTCGTTGACAGGGTCTGCTTACTGATTTCCAAGGCTTTGGCTATTTCTTCCACCGACTTATCTTGGCTCAGCAGCACATCGGCTTCTCGCAACTTTCTGATAATCTGTTCAGTTGAATAACGTTGTTTTTTGGGCATTGCCTATCTCCTTTTTCCTGATCTGTAACATTCTACTTGGATCAGGTTTGGGGGGGCAGGTCACTTTCTGCAAAGTCTGGATTTGGAAGAAACCGCCGATCACGAGGACACCGATCAGAAAGGTGAAGCCTTTCATTGTATTGAGGGTGCTTTGCTGTGCAGAATATCCAGGTGCTGATTCGTAAGCAGTTTTAATATCGGACGCTTCCACATCTTTGACCATTGCGGGGATGAGTTGCACCATACTTTCAACTGCGGTGGGATCTTCTAGCTGAACTGCGATCACATTCGTTATGGGGCGTGAACTGGAGACGCTTGCATCGGGTTTGGGTCGATATTTATCCCAGATGGCGAGGGAGACAAAGATGGAAGGCTGAAAAAAGTATTGCTGTCCATCTGTAATGCCCGTTACACGGAGATCGTAGAATTTGTCTTCTGTCCCCTGTGTGGATTTGACTGTAATATAATCTCCGATGCCAATATTGGCTGACTCGGCTATTCTTTGGTCTATCATCACAACTTTAGATTGTCTGGAGCGGATCGTTTCGCCAATGATCGGAGCGGGGAGACCAGGTTTACCCAGTTCTACACCAATAAAAGATGCATCAATGGAAGCAAGCCCATCGCCAAGGACGATTTCGAGATTGCTGAAGCCAATAGGCCCAGCATCGGCAACACCATCCACACGTTGGACACGTTTGACTTTCTGGTAATCCAATCGGCTTGCTATTGTTGAATAGCCGGTGCCTTCCTGAAAGACGAGGAGGGTGGCATCCAGTTTTTCGAGATATTCTTTATTTGCAGAAGCGAGACCTTCGCCGAGCCCTGCGGTGAAAAGCACCAAAACGGCGATGAGGGCAATAACCATACTAAAAAGGAAAAAGCGTCCTTTGTTTCGCCATACTTCTTTGAGACTAAGATAAATAGACATTGTATTTCCTTGTTGAACTTCTTGAATTAGACTAAGTTGACCCTAATATACACTTAGCAAAAGAATTTATCAAGGTTTTGCACATATTTGCTGTTCAAATACTTGACAATCATTATATTCCTTGATAATATAGAGACATCTTCAGAAAAGGAAAGTGTAAATGAACGAAATAGCAACATTCAGCCTCGGCGTTATATTAAGAGAAACAGGTATCAATGCAGACACACTCCGCGCATGGGAACGGCGATATAAACTTCCTCAACCCTCCCGCAGCGAAGGTGGGCAACGCCTTTACTCCCCGCGTGATATAGAGATTATCAAATGGCTCATGCAACGCCAGAAAGAAGGCATGCGCATTGGTCAGGCCGCAAAACTTTGGCACAGAAAAGTTGCAGTCGGCGAATCCCCTCTTGCAGGAGACACCCTAAATCTAAATATTGAAGAAGGCTTACCTGAAGCGTCTCGCCTTCAAGTTTTTCAAGACAATTGGGTCAGAGCCTGCATCTCATATAATGAAGCACAAGCAGAGCAAGTAACTGGTGAGGCTTTTACAAGATTCCCTCTTGAGTTGGTATTCACTAAAATTCTGTTACCCAGCATCCGGGAAATTGGAGAACTTTGGTATAAAGGGGAAATTAGCGTTCAACAAGAGCATTTCGCATCCGCTTTATTGATGCGTCGTATCGAAGCCATGATCGCTGCATCCCCTGCATCAACGCGTCCAGAAAAAATAATCGTTGCTTGCCCGCCTAAAGAAGAGCACACGCTCTCTTCCCTTTTATTGACTCTTTTTCTTCGCAGACGTGGCTTCCATATTATCTATTTAGGCACGAATGTCCCTCTGGAAGAATTCAAGGAAACTGTAGAGACCATAAAGCCAGAGCTGGTGCTTTTTACAGCGCAACAACTAACAACAGCCGCAACACTGGAGCAAGTGGTTCAAGAATTGAGTTCAAGCAATACAACCATAGCCTATAGCGGACGTGTTTTTCAAAGCCCCCCCGACATCCAAGATCATATTAGCGCTCATTTTTTAGGCGACAACTTTGAAAGCATTTTCGCAAATATCCATTCTCTAATCGAAGTTCAAGAAAAAGTTGCGCCAAAACCTTCAGAAAGCACTCATGGATTACTTCTGACCACTTTTGAAATCTCTCGCGCTGCAATTCAAGCTCATTTAACGGATACGCTATCTCAATGGAATATCCCGATCAAGCCACTTACAGACGCGACAGCGTATCTCAACGAAAATATTGCAGCAGCGCTCTACCTTGGCGACCTTAACTTCCTTAGCCCTGAACTAGGATGGGTAAAACGCCTGCTAACACATAGGAAAATGGAAGAAGTTAGCCTAGAAAGATATATCCAGGCTTATGCCAACACACTGCAAGAAGTGATCGGCGAAGCAGCAACACCACTCATAAATTGGCTGCTCGAAGAAGCATCCAATTAGCGTTTATTAGGAGAAAAAATGAATATACTTATCACTGGCGGAACAGGGTTGATCGGACGCGCCCTCTCTGCCGCACTAATAGCAGATGGACATAACGTCAGCGTTCTCACGCGTAACCCCGACAAAGCCCGAAACAACCTTGCATCTGGGGTGCTACCAATAAAATGGCAGAGTGCCGACATCGAAGCACTATCCCGTTTAATAGAAACGAACGATGCCGTAATTAACCTTGCCGGGGAGAGCATCGCCGGTGAAAACTTACTCAGCATTCTCACCAAACGCTGGACAGATGAGAGCAAAAAACGCATCCAGGGCAGCCGCGTGGATATGGGAGAAACCCTCGTCAAAGCAATTGAAATGGCCGAGAAAAAACCACAAGTTTTTATCCAGGCTTCGGCTGTGGGCTATTACGGTGTGACAGGTGAAGAGCCATTAAATGAAAATGAACCAAAAGGCGATGACTTCCTTGCTGAAACCTGCAGTTCATGGGAAGATTCAACCATAGCTTTAGACGAAATGGGCATCCGCCGCGTCATCATCCGCACAGGATTGGTGCTTGCCCCCAAAGGCGGGATTTTGCCCATTATGCTCCTTCCCTTCCGTCTTTTTGCAGGCGGAAAATTGGGCAGCGGAGAACAATATGTTCCGTGGATCCATCTTGAAGACGAAGTGAATGCTATTCGTTTTCTGCTCAATGCTGAAGATGCGCGGGGCGCATATAACCTCTCGGCACCGTATCCTGTCAAACAACGGGAGCTAGCCAAAATTGCGGGACGAGTTCTGCATCGCCCCAGCTTTATCCCCGCACCTGCTTTTGCCCTCCAATTGGCTTTGGGAGAAAAATCTACATTAGTTCTCGACGGGCAACGAGCAGTTCCCGAAAAACTGGTCACTGAAGGATTTTCTTTCAGTCACAAGGATTTTGAATCGGCACTCAAAACACTTCTTTAGGGAGAAGACATGAAAACATCTACAAGAAATACCATCTTATCTAGCATTGCGACCGCTTTTGCGCTAACAACTGTGATCTGGCTAACGGCGGGGAGCCTTGCCAGCCGCTTTGACGTAGTGAATGAGAAATATTTTTCATTCTACTATCCTTGGCAAACGCGCAACCCAACGACAATGGCCTATATCACTGTCTGGGTGGGCTATGCGCTGCATAATATTTCTGCTTGGGTTGTGATCTATATGGCCAAAAAGGAAAATCCGAAATATCAGACTGGTTTTCGCTGGTTCAATTGGGCGATGCTTGCCCTAAACGGTGTTTTCTATATTTTGCATTGGATCCAAACCCAACTCTGGTACGACGGGCTGGCAATTGCTGTGCCCGAAGTAACATCACAAGGCTCGGTTGTTTTGATGCTGGTCGTTATCCTGATCTTGGAAACACCTCGACGCGGATTGGCTTTCGGCAAAAAAGTGAAGTTCCATAAACGCTTTATGCAGATTGTGCGTGAGTATCACGGCTATCTTTTTTCCTGGGCGATCATTTACACCTTTTGGTATCACCCAATGGAAAACACCTTTGGACATCTGGCCGGATTTTTCTACATCTTCCTACTTTTGGCTCAATCTGTTTTACTTTTCAATCGAGCGCACTTAAACAAATACTGGACATTCCTACTTGAAGCCTTTGTGTTGATACACGGTACGCTAGTTGCGATATCTCAAGGCAACGGCATTTGGCCCATGTTCGCTTTTGGATTTGGCGCAATGATCGTCCTAACGCAAATGTACGGCATCGGGCTACAGACTTGGGTTCGGCGCGCGTTGGCAGTCAGCTTTGTCGTTGGCATGAGCCTCTTTTATACCCTTAGCGGAAACCTTGCCGGACTAAACGAAGTTATCCGCATCCCCTTTATTGACTACCTGCTAATTGGCTTGCTCTATCTGATCTTTTTGGGCATAAACGGGGTCGTTAGTTTAATTAGCCGTAAATCAACACAAGCAAGTTAATCAAATTATCAATTGGAGAAAAAAATGACAAAGAACAAGAATACATCTATGCAGGAGAAATTTAAAGGTCTCCGCCGCTTCAACCTAATCATGGGCTTTTTACACTTAATCCAAGGTGTATTTATGTGGGCGGTCAGCAATGACACCACATACCCTATTTTTACAAACTTTTTAAATTTCGACACAACCACTTTCAGCTTAATCCCGTCTGCCAAGCTCTTTTATGAATTGCCTTTAGGCCCCTCTGTAGCAATCTTCTTATTGCTTTCTGCTATTGCACATTTTTACCTTGCATCTGCAGGCTATGAAAGCTACACAAAGAACCTAAGGCAGGGCAGGAATCCTATCCGCTTTTATGAATATGCCCTAAGCTCATCCTTAATGATCGTCCTGATCGGTATGTTAGCGGGCGTTTGGGATTTAGGTGCAATTATTCTCATGTTTGGGCTGAACGCGATGATGAACTTATTGGGTTTACTGATGGAAAGTCTCAATCAAAATCACACAAAACTTGACTGGTCTCCTTTCACTTTCGGTTCAATTGCAGGAATAATCCCGTGGTTGGTAATCTTCATCTACTTCTTTGGTTCCATCTCATCAGGTGGAGAAGCCAAGCCGCCAGCCTTTGTTTACGCCATAATCCCAACTTTATTTGTATTCTTCAATACCTTCGCAGTCAACATGTGGCTTCAATACAAAAAAATAGGTCCTTGGAAAGACTATCTATATGGCGAACGTATCTTCATTGTTCTTAGCTTAGTTGCCAAAACAGTTTTGGCATGGATGATTTTTGCTGGAACTTTAGCTCCCGTCTAGGATATAAAAAATGAACACCTTTATTGTTACTGACAGTACGTGTGACCTACCAATTGAAACGATAGAACGTTACGGTATCGAAGTTGCCCCCTTACATATCAATATGGGCAGCGAAAGCTTTTTCGATGGTGTCAATATCACCAAAGAAGAGTTTTACCGCCGTCTACCAGATTACGACCCTGCTCCCAGCACCGCAGCGCCAGGCACAGCACTTTTTATTAAGCATTTTGAAGCGCTCGTTGAAAAAGGGGCAAAGGAAATCCTGTCCATTCATATCTCCGAATCGCTGAGTGCAACGATCAACTCTGCGCGACTGGCGGCAAAGGAATTTACAAAAGTCCCTGTTACCGTACTGGATTCAACCCAACTCAGCTTAGGGATGGGGTTTCTTGTAGAAAGAGCTGCTCAAATGGCGGAAGCGGGCAAAAAAGCAGAAGAAATCGTTAGTAAATTACGCGAGATCATGCCCCGCACCTATGTCTTTGCCGCGCTGGACACCCTCGAATATCTGCGCCGTAGTGGCCGGATGCATATTGCCGTGGCGCGCTTCGGTGATTTATTACGCTTGAAACCTCTTGTATTTATGAGTGGCGGCAAACCAGATGCGCATCGCGTTCGCACACGTGAGAAAGCGATGGCTCGTCTCTTTACATGGCTCGATAAACATGGTCCCTTTGAGCAATTAGCTATTGTCCATGCTGGTGTACAAGAACGCGCAGAAGCATTGCGAGAAGAAGCACACAAATATTTCCCAGATGGAGAGATCATCATTCAGCAAATTACGCCCGTTCTGGGCACAAATCTGGGCATAGGTGCGTTGGGTTTTGCTGGCATTGCAAAAGAGAAATAAGCTGTGCGCATTTGGGATATTTCTCCCGGCTATTTGAACCGCGCTAGTCTGCTAGGAGAACATCGAGAGCTGCATGGGCTTGCGTCCATTCACATTAATAACAAAAAAGGATATTCGCGACATCCTGAAACCATACGCTGGAAGAACTATTTACCAGCATTAGCCATGAGACATGAACTTCTCGTTGCAGAAATGCGGTTTCGAGGCTATCAACATCATTCCCCGCTTCCTATCGAAGCGGGGACAGAAAAATGGCCAGATTATCTTGATGAACCTGCCACACAAATCAAATTACTGCGCGAAAAATATATCGATAAAGAGTCTGGACGCATTCCACTTCCGCATACCTTGCAAGAGCTTTGGGAACATCATCGTTTCTCAGTTATGGCACGAGATACAGGAAAATATCATCTCTATGAGAGAAAGTTGCCCAATGTCGAGTTTGATGAATTCTCAAAAGAGATAAGCGAAATCATACGGCAAAAACCACGCCAAAGCGATGTAGAAAATACTATTGAAGAAATGTGGCTATGCCTGGAAGCGAAACCTAATGCTTCTCTCAGCATAAAAGACAAATTTGAAGAATTGCAAAAAATAGTAAAAGAAGAAAACATAAAGCTACTACACACAACAGCACTAACAGAGCTTTCTATCTGGCTCAACTAGCTTTATCATGCAAAAGGAAACACCCTATGCTCCACCGGATTGACCAACAACAAATAATTCCAACCCCACTCGATGAAGTCTGGGTTTATTTTGCAACGCCCCACAACCTGAACGAGATGACACCGCCTGATATGAAATTTGAAACCCTGCATGGCGGGGATGAAAAAATGTTTCAGGGACAATTAATTGAATATCGTGTTCAGTTCATGCCGCTTATCAAGTCTCGTTGGCTCACAGAAATTGCCCACGTTGAAAAGAAAGCCTACTTTGTAGATGAGCAGCGCATCGGGCCTTATCGCTTCTGGTATCACGAACATCGTTTTGAAGCTGTCGAAGCTGGCACGCAGATTACCGATCAAATCACGTATGAACTCCCCTTCGGCATTCTTGGTGATATTATCCATGCCATTTGGGTAAAACATAAATTAAACAGAATTTTTGAATTCAGAAAGAAAAAAGTTGCCGAGCTTTTTAGCTCGTAAAAGGAGTACACATGTTTCTCAACATTCTTCAGATCATAGGCGTTATAGGTACCATCCTAACAGGCCTATTCTCCCTAGTCGCCCCAACCAAGATCGAAAGTTTCACTGGTATCAGACCTATTGGCGGACGCGGTATTACCGAAATCCGTTCTATCTTTGGCGCATTATTTATTGGCCTGGGCGTAGCAGCCTTTTTACTTGATACAAGTGTTGCCTACCCAATGCTCGGCATCATGTATCTCGCAATAGCCGCTGTCCGCGCCGTATCTATGTTCACAGACAAGTCAGTTGAGCAATCCAATATTATTAGCCTCGTCGTTGAAATCATCTTCGGCGTAATTCTGGTGCTCTAATGAAAATAGCAAAAACCCTCTCCTTCCTCGGCATTCTCGCCATGACAGCCGTTCTCATCTATGGTTTTACCATCGGTGATTTCGCAAGCGAAGGCAGCCAACTCCTATCCATGTCCTGGGGCATTGTCTCTCTGGTCGACCTCTACACAGGCTTCATCCTCTTCTCTTTGTGGATCTTCTACAGAGAAGAAAAACTATATGCCGCTATTCTCTGGGCAGTCGCCATGATGACCCTGGGCTTCTTCGCAGGTGCGCTCTACGCCTTTATTCACCTTCAAAAAAGCAAGGGTGACTGGATGCAATTCTGGCTAGGAAAACATGCAAAATAGATTTTCTGAACTGCTGGATGAATTCCGCTCCGTGCTTGGTGGTCGTTTAATTGACGCCATCCTGCCACCCTTAGTTTTCCTGATTGCCAATGCCATTTGGGGACTTCAAACCGCCATGTGGACAGCCTTAGGATTAAGCATCATACTCGGCATTCGACGTATCACACGGGGCGAATCCCTGGCCTATGGCTTGCTCGGCGCTTTCAGCGTTCTACTGGCAATTGGCTTGGTCACATTGCTCGGACGTGCCGAAAGCTTCTTCCTCCCTGGCCTCATCAGCGGCGGGCTGACAGTAGCCTTATGCTTTATCAGTCTTCTCATCAAACGTCCACTCACCGCCTGGAGCAGCTACATCTCCCGCCGTTGGACATTAGATTGGTATTGGCATCCCCGTATCCGCCCAGCTTACACCGAAACCACCCTCCTCTGGACACTTTTCTTCGGTCTGAAATTTTGGTGGCAAATAGCGCTTTATCAAGGCGGAGATGCTGAAAATCTGGCGTGGGTACAAACTCTAACCGGCTGGCCTACCTTACTCATCATTCTTGTTATTACCTATCTCTATGGCACATGGCGTTTGCGTAATCTGCAAGGCCCCAGCACTGAAGAATTCGATCAGAAAATTCCCGCACCCTGGCAAGGCCAGCAACGTGGTTTCTAGGCATTATAAATATCTCTAAGGACAACATGAAAAACAAACCTTTAGCGTCGATCTTTTTGATCGTCTTCATTGACCTGCTCGGCTTCGGACTGATCTTGCCCCTACTGCCCTATTATGCCGAGAGCTTTGGCGCAAGTGATACCGTAATCGGCTTATTGGTCGCATCCTATGCTGCTGCCCAACTGGTCGGCGCGCCCCTTTTAGGGCGTCTATCCGACCGCTTTGGTCGCCGTCCCATACTTTTACTCAGCCTCTTAGGAACATTAGTTAGCTTTTTGATATTAGGTTTTGCCAATACACTTTGGCTATTATTCATCGCCCGCATTTCAGATGGCATCACCGGCGGAAATATCAGCGTAGCGCAAGCCTATATCGCTGATGTCACAGACGAGAAAAGCCGTGCCAAAGGCTTGGGAATGATCGGCGCAGCTTTTGGCTTAGGCTTTATCTTTGGCCCCGCAACAGGTGGATTTCTCAGCCAATGGGGCTACGCTGTCCCTGCTTTTGCGGCCGCCGGTTTGGTAACGATAAACTTGCTCATGGTCTACTTTTGGCTCCCTGAATCGCTTACGCCTGATAAACGCGCCGCTTTAGCGCAAGCAGAAAAACCTAAATTCACCATCAATGCCCTGCTAGATGCACTTAAACGTCCTTTTTCTGGGCCATTGCTTATCACACGCTTTATTTTTGGCTTGGCATTCTCTATTTTCCAAACTATTTTCTCACTTTACGCACTGCGCCGCTTCAATCTTGATGCCCAACAAACTGGTTATGTCCTAACTTATGTCGGTGTTTTGTCTGTAGTCGTGCAAGGTGGTTTGGTCGGTAAATTAAGCGAAAAATTTCGTGATGATTTGCTCATCACTGTCAGTGTAGGCATTATGGCGATCTCGCTGCTTGGTTGGGCTTTCGCCCCATCAGTGACAATGTTGCTCATTATTTTGGCGCCAATTGCCTTCTCTGGAGGCATATTAAACACCGTCATTTCCAGTGCATTGACCAAAACCGTTCAACCACAAGAAATAGGCGGGATATTGGGACTTGCCACTTCGCTCGAAAGTCTGACACGCGTCATCGCCCCGACTTTGGGCGGGCTACTGCTCGAAAAACTGGGTTTCTGGTCTCCAGGCGTTTTTGGTGCTATCGTTTTAACAGGCTTATTTGTCTACGTTTGGCGCGTAATTTTCAATCATCCTCTAGCACAAGCGGTGCCAGAGAGTTAAATTTCCTCGGGAGGGAAGATGATCCGCAATCAATGGTATGTTGTTCTCGACTCAAAACAAGTCAAGGATAAACCGGTCGGGGTAAAACGCTTGGGCGAGAAATTAGTTTTTTGGCGCGATAGCAAGCATAAGGTCAGGTGCGCTTTCGACCGTTGTCCACATCGGGGTGTGGCGTTAAGTCTCGGTAAAGTCCATAAGAATCATCTACAATGCCCATTCCATGGCTTTGAATTTGACTCAAATGGGCAATGTGTCCTTATCCCTGCGGAGGGGCGCAGCACACAGCCACCCGCCGCCATGCGCCTGAATTCTTATCCTACTTATGAAGCTCACGGTTTTATTTGGGTCTGGTGGGGCGATAAAGCACCTGCCGATCTTGAACCGCCGCATTTCTTTGACAATATAGATGAGCGTTTTTTCTACGGCTCTGCGATAGACCCTTGGAAGGCACATTATTCGCGTGTGATCGAAAATCAGCTTGATGTGGCGCATCTGCCTTTTGTTCATCACAATACCATTGGGCGCGGAAACCGCACACTAGTGGATGGCCCAAAAGTGATTTGGAAAAACAAGAAAATGATGTACACCTATGTTTTCAATCGCGTTGACGATGGTAGCAAACCCCGCTCTGCAGACAAGTTAGAGCCGCGCGATGGGCAGGTGCATCTTGAATTTATCATACCTAATCTCTGGCAGAACCATATCAGCGAAGATGTGCGAATCCTAGCCGCTTTTGTGCCCGTTGATGATGAAAACACGTTGCTCTATTTACGTTTTTATCAAAAGTTTTTGCCTGTACCCTTTCTGGGGAAACTCGTGGCGCAGCTTGCCATGCCTTCGAATCTGCGTATTGCCCATGAAGACCGTGGTATTGTTGAAAGTCATAGGCCTTTGATCAGCAGCTTGCGTAACAATAATGAAAAACCGATCAAAGCTGATGCGCCGATTATTGAATATCGGCGGCAGCGTGAAGCACTTCAAAAAGAGACTCGATAATTGAAAAGAGAAAATATGAAAACCTGGCTCAAAAGAATTTCCATCGGCATCATCATTATTCTAGTAATAGCCACCATTGGCTTTGTCTGGTGGGGAAATACGCCCCTTGAAGCGATGCCTGAAGCATTAGCCGCTCTAGAAAGCGACAACGACGTACTCGTCATCAACAAAAAGTGGATGGTATTCAGCCCGATCAATACATCTACAAAAACGGGCATCATCATTTATCCGGGCGGACACGTTGATCCACGCGCTTATGCGCCTTTGGCAAAAGAAATTGCGCGAAATGGCTATTTGGTCATTCTGCCGCCGATGCCACTCAATTTAGCTGTCTTTGACATGAATGTTGCAGATGAAATTATAGAAGCAAATCCAGAAATCGAGACGTGGTATCTCGGCGGGCATTCGCTCGGCGGCGCAATGGCAGCAGAATATGTGGCCGCAAACGCATCTAAAGTAGACGGGTTATTCTTGTGGGCATCTTATTCTGCTGAAGGCACCGACCTGAGCATTATCCCCGATCTGAAAGTTTTATCCATTTATGGAACAGAAGATGGTGGTGTAGAAGAAATTCGTATTTCAGATAATCGTCTCCCTGCCGACACAGTTTGGGTAGAAATGGAAGGTGCAAATCATGCTCAATTTGGTTGGTACGGTATCCAGCCCGGCGATGGTGTTGCAACTATCTCGCGTGAAGAAGAGCAAGCCTGGATTTTGAAAGAAACAATCGCATTTATTGAAAATTAATTTATTCAAACAAGTGACGGTCACTTCGAATATTCAAAAGGAAAATAAAATGAATGAAACTGAAAAGAAATACCTAATTGCAAGTACTGTAGAAGTATTGATCGCTGCAGGCATCGCCTTTGCAGGCAGCCTATACAGTGTAAAAATTGGCAATTTACCCCTTTTTGGCGTTTTAGTTGGCTGGGCATTTCTGGTCAATTGGATCGCCTTTATCCCGGCCTATAAAAACCAGACCGAAAAGTTTTTCGACCTGACAGGAAGCATCACCTACATCACCACCATCTTGCTTGCCTTTTTCCTCAACCCTGAAGCACGAGATGCACGTTTCTTCTTGATGCTAGCTGTTGTCTTGGCATGGGCATTCCGCTTAGGCACATTCCTCTTTAGCCGCATCCAAAAAGACGGTAAGGATGGACGCTTTGATGATATAAAACCATCATTCGTGCGCTTTTTCCATGTTTGGACTTTACAAGGCTTATGGGTCACATTCACTGTGCTCGCTGCCTTAATGGCAATGACCAGCACCACGCATAAACCTTTAGGCATCTGGGGATTGGTCGGTGGACTTCTCTGGCTCTTCGGCTTTGCAATCGAAGTAGTCGCTGATAATCAGAAATCTGCTTTTCGTAAAGACCCGGCCAATAAGGGCAAATTCATCAATACCGGTTTATGGTCACGCTCTCGCCATCCAAATTATTTTGGTGAGATCACCCTTTGGATCGGCGTGATGCTGATCGCGATTCCCGTTTTACAGAGTTGGCAGTGGATTGCCATCATCTCCCCCATCTTCGTAACCCTATTGCTCACTCGCGTTAGTGGCGTTCCGATGCTCGAGAAACGCGCCGATGAAAAATGGGGCGGGCAAGAAGATTACGAAGTTTATAAAAAGAATACACCTGTCTTAATTCCTAAGCTCTAAAACAAAAAAGGAACAAAATGAAAGAACAATTCGAAGACCAACAATTCCTAAATATTGAAACTTTCCGCAAGAATGGCGAGGGCGTTAAAACACCTGTCTGGTTTGTTGAAGAAGGGGATGCTTTTTATGTATGGACTGAAGTAAATTCCTGGAAGGCTAAAAGAATTCGTAATAATGGCGCAGTCAAAATTACGCCATCTACTGCAAGCGGCGAACCAGTTGGAGAATGGGTAGATGCTCACGCAATAGCCGATGCATCACCTGAAGCCTTAAAACACGTGACAAAATTGCTAAAAAAGAAATATGGACTTGCATTTAACGGTTTTCAGACAATGGGCAAGTTACGCAAAGCAAAATATACTGCGCTTAAGATTAAGCTCGCATAGCAGATGCAAATATTTAAGTACAACTTTACTGTTAATGCACCACTTGAAGATGTTGCAGCTTTCCATCGGGATACAAGCGCGCTTAAGAAGCTCAGCCCACCCCCGATGATCGTGCAATTACACCAAGTCGACCCGATGGCAGAAAATTCTATCTCCGAATTCACACTTTGGTTAGGGCCAATCCCCATCCGCTGGCGAGCTATTCATAGTAATATAAGTGCTAACGGATTTACAGACACACAAGAAAAAGGTCCAATGGAATATTGGAAACATACGCATTCTTTTGAATCTATCGATGAAGAAAAGACCCGTATTCAAGAAAGAATAGAATATACCCACCCCGAAGGATTGCGCAGCTTATTTACCCGTCTGCTTTTTGGGAGATTTGGCCTTACACTTCTTTTCACTTACCGAAAATTGGCAACGAGACGTAATCTTGGAGAACAGAAATGAAAAATGTTAGTAGACAAATATCAGTCATCTTGACTACCATATTAACTATAACGATTAATGGACTGGCAAATGCCCTGCCCCTTAACGGGCTGACCACTGGTGAGATCTCAGACAGCTTTGAAACCTACTTTGTTCCTGCCGGGTATGTTTTTTCGATCTGGGGTTTGATCTATATCGGGCTAATCGCTTTTGCGATATACCAAGCCTTACCTGCGCAACGTGAAAATCCGCGTTTAGCGCGCATTAGCTGGTGGGTAGTAGTAGGCAATCTAGCCAATGCTACCTGGATTTTCTTCTGGCATTACCAAATCTTCGCTCTCACCGTGGTGGCAATGCTAACCTTATTAGTTTCGCTTCTCTTTACCTATAAAGGGTTGCGGAGTGATGAAGATAATATCCAACCTGCAGAACGCTGGTTTGTCCAAATACCTTTTAGCATTTATCTCGGCTGGATATCCGTCGCTACAATTGCAAATATCAGCGATGTGCTGTATTTTTTCAATTGGGGGCAGATCGGAATTAGTGCTGAAATCTGGATGGTTATCATCCTGCTCGTTGTTGCAATACTCGCTTGGGCAATGAGCCTGCGCCAAAAAGATATTGCATATTTGACTGTACTCCTTTGGGCCCTGGCTGGAATTGGTGTCAAATTCCCGGAAAGTGGCTTTGTGACCACGGCTATCTGGTCTGCATTTGGCCTTGTAGCGGTTGCGTTTTTGTTCGCTGCTATTCCGCAGAAGACTAGTTCATAAATTCAAATCAGTTTGGATGGATGCAAATGTCAAAATTGGAAAAGAAAGTTGTTGTTATCACCGGCTCATCACGCGGATTTTGCTTTAATATCGCCGAAGAAATGCTCAAGCATGGTGCGCTTGTGGTGATAACAGGAAGAAGCCAACAGGCAATCGAAAGTGCGTTAAACGCGCTGCAAGCCCAGGGTCATGTGCGGGGCGAGATTTGTGATGTGACCGATGAAGACCAAGTGTATCAACTGGCAGAATCTATCATCCAAAATGAGGGGAAATCGACATCTGGATTAACAATGCGGGCTACTCATCTGCTACTGGGCGTGTGCTAGACATGAATCCGCAAGAGGAAGAGGGGCTAGAAATGTTCCGTGCTAACTCGCTTGGCACGATGTATGGCGCACAGGCGGCGTATAAACACGGCGCGAAGATGGTCGTCAACATGTATGGAGCTGGCAGTAACGGCAAAGCCGCCTTGCCGATGGGGCTATATGCCACGACAAGGGCGTGGGTAACTTCTTTTACGCGCACAATGGCAAAAGAGATGCAAGCGGGCGAGATGCAAATTGTGGGCTTCAATCCCGGCATGATGCTGACCGATATGCTCACCCGCCCAACGGTGATCGGCGAAGCAGGCGCAGATATGATGAAAAATTATGGTTTCGTGTTGCGCTTTTTAGCGCGCACGCCTCAAGAATTGGCTGCGGATTTGGCGCGTGTTATTTCGCGCGTACAAAAGCCTTTTACAGAATACCGCGTAATGAAAGCGTGGACGCCTTTCCTGGATTTGCTGCGCGTGCTTCGGGAAAATCTCACAAGAACTGGCAAACGCCCAGAATTTGAGTTGCAAATAAAAGAGAAATACAAGCGAGGTAAAAATGCCGAAAGTTGAGATTAACGCCCCCGCCCCCGATTTTACGCTAGCTGATTTTTCGGGACGCTCCGTGAATTTGGCTGGTTTCCGTCAAAACAGCAATGTGCTACTCGTTTTCAATCGTGGCTTTGTCTGACCATATTGCCAAAAGCATATGGCGCAGTTGCGTCACGATTCTGACAAATTTCAAGCTACTGAAACAGAAATTTTGGTGGTCGGACCTGAAAACGAAAAAGCATTCGCCAAATACTGGGAAGAACATCATCTCCCCTTCATAGGTTTACCTGATTCCAAACACAGCGTGCTGAAGTTGTTCGGGCAAGAGGTGAAACTCTTCAAATTGGGGAGAATGCCCGCACAAGTAATTATTGATAAAAAAGGGGTAGCGCGCTATGCACACTATGGGCACTCGATGAGCGATATTCCTGAAAACGAAGAGTTGCTAAAGATATTGGCAATTCTTTAAGGGAAAATCTTGCCTTGGCGATGTGGTCACAAGTGACAACACTATATGGCTCGGTTCAGCCAATACCGCCTTACTCTAAAATCTTGACCCCGTTAGACGCTTCGCAGATGTAAATATTTGGTTTTAGCCCCGTGCTTTCTTCATAGCTTAGCAGATATTCTCTGCAAATTTCTCTGCTGCTTCTTTTTCCACGAGGGCTACGGCGCATCCGACGAAGCCTGCTCCGGTCATGCGCGCAGCGAGGCAGCCTTTTTCTTGGCGTGCCAACTCGACCATGATGTTGAGTTCGGGACTGGAGACTTCGTAATCGTCGCGCAGGCTGGCGTGGCTGGTGTTCACCAGTTATCTAAAGGCGGCTATGTTCCCGTTTTCGGCTTGAGTGCCGCCAATAAATATTATCTCGTCCCCCATCATTTCCCCGTTAAACCATCATTCCCTTGGGTCTATACTGCAACGCCTCTGCCAAATGTGTGGACTGGATAGCTTCCTCCACAGCTAAACCTGCGATCGTGCGTCATAGTTTCAAAATGCGGTGATAAGCCCGTACGAAAAGCTGGAGCTGGGTCATTGCAACCTTAGTCAGCATTTGTCCCGCATCATCTAATTCGAAAAATTGACGTACTTCTGTGACGCGCATATCAGCGTTAGTCATCACCCCGTTATTTAGACCAGCGAAACGCGCCTGTTGATGTTGGCGTGCCACTTCAGCCCGAACACGGATCTCTACCGACGCTTCTCCCCGCCTGTTATCAGATAACTTCTCGAAACCCACACCGCTCCGCTCTGCTTCGGGTGCAGGCGCGGGGCACTTCGATGTGGATGTCAATTCGGTCGAGCATCGGCCCGAAATCCGCTTTTGGTAACGGGTTACGGTTTGGTGAGAACAGGTGTAGGTTTTTACGGGGCTTCCAAAAAATCCGCGTTGAAAGTTTGCAGGAAAAGTGAGAGAACCTTGCGCGCGACTAATGGTGACGTGTTTATCTTCCATTGATTGGCGCATCACTTCGAGAACACACGAGCCGAATTCAGAGAATTCATCAGGAGGAGAACTCCACGATGCGCGAGAGAAATCTCTCCAAACGCGAGCAGAGGCAGGTCAAAGTAAATGCAGTCTTAGTATCCGCCTGCCTGAGCGATGACGTGCGCGCAGGTAAGGAACAGGTCATCAGCGGCAAGAAATCCAACTCCGACGGGATCCCCGTCAGCAGTGAGAATTCGGGTCAGGTTATTGTGCAGTTGATGGGACATAACTCCCCTTCAGAGTGATGGTTAGGCACTATGCTTATAAAGCATTTCGTTATCGGCGTATAAGAGGGCTTGTACGATGATTTTCTTCAAAAAGGGGGGAGAAAAAACCTGTTTTTACCCTATTAGCACATGAAAATTGAGTCGTATAATCAGTTTCTGTTGTATACTTAGCGATAGCCCCGTTGTGTGACTGGGATCGAAGCGGGGGAATACGAGGCACGCATGAACGAAGCCGATACTTGCCGAACCTACATACTGCCTAAACTTCACAATGCTGGCTGGGAAGATGACTACATCACCGAGCAGCTTGTCTTGACGCCTGGGAGAATTGTGCCTGTTGGGGAGAAACATATCCGGCGGGATGGTTTGCGCCCTGATTATGTGCTCTTTATCCGTCGAAATATTCCAATTGCCGTTGTTGAAGCCAAAGCGGATTATAAGCAAGCAGGGGATGGATTGCAGCAATCTATTGAATATGCTCAAATGATGGGCGTTCAATTTGCGTATGCCAGCAACGGGAAAGAAATTATCGAGCATGATTTTATTACCGGCATAGAGCGGACGATTACAGATTTTCCATCATCGGATGAACTCTGGGGGCGTTTACAGGGGACTTTTTCTTTTCCTACACAGCAAGATCAAACAGATGCACTATCAGCTTACTTTGAAGAAGTCGGCGGCAAAACTCCACGCTATTATCAGCAGGTGTTTGCCCTCAAAGGTTATTGGACAAATATAGTGAAATATTAATGGAGGCTTTTTAGCCAAACTGGAGTTAGAGTTACTAAGGAGAACCCCATGGCTAAAAAGAAAGCAAGTGCAGAATCAACCG
>Ga0233430_1003048_pt1 | contig 17717 bp, 21 predicted proteins | sample SI_118_April2016_2_FD_179883 | JGI IMG/M metagenome (GOLD analysis project Ga0233430, IMG submission 179883) | Seawater microbial communities from Saanich Inlet, British Columbia, Canada - SI_118_April2016_150_MG | ecosystem: Environmental > Aquatic > Marine > Inlet | place: Canada: British... | reverse complement strand
AGTTTGCTCGCAAGATTGCAGTATCATACCCAGAAGCTATTACTTATTTTGAAAAAGGAAAAGTGGCTTTTACAGGTAATCCAGTCAGAAAAGAATTGTTCACTTTAGCAAATGAAGGTGCGCACGAGTACCTTAAGCTTGAAAAGGAGATACCAACTCTTTTAATACTCGGTGGTTCACAAGGCGCAAAAAGAATAAACGATACAGTCATGGAGGCTCTTCCTAAGCTTGTAGAGAAATATCAAATAATTCACCAAACAGGTAAAAAGAATTTTGAAGAAATAAAATCAACAGCTCGTGTAATACTAGAAGGTACACAATATGGGCATAGATATAAACCATTTGGTTTTCTAAATACTCTTGCTATGCGTATGTCGGGTGGAGCATCAAATTTAGTAGTGTCTCGTGGTGGAGCTTCAGCTATTTTTGAGATCGCTATCTGGGGACTTCCTAGTATCATAGTTCCTATTGCAGATTCTAATGGAGACCATCAAAGAAAAAATGCATTTACATATGCGCGTAGTGGGGCAGCGGTAGTTATAGAAGAAAAGAATTTTACACCGAACTTACTCGCCTCTGAAATAGACAGACTTTTAAGTGATAAAGAACTTACAAAGAAAATGAAAGATGCTACAAAAGAATTTGCTCGGCCAGATGCAGCTCGCAAGATAGCAGAGGGGATCATAGCGACCGCACTTAAGCACGAAGAGTAATAGCTTCTACTATGTTTTTGTGAACTTTCTCTATGGCTGGTGTGGCATCTATGTGTAGGAATATATAATCTGGATTGTCTTTTAGAGCTTCAGCGACTAAGTCTGTCTTTATACGATATACGTTAATTCTATTTTTTATAACTTCATGATTATCGTCAGGTCTTTTTAATCCGTCTTTTCCTTTACGACTTAAAAGTCTTTGTTCAAGAACACCATCTGAGGCACCTAGGCGTATAAAATATCTATGGCTTTCTGGCATAACATAATGCATAAGTTCATTATATTTTAGTAATTCGTTTTCCTTACGAAGTATCCCTTCAAATATTATATGGCTTTTACCATCATTCTTTTTAAATAATGTTTGCACCATCATGTCTGTCGCGATTGCACCAGGTACAGATTCTCCTTTAATAAGAACGCTTTCTTTAATTTTGCCTCGCATATGTTCTGTATAAGAAGGATTTTCTATAGCTTCTCTTAATAATGTTCCGTTATCATTGCGTATAACTTTAAGAGAGGGATTGTCTTTTAGTAGGAATTCTTCTAGTTTATCTGCTTGTGTCTCTTTACCAGAACCTGGTGGACCTACAACGATAAAGATATTTGGTTTTGTAAATATATTTTTTGACATATGGATATGTTACACTGGTTATATTATATAAACAAATCAAGTGAAGAAAGGTAACATGAGTGAAAATAATTTAAAAGAAATACGAACACGAATAGCTCCGTCGCCGACGGGGGATTTGCATATTGGCACTGCTAGGACTGCGCTTTTTAGTTATTTATTTGCGAAGCAGAATAATGGAAAGTTTGTGGTACGTATTGAAGATACTGATAAAGAAAGAAGTACAAAAGAGTCTGAAAGTGATATATTCAATGGTCTTAAATGGCTTGGCTTAAAAGAAGATGAGCTATATAGACAATCAGAACGTACAGATATTTATAAAAAATACATTCAGCAAATGCTTGATGGCGGCACAGCGTATATCTCAAAAGAAGAGAGTAAGGCAAAAGAAGGGAAAGAGGTTGAAGTGGTGCGTCTTAAAAATAAAGGTAAGAAAGTTGAATTTGAAGATATGATACGTGGGAAAATAGAGTTTGATACTACAGAGCTTGGTGATTTTGTAATAGCTAGAAGTATAGATGATCCGTTATATCACTTAGCTGTGGTGGTGGATGACCATGAGATGGCCATAAGTCATATTATCCGTGGAGAAGACCATATTTCTAATACTCCACGTCAAATCCTCATACAAGAAGCCCTAGGAATAGAGCGACCTAAATATGCCCATATTCCGCTTATTTTGGCCCCAGATCGCTCCAAAATGTCCAAACGGCGTAATGCTACTTCTATTACCGAATATCGCCAAAAAGGCTATATTTCTAGCGCTTTAGTCAATTATATGGCTCTACTTGGCTGGAATCCGGGTACAGATAGGGAATTATTCACTTTGGAGGAGCTTGTGGAGGAATTTAAGCTTGAAAATATACAAAAAGGAGGAGCTGTTTTTGATATAGAAAAACTCAATTGGTTCAATAGGGAATACATAAAAAAGATGTTAAACACCGAGTGTTTAACAGAAATTAAGAAATATCTTCCTGACAATATGAAGAATGATGAAATGCTCCAGAAAATTATTCCTATCATTACAGAAAGAATAAATGTTTTTAGTGATGTTGAGAGAATGTTAGATGATGGAGAACTAGGTTATTATTTTGAAGCTCCAGGATATGATGTAAGAAATCTTTTATGGAGGCAGGATAGTGATTTAAAAGTTTCTGTAGAGCACTTGAGAGAAGTTGCAAGACTGCTGGAAAGTGTTGATGAAAGTGATTTTACACAAGAGAGTGTTAAAGAAGCTATTTGGAGTTATGCAGATGAGAAAGGAAAAGGTTCTGTGCTCTGGCCAATGCGTTACGCACTTTCAGGACGTGACAAATCGCCAGACCCGTTTATGCTTGCAAGCGTACTCGGGAAAGATGAGACTATTTATCGATTAAATAATGCAGTTAATAAAATTGGATAATTTATCCACAAAGTTTTATATAAAAATACATAAAGACGATGTATTATATAGATAAATGCAAAAAACTATTACAAAAATAATAATCCTAGCAATTCTCTTAACCGCAGCTCTTGGCGTGAACTACCTCTTCGCTGCATGGACTGGGCCTACTCAAGCACCAACAGGAGGTAATACTTCTACGCCGGTGCATGTAGGCACTACAGATCAAGTAAAAAACGGAGGGCTTTCTGTGGATGCATTGTCTGTGTTTGGAGGTGGGTATTTTCAGGGGAGTGTGCAAGTTGGAAATAGTGGTGCTGACCCTCAAGCGGGTACAATCCGCTGGAATGGGACTGATTTAGAAGTTTATAAAATTAATGCTTGGGTCTCATTAACAGGAACAGGTGCTGCGGCTTGTACATCATTTACATATTCTGCTTGGGGAGAATGTCAGGTAAATGGTACACAAACAAGAACAGTAACATCATCCACACCTGATGGTTGTGCTGGTGGGAATCCCGTAACTACACAGTCGTGTACATATACCGAACCTCTATATATACAATGTGCAAATATTGGTGGTAGCTGGATTGCCTCACAAGGTGCTTGCTATTTGTCAGGTACTAGCTGTCCTAGTGGATGGACTCCTAATGCAAATTATTCAAGTACGCAAGGCAATAGTTGTGGCGGTGGTGTATGTTCAGGTGGCTGTTCAACAAATTCTCATTATAGGACAAATACATCTGTAGAGACTTGTAGTTATCAAAGTGGAAGATTGCAGGGTTATTATGATCGTATGGAAATATGTGACCCTACTGGAACAGCAGGATGTTCTTCAACTAAAACTGAAATCGGCTGTACCAAATAATTAATATGCAAAAGACGATTACCAAAACTTTAATCCTCGCGTTTGTGCTAACCGCCGCGCTCGGCGTAAACTACCTCTTTGCTGCATGGACTGGGCCTACTCAAGCACCAACTGGAGGTAATACTTCTACACCTGTACATGTTGGGACAACAGATCAGGTAAAAAACGGCGGTCTGTCTTTAGACGGACTCTCAGTATTTGGAGGCGGGTACTTCCAAGGAAATATTGGGGTAAATGAAGTTGCACCTGCCACAGGTGGAGAACAAGATCTCAAGCTTGATGTAGAAGGTGCAATAGGTGCTAAGTATTACTGTGATGAGAATGGGAATAATTGTGTTGCAGGTAATGCTTTAGGTGGTGAAGAAGTTGGTGGTGCAGAGTGGGTATTAAAATGGACAGGAGATCAACCAAGTGTAGCAAATAGTTGGGGAACCGGTCTGTATGCGCTTCAAACTATGGGGAACTATCAAGGGACCACCGTTGTAACAGAAATGGGTGTTGACTTACTTGCAACAGGAAATTACCAAAATAATTGGGTAATTTACACCAATGATACTTTCACTCCGCAACATAACGTTTCCAAAATTTGGAAATGGGAGGGTGGTGGGAGTGGCGGAGGAGGTATTATTAATCAGACTACACTTGGTTCCGATTTCAGTATATCTGCAGATCTAATATTTAGAGATGTTATATCGTCAACCATCAATATTTCAGGTACAAAGATTTTAGCTTCAGTCACTTGCGGATGGAAAAGAACTGGTGGTAGTTATAGAGCAGGTTTATTGCAGCAACTTAACTTAAATAATGGTGTTGATATTCAATCTTTACCTACTCTCGATGCAGTGACTCCTGGATCAGCGACTGATATTAGTATGGTTGGTGGTGGTGCGTATTTGTTTACAGGACTATCTTCAGGTATATATACTATTAATTATCAAGTTGCTTCTGATGAAATTATTAATTTGGATATTTGGTCAGCTACAGCCAGTCAATGTAGAATAATACTTGAAGAAAAATGATGGTGGCAACCATATTAATGGTTATATAAACTATTAAAAATCCGCATCTAGCGGATTTTTTGATATAATAATTTAATGCTTAAAAAGATAGACCGACCATTTTTAATAACAGTTATCGTGCTTGTAATTGCGGGGTTTTTTATTCTTACTACAAATAACGCTAATGCCTCAATAGCGGATGAACTTCGTGACAGAATTACAGACAGGAATACAAAAATACAAGAATTAGAGAAAGAAATTTCTAAATTTCAAGATGATTTAGAAGAAGTTGGTAAAGAAAAGCAAACACTTACAAGTGAAGTAAAGACTCTTGATATATCTCGACAGAAAATTTCAACCGACATTAAACTGACTCAAAACAAAATAGATTCTACTAATTATCAAATACAAGAACTCTCTTTAGGTATAGACGACAAAGAAAAAAATATTGATAAAAACACAGAGGTAATAGCAGAGACAATACGCACAATGAATGAAATAGAGTCTGACTCTCTTATAGAAATAGTTCTTTCTAATAATGATCTTTCAGGTTTTCTTAATCAAATAGAAACATTTAGAAAAAGTTGTAAGTTTGCTTGAAGAAGCGAAAGATTTTGCAGAAGAAAATATTAAAAAAACAATTTGGGATTATGCGACAGATAAGGGGAGAGGTTCTGTGCTTTGGCCAATGCGTTATGCACTTTCAGGATGCGACAAATCTCCAGATCCGTTTGTACTTGCAGAGGTTTTAGGTAAAGACGAAACTATTTATCGTTTAAATAATGCTATTAATAAAATTGGGTAAATTATCCACATTTTTTACTAAAATAAAACTAAATTGATAGGTATAATATAAGTAAATGCAAAAAACCATAACAAAGACTTTGATTCTCATGGCAGTTTTAACGGTAGCTCTTGGTACGAGTTATCTTTTCGCTGCGTGGACAGGTCCAACCCAAACACCACCTGATGGTAATACTGACGCGCCTGTGCATATTGGGACAACAGATCAAGTGAAGGATGGAGGTCTTTCACTTGATGCACTTTCAGTATTTGGCGGCGGATATTTTCAGGGGGATGTAGGGATCGGAACGATGATTTCTGGAGAAGGAGCGAATCTAGTAATTAATAGTGACGATGATGAAATTAAATTACTAAGTAACGGAAATGTTATTATGGGAAATGAACGTTATTTGCATGGAAAAACAACTTCTGACCTTGCTCACGTTTTAATCGGAATGTCAGAAGATGATAAAGTAACTATAGCCTATGATGGAGAGGATACTATAATAGGCGAAAGAGGTGGCACTCTCGAAAGTCCAATGGGGAAAAGCTTCTATTATGAAAAAAATGGTAGTGTGGATATAACATTTCCCGTAGGTATAAGTAGCGGAATTTTATATATTACTCAAGTTGGTGGTGGAAATACAAAAATAGCCACCGCTATGTTTGGATTCAACCATAGTGCTTATATCGCTTCTCCTAGTTATACGATCAATACTATATTCAATTCGGGTATCGGACATAATAGTAACGCATTTGTTGGTGTACCTACTTGGTCAAATCCTACATTAACAATTCCTCTTGGTGGTTGGTCAGGAGGTACATTTTCTACCAACATTGTTCGATATCAAAAATTATTTGGAGATGATCCTATTTTTAATTAAAAAATAACTAAACAAAGTAGGTTGTACTAAAAATTAATTAAATCTTTAAAATAAACAAAAAATCCGCTTTAAGCGGATTTTTTGGTATAATAGTTTTATGTTTAAGCAAATTAGTCAGGTTTTTATATTGATTGCTATTGTTTTGGTAATTGCAGGCTTTTTGACTACTAATAATGCCGATGCTTCACTAGTAGACCAACTAAAAGATAGAATCTCTGACAGAAATACAAAAATAGAAGAGCTTGAAAAGGAGATTGCACAGTATCAAGACGACCTAGAAGAAGTTGGGGAAGAAAAACAAACGCTTACAAGTGAGGTGAAGACATTAGATATCTCACGACAAAAGATCGCAACCGACATAAAACTAACACAAAACAAAATAGACTCCACAGGTTTGCAGGTGCAAGAGCTTTCTCTTGGTATCGATGACAAAGAAGAAAAGATTAGTAAAAACATAGAAGTGATCGCTGAAACTCTCCGCACAATGAACGAAGTGGAGTCAGAATCTTTGATTGAAATAATACTCTCAAATGACGACCTTTCAGGATTCCTTAACCAAGTAGAAACACTTCAGCAATTTCAATCCCAAATACGTGATGATGTTAAACGTCTTACGGGGTTAAAAGAAGATCTTGAAGACGAAAAGGATCAGACAGAAAAAAAAGAAAAAGAACTTGCAACTTTCAAAGGTGATCTGTCTGATCAAAAATATGTATTGGATATAAATAGAAAAGATAAAAATACACTTCTAGAAATAACAGAAAACAAAGAATCTAATTATCAAAATCTTTTAGATGAAAAGATTGCAGCGCGTAAAGCATTTGAGCGCGAGCTTTTGGATTTAGAATCTCAACTTAAGATTGAGATTGATACTTCTAAAATCGCAGAAGCAGGGAAGGGAGTGCTTGCATGGCCGCTTGATAGTGTGAAGGTCACACAATACTTCGGTAATACAGAGTTTGCACAATCAGGTGGTTACAATGGCAACGGACACAACGGTATGGACTTCCGCGCATCATCTGGAACAAAAGTAAAAGCCGCTCTCACTGGAGTAGTAACAGCAGTGGGTAATACAGATGCTGTACCTGGCTGTTATTCATATGGTAAGTTTTTATTAATAAAGCACAACAATGGGCTTACAACCCTCTATGCGCATCTTAGTTTTATAAGTGCCAAAAAAGGCGACACGGTAATCACCGGTGATACGATAGGCTACTCTGGTAACACTGGTTACTCCACTGGTCCGCACCTGCACTTTACAGTTTATGCGAGTCAAGGTGTGCAGATAGTCCGTTATGGCGATTATAAAGCACAGACCAACTGCGCCGATGCTAACATCCCAGTCGCACCACTGAATGCATACTTGAATCCGATGGATTATTTATAAAAGTTAAACACCTCAACCGGTTGAGGTGTTTAAAAAATATGTGTTTTATATTGTGCGACACTAAAGTTTTGAATTAATTAAGAGGGAATATAGAAGTGTAAAAAGTATTAAAAAAATGACTTCTAAGACGTATTTATAGGTACTAAGGTACCAGTAGGTTATGGTCACAAACTCAGTAATATTAAGAATGTTTGAGAAAAATTAAAAAATAGTTTTTATAAAAAGAAATTAAATAAATTTAGATAAAGATATTTGAGGGAATTAAGAAATGCTATTTAGTACATAGATTGATATGAACATATCATCGTTAGTAATAGAAAGCCTATAGAGGCGCTCAGGTGCATTTTTGATACTAAAGGGAAGGTGCATTAAGAGAAGCGCAACCTTTTGTTTTATTAGGTATGTCGCAAAAGATATATTGTACGACGCATATGTTTTAAATCCCATCTCGCCAAGACGATACCTTCCCTGCTTATACTTACTATAAAAACATGAGTTTGATTTATGTACATAGATATATAAAAACACCACATGTCTTTCGATATGTGGTGTTTTTATTTTAATTATCTCTTAGCTATATGATTCTCAACTCCCCAACATTTGGAAGATGCAAGCCATGGACTGGTCCCCTCTTTTTCGAAGAGATACGTCGCATAATCTATGTTACCTTCAAGCGTGTATAAATTGATACCAAGCCTATCTGCTGTGTCGCCATGGTAATACTCATTGATCTGCATTACCCCGACGTCATCATCATTAACCCTGCCTCTTATTATATCGCCATTTTTACCAAATTGTCGGAAGCTTGATTCACATCCGGCAACTTCTGCCATAACTGGATAATTTTCAAAGTGCTCTCGTACGTACTCTTCAACTGTTGGAGACTCTATGAATCTCGTATTATCTATTTGAATCATACTTCCCTTCTGTTCTACTACTGAAGCTTCCACGAGTGGAGCACCGGTAGTTGAACTAAGAAGTGACAAGATTAATATCGTTATTTCTATGATAAGCTATTTTTTATTATTATTAATGCTTTTATAAAGAAAACCCTATAAAAGCAAAAAACCGACCGAAGTCGATTTCTGCACCTATCATAACATATTGTCAATGTTTGTCAAGTCCTATAGAACTACCCTTTCATACGGCTTTTAAACAGCCCAGCTAAGCTCCACATATGGTTTGAGCTCATACTGGCAAGCACTAGAAACGCTGCTACGTATATTATATGTTCGTCTACTATGAATGAGTGCTCTCCTACATATGGGAACGTAAGTGCTGGGAAATAGAACAAAATCATCATTAATGCTCCTAGATATGAGCTAAATCTTACAAGTATTCCAAGTATCAAGACTGCACCTATAATAGTAAGTCCCCACTGACTTAGGAGATCAATGACTGGTAAAACATTAGGTGATGCAAGCCATCCATAAAATCCTGAGAAAGTATTGGCATGCTCAAGAAAACCTTTTGAAGTCCAGCTAGGGTCTACAACTTTTGTAAGTCCTGCATATAGGAAAAGCCAACCAAGAGCTAATCGTAATAAAACTATTGCTGAGTCTGTTTTAATTATTCGTCTCATATTGTGTATCAATTGTTATATTAGTATCTTTAGATTTTAACACTGCAATTAAACTAAGTATAAAAATAGTTGTGGATAATCCCGCAGAAACGAGGCAGTAGAGACAGTATGCATCTAAAATAAATGCTTGCGTATATACAAACCATATAGACATTAAGAGTCCTACACCGGAGAGCCCTAGGATAGACATAAGGACTTTTTTATTCTTTGACTTTAGATACCAGAGAGTTAATGCGAATACTGATACATAAAATATTATCCCTAACACAGCAACAGGCACTCCAAGTATTGCAGAGTAGCTACTTGTGGTTACAAAGTCACACCCTTCAAATACAGAGCAGTTTACACTTTTATGAGTAAACCTTTTTATTGTCAGGTATGAGGTATCAAAAATACCAACAATACTTAATATTAAAATTGTAATATTAAATTTCATTATTTTCCTATAGCCATTAGTACATTTGCAAGAGAAAGCGCCGTACTTACAAACCCTGTCACAAGTGCTATCAAAGTAGGTGTATTGTTATACCATTTCTTTTTTGTATTACTCATTACACTTATTTTACCTTTTTTTGCTGTTTTATAAAAGCGAGCGCTCCGTGCAAACCACCAAAATCTCCGAGTTCTGCTTCCTTGATCTCAGGGAGCTCTGGAAACTTAGTATTAATCTCATTTAAGTATTTTTTAATTACCTCTACATCCATAGATGGATCCCCCACTATCATAGGGCCACCGAGTACTACAATACTCGGAGACCACTGCAGTATTATATTATACAAACCATATGCAAAAGTTTTTGCTAATTCGTCCCATATTGCAGGGTCTGTCACTTCATATGCCTTTTTTCCAGTTCTCTCCTCAAGAGCAGTACCTGAAACAAGGTCTTCTAAGCTCACTGGGTCCCCGTCTTCTTCAATATCTACAATCTGATGCCCTGGTTCAAATCCAAATGTACTTTTATCTATTTTCCCATCTACAAAACGCGCACCACCAACACCTGTACTTACTGTTATATAGACTCCAATCTCCGCACCTTTCCCTGCTCCGCTGTGCATCTCCCCTAGTCCAACAATCGCTGTGTCGTTTTCTATAAACACTGGCGCGCCTACAGCCTTCTCAAGTTCTTCCTTAAGTGGTTTATTATCCCAAAGTGGCAGTGCTGAAGAGTTTACAATAATTGTCTTATCTTTATTAAAGGGTCCTCGCATTCCACCAACAGCTTTTTCAATACTCCTTCCTTCTAAGAGCCCGTCCGCAACTTCTTTAAAAACTTTCATAGCCTCAGTAAAATCTTTCGGTGTTGGTACAACCTTTGGCTCATTAAAAACCTCACCATCTTTTGACAGAGCTAATCTCATCTTTGTCCCTCCTATATCAAATAGTAAATACATATTATTTAATCAACTTTTTAAACTCTTCTATCATAGGTACTTTCTCTGCTTCAAGCCCATACTGCTGTGCAGTGTAATACGCTGTCCAGTCTGCAAGAATAAGTGATGCGAAAACTCTATGGTATTTGTCTTTACCTTCTATCTCTATTACATCCACTGGCAATCCCCTGTCTTTGTATAACTTCTCCAAAACTTCCATCCTTTTCTGCACCCTTTCATCATCATCTGCATCTTTTAAGATTAAAAAATGAAATTTTTCTGTTAGCTCTTTTATAGAATATGCTTCAAGTTCATTGTGATTCATTTCTGGCAGTACATTATAAAATGCTGGGATTTTCCCTGTTTCATTGAACTTAATCTTCCAGTTGTAAGCTATTGGCATATTTTGTGTTGAAGAATATATTACCGGCACTTTGCCTTTTAGTTTTTCTGCTAATTGCTTTCCAGCTTCTTCATATTCAGACGGATTAAGAGTTTCTGTAAGCTTACTCAATTCTTTCAGAGTATCTTCATCCCCTATCACCTTTAATAGTGCACTCAAAGAATATCCAAGAGCACTTCTTGGTTGTATGTCTGTATCTGGTATTTGTACATATGGAGTCAAATCTTCTTTGGCTAACTCTATAAGCTCTCCTCCTGTAGATATAACAACTGACGATAGATCTTTTTTTATTAAATTTTCACGAACATCAATAGTTTCCTCTGCGTCCGTTACCTCCTCAGTATTACCAGAGTATGAACTTAGTATTATAAGATTTTCTGAAAGCTCTTTAGTAGATACTGCTGGTAATCCATAATCCCTATGGATAGTAAGATCAAGTTTTGGTCGCCAGATCTTTAAAAGCCCAGCAGCCAAATGCGAACCACCCATTCCTGCAACGATAAATTTATCTTTCTTTTCAAGATTATCAGCATTCTCTATAATAGGCTCATATTCAAATTGTTTATTAAAATTCTTTATTGCTTCGTACATCATGGTATTTTCTTTATTATTCTTTTATTATATCATAGCAGTCAAATTTTTTTGTCAATAAAAAAGAGCCCAGAAGTTCCTTGACTGGACTCTCTCTATATTTTATACGAATCTTAAGACGTATACTACGTGTTCATGAAAGGTGTTGCGGCAAAGGTGTTTGTTCTCTCTCTCTTTTTTTCGGCTTAGGATAAACCGAAATCCACACACCATTATTCATCTTTACCTCAAACCTTTCTAATTTTCCATTTTTCAATGTAACCCGAGCTTTTACATCATTTTGATCCAAATCTCTAGGTTGCATATTCCGAATTTTCTTATACTCTTTAGATTTCTCAAATGTTACAAAAGGTATGTACATAATCATACCTCCGCAACCAGGAACTCTTAGAACACCGATTGGTACCAAATCTTGTTCATGGTCTTTTTTTATTAAGTGTTCTCTTATCATCTTTTCTGAAAGCCCCAAATCCAAATGTTTTCCAGCTTTTACAGAATTAAATGATAAAAAAAATAAAATTAAAATAAAAATTATCGGCGTATAAAAACATTTCTTTTTCATCTCTCTGCCCCCTAAAAAGATTAAAAAATAAAACATTAACTACACTCTACTTCTATCTACACTCTAGCATTGAGTCAAATTAAGTCAATTATTTCAAGCCTTTACAGTTCCCTGCTGGGGTGTAACCAGCTTTGCGAGCTTCATCTACAGAGTCAAACCAGATTTTGTTTTTCTCTGATATCCTCTTTCCTCCAGAACACCATGGGAAGTGGTATTTGGAGCCGTTTTTAGAGGCTATAAGGAGCCCTTTAGCTATAGATGGTATATCTGCACCACTGACTGCTTTTCCAGCGTTTAATACGCTAGCTGAAAGATATTCAGGGTATTCTATCTTCACTGGTTCTCTACTATCCTCAATGAGGGATAGCCGTCCTAAGCCAAAACCAGCAAATCCGATGAGGATTATTAGAGCTATAGTATATAGCTCACTTTGAGACAAATCATCAAGCTTTTGCTTGCTTTTTCTATATAGTTCTGCTATATTCATACTTACATTATAAACAATTATGGCACATAAAAAAGCTGGAGGTTCAGCAAAAAACCTACGTGATTCAAACCCAAAATATCTGGGCACCAAACTATACTCAGGAGAAACCGCTAAAGTCGGGTCTGTTATCGTACGCCAAAGAGGTACTAAGATAATGGCTGGTAAGAATGTGGGCGTAGGTAAAGACCATACTCTCTTTGCTCTAAAACCAGGGAAAATAAACTTCCGTAATACAAGAAAGCTACATTTTGACGGTAAAACTGTAGTCAAAAAAATCGTAGACGTTGTTGTTTAAATAATAAATAAAAAACCACCGGCTCTTTGAGCCGGTGGTTTTTTATTTATATAGCACTTACAACTAACTTAAATACTGCTTTTATGTCTCCTACTTTTGCAGTGATATCAAACTCCCCTGTTTCTTTGACGGGATGTTTTAATTCTATATGTTCTGGTTTGAGGTCTATGTGATCCTGTTTTTTAAGTTCAGCGACTATCTCTTCCACATGAATACCTTTAAATAAGTGTCCTTGCTCATTTGCCTTACCTTCCACCTCCACTCGAGCGCCATCAAGTGAGCGCATATTTTTAGTAAGTAAGTCTTGGTTTATCTGATCTTCAGTATCTTGATTTTGTTTTACTTTCTCAAGATTCTTTATCTTCTTTGGTGTTGCTGGTTCTGCTAATCCATTTTTAAATAAAAAATTCATAGCATATCCGTCTGACACATTTTTAACAGTATTCTTTACCCCAATTTTTGGCACGTCTTTTAATAGTATTATTTTCATAGGTTTCTATTCTAACAGAAGTTCTACTGCTTTATCAAGTTGTGGGTCAATCCCCGCTTCAAAGTCTTCTGAGGTAAATTCTACTTCCACATCTGCAGAGAGCCCTCCATCTGAAATTGAACTTCCGTTAGGTGTAAGCCAACGCGCTACAGTAACCTTAAGTGAAGTATCTGGAGTAATATGTACAAGCTCTTGCACTGAACCCTTTCCAAAACTCCTTGTACCTACAAGTGTTGCTATACCGTGTTGAGAAAGTGCTCCCGCTAAGATCTCTGATGCTGAAGCTGAACCTTGGTTTTGAAGTATCATCATTTGTAATTTATCTGTAAAAATATTGTAACCTTTGCTTCTATGAACTCTCGGCTTTCCATTGTCTCCAAAGTCTTCTGTCACAACCACTTTCCCTGCTGGCAAATACCAGCTCGCCATATCTATCGCTGCTTCCAAGAATCCACCAGGATTACTACGAAGATCAAGGATCATCTTGTCAGTTCCAGAAACTATAAATTCACGCAATGCTTCTCTAAATAAATTGGATGATATTGCAGAGAAGTTATGGAGAGATATCACAAAGATACCGTCTTCACGCAGCTCTGTATCAATAGTTGGGATTTGTATCGTACCTCGTATGATCTCTATCGTAAGAAGTTCATCTTCACCTTCACGAAATACTGTAAGATTAACAGCAGTACCTCCCTCTCCTCGAATAAGCTTTACTGCCTTGTCTATCGTCATGCCGTCTGTCGGAGTCTCGTCAATCTTTAAAACTTTGTCGCCTGACATCATGCCAGCTTTTTCTGCAGGACTTCCTTTAAGAGGTGCTACCACAGTAAGCACTTTATCTCGTATCCCTATTTCCATACCAACACCTTCAAAATTACCTCTTATATCTGCTTCAAATACCTTTGCATCCTCAGGTGGGAAAAATACTGTATATGGGTCTCCTAGAGAGCCTGCGAGTCCTTGTATAGTCCCATAAAGTTTATCTTCATCTGTAATAGCATCAGTCGTCGTAGCTGGAACAAACTTCTCATTTATAGCGTTCCAAGCCTTCCAAAGAGGTGAGAAGTCTATCACTGCAGGCGTTAGACTTCCGTCAGTTGATATGGGTGCAGCTGCACTAATTCTTCCGTTTTTATTTCCACCTATAAATAATCCTGAGAAAAATGCCCCTGCTACAAGCAGTATCACAACAACCATAGTAAAGACAGAACTTTTATTTTTTTGCAGATTTATTTGTTGGAAAGGTTTCATAATTAGTTTTAATTATCGCAAAATTTTAGAATACGGTCAAACAATAAACTTATGTACAAAATCCACTTGTTGGCAAACTTGCAAATAGTTATAATAAAAGCATGTTAACAAAATATACTCATAAGGATGTCACATGGATTGACCTTGAATCTCCTACCAAAGAAGAGGTCCACAAAGTGATGAGTGAATATTCTATCCACCCTACTGTCGCAGAAGAACTTCTAATGCCTACGACAAAACCTCGTGTAGATTTACATGATAATTTTATCTATTTGATACTTCATTTTCCTGCTTTCAAACACACCCATAACCACGAGCAGAACCAAGAAATTGATTTTATAGTTGGTAAAGACTTTATTATTACTACACGTTACGACACCATAGACCCTCTTCATAAATTTTCAAAGATTTTTGAAACAAATTCAATACTAGACAAAAGCGACATAGGCACACACGCTGGTTTTGTGTTTTTCTTTATGATTAAAAAGTTATACAAATCACTTGAACATGAACTAGAATACATAGACGATGCGCTTGAGACTGTTGAAGAAGATATTTTTAAAGGTCATGAAAAGGAAATGGTAGTCGCTCTTTCTGTTGTAAGTCGCGACCTACTTAATTTCAAACAAGCAATGCGTTCTCATAAAGAAGTCCTAGATTCATTTGAAGAAGCTGGTATAAAATTCTTCGGACAAGATTTTTCACATCATATTAAATCTATAGTTAGTGAATATTACAGAGTAAATAGCATGATAGGAATGCACAATGATTCACTTTATGAGCTCCGCCAGACTAACGATTCACTTCTTTCCACAAAACAAAATGAAGTAATGAAGACCTTGACTATAATGGCGCTCGTGACATTTCCTCTCTCTCTTATTGCATCTATATTTGGTATGAATACAAAAACCTTACCAATAGTAGGAAGCCACAATGACTTTTGGATAATTATGGGTATAATGCTTACATTAGCATTAATTATGTTCATATACTTTAAGATTAGACGAATGCTCTAAAAGCAAAATGAAGCCAATACTACTCCAAAATACTTTAGGTAATAAAAAAGAGGAATTTGTACCACGCAAAGATGGCGTGGTTACTATGTACAATTGTGGACCTACAGTGTACCACTATGCTCATATTGGCAACTTACGTGCATATGTTTTTGCTGATGTCCTTAAAAGAATGTTTGCTTATAATAGCTATGATATAAAACAAGTTATAAATATTACAGATGTAGGACACCTAACATCAGATGCTGACGAGGGGGAGGATAAAATAGAAAGTGGTGCAAAACGTGAAGGTGTAAAAGTACAGAAGATAATAAAGCAATACACCGATGCATTTATGGATGATATGGAAAAGCTAAATATTGATATTGAAAAAATAGATTTTCCTAGGGCTACTGAAAATATTCCTGAGCAAATAGTTTTCATACAAACTCTTGATGAAAAAGGCTATACATACAAAACTTCAGATGGAATATATTTTGATACATCTCTGCGTGATGATTACGGTAAACTCGGCAATATAAACACTAAAGGTTTAGAAGAAGGAGCGCGTGTTGAGAAAAACAAAGAAAAGAAAAACCCTACTGACTTTGCACTTTGGAAGTTTTCAAAGCCCGAAGAACAAAGGCAACAGGAATGGGATTCACCTTGGGGTGTCGGCTTCCCTGGTTGGCATATAGAATGTTCTGCAATGAGCCGTAAACTTCTTGGCAATCAGATAGACGTACACACAGGAGGCGTGGATCATATACCAGTACATCACAACAATGAAATAGCGCAGACTGAATCTGTCACAGGAAAACAGTTTGTAAATTATTGGATGCATAATGAATTTATAACTGTAGATGGACAAAAGATCGCTAAGTCTGTTGGCAATACAGTATTTTTAAAAAATGTAATTGATAAAGGTTTTTCTCCTCTGTCTTTACGCTATTGGTTTTTAACTGCACACTACCGCACACAGTCTAACTTCACATGGGAAGCGCTTGAAGGCGCGCAGACTGCTCTTTTCAAACTTCACAAGCATTTTGTAGAAGAGTACGGTGCGAAAGATGGAGAAGTTAATAAAGAATATAAAAATAGATTCCATGAGTTTATAAATGATGACCTAGACACTCCTAAAGCAATAGCTCTTATATGGGACTTAACAAAAGACGAGAGTATTCCAAAAGAAGACAAACGCTCAACGCTACTAGAGTTTGATAAAGTATTAGGACTTGGCCTTGATCATTCTAATAAAAAACTTGTTGATCTGCTTTCTGGCCGTGGTGAAAAGCTTGAACTAGGTAAATTACCAAAGACTATTAAAGTCCTTGTGGATGAAAGAGAAAAAGCGCGAAAAAGTAAAGACTTTGAAAAAGCCGACAAACTTCGCGACAAACTCAAAGAAAAAGGCTACGAAATAGAGGATAAAGAAGATGGTCCAGAAGTAACAAAAAACTAATTAAAATCACACCTAAACCGCTCATTTGTTCCGCAAATGAGCGGTTTAAGGGATTCACAAAGGCTTAGCCTTTGTGTGGGATTTGCGGAAGAAGGTCTGTCCTCGAGGAGGAGCTTTGCGACAGGAGAGGTCAGTCCTTGGGGAGCAAATACTATATCCTTAAAAATTATAATTAAAAAAACCGATAGCTCAATTAGATATAAAATCTAACGAACTACCGGTTTAAATGAGTTTTTATAGTAAAGCTTAATACTCATTGCGCATAAATCAGTTACGGAAATATTCCTGAGCTATTTTTTCATCAAGAGGTTTGCAACGATTTTTTAGTCCATACCCCTTACTATGAACAGTCTCATAAATATCAAGGCTTATTTCAAGGCTATCAAACAAGTTTTTTGGCGCCAGACTAAGAGTGTGTTTTATAGCCTTGCGAAATCTTCCGCAGTGATTTTGCAGATAAATTCTGGTGTAAATCTCAATGATAATTTCCGCACAACGTTTATTTTTCTTCCTACTTATCATTGTATTGCCAGATTTTTTGACTGTATCTGTACCAACAGCTAGACGAATATCAAGACGACGAATTC
>Ga0233430_1003047_pt1 | contig 17718 bp, 29 predicted proteins | sample SI_118_April2016_2_FD_179883 | JGI IMG/M metagenome (GOLD analysis project Ga0233430, IMG submission 179883) | Seawater microbial communities from Saanich Inlet, British Columbia, Canada - SI_118_April2016_150_MG | ecosystem: Environmental > Aquatic > Marine > Inlet | place: Canada: British... | reverse complement strand
TAGTGCCTACTTTTAAAGGTTTCCACTGGAAACGTAGGGGTTAAAAATAACCGGATCCGAAGACCCGGCTCAAAAGCGCCTAAGAAAACACGAAAGAGGCGTTTTTTAAGGTACCTCTGAGTATGAGAAAAATAAAAAAATAAAAAAATAAAAAAAATGGAGTTAGTAGCTTCTGCCTTTCTTGATGAAGAAAGCTCCCAAGAACAACATACCAACACTGAAAGCTATAATAGCCGGTGTCCAACCCGCTAAACCGCTTTGTCCAAGTTGTCCAAGCATATAATTTGTATTTGTATATGCTGTACTTGAAGGTGTCGAGTAATTGCTCTCATTTCCCGGCATTTGACATAGGTTATCTGTACTATTCCATTCTGTTTGGAATGAAGTCCCTGAACAACCGACGGATCCCGCGAAGTTATACAAGAGAATACTACCCACACCGATCACAATCGCGAAGGTAATTATACCATATCCTAAGCCTGTTAAGTTATCAAACATTTTTTAAGATCAAAAAATGATTAATAGCTTCTGCCTTTCTTGATGAAGAAAGCTCCTAAGAACAACATACCAACACTGAAAGCTATAATAGCCGGTGTCCAACCCGCTAAACCGCTTTGTCCAAGTTGTCCTAATAGATATTGTACAGTTGTGTTAGCTGTTCCTCCAGTAGCATTTCCGAAGTTATACAAGATAACACTACCTACACCGATCACAATCGCGAAGGTAATTATACCATATCCTAAGCCTGTTAAATTATCAAACATTTATTATTTTCCTCCCTTTTGGATTTATACGAAATATCCTAAGAATAGTTAGAAAAATCTATTTAAATAGATTTGTCATACAATAGTTAGCAAAATGTAAACAAAATAAGGTTAAAACCTAAAACGAGGCTCTACTCCGAACTGAGAGCTTAAAGATCTCTTTTTAACTTTCCTTACTCGTTTAACTTTTCTTTTCTTTTTAGGTGTACTTTCTTGAGGTGTATAAGTTAAATTATAAGTTAGTCCTCCTGTCTTCTTTTTCTTTTGAACTTTTTTAACTTTCCTAACCCTTCTACTTTGTGGCTGTTTAGAGGCTTGAGCTTTAGCGTATTGCTCTCCGGCCTTATTGATCCCCCACAAAACACCTTTACCCAAATCCTTAGCTCCTGATCCTACTTTCTTAACAAATCTTATTTTTTTTGGATTTTTTAAAGCGATATTTTCTCTTTTTGCCTGTCGTCTTAAAGCCTTATCTTCTGCTTTTTCACTTCTTGCTATATCTCTCGCTATAGATCTCTCTTTTAAAAGTCTGTTTTCTTCTTGTATTTGCTCTGTTGATTTTTTATTGAATAATCCCATTTGTTTACCTCCCTTATGTTTTTTTACTCCATACAATATAAAGAAACATAATTAAGATTAATCCTACAAAAGTTAAAAGCCAAGTCCAAGCTACAAGCCCAGCATAAACTAAGAACAACCCTAAAATTAAAGCTAAGAAAGAGGCTCCTAACATAGCAACCTCAAAGCCCCAAGTAGAAAATAATAAAAGAACAACGATCCAAATTCCATATAATATTAAAGTCCAAAACCAGCTACCGCTATTTGTATTCGCTGTCTGTAATACTTCCGTCCAAGTTGTTATGTTACTCCAATTTACCGCCATTATGCTTTTACCTTAAATAATATATATAATATTGCGAGTATTAAACTAAGTACCCAAACGATCCTTAAATACTTAGCATAGATCTGACCGGCTTCTCCTAAATTTGTCATAGAGGCTATATCTTCGATCCAGCCTCCAGTTAGGAAATTCGATACTATACTGAAAACATTTTTAACAACACCCCAAGAAGATCTTAAAGTTATCCCGGAGGCACTGTCAAAATCTACTTCTCCCCCTGTGATTTGTCCTCCCGCTGTGTCTTGATAATTTGAAAAAGCGTCTGCTGTTGTATTTGTTCCTAATCCTATTTGATGATCTTCTCCATATAAACCATTGAAATTAGTTACAGCCACACCAAGAATAAGAACGAAAGCGAGGCTAAATAAAATACCTTCTATCCAGCCACTTATTACGCCTTCTCCCATTTTAAGTTAATGCCCTCTTTATAAAGTGTATTATGATAGCCCCTAATACAGCTATAGAGGTAAATATTGCTATGTTAATTGATCCTAATAATAAAGCTGGGATTAATCCTACTACTGTTAAGATCACTGTCCACAATGGATTATTACCTAAGCCACTAAGTACAATAGCTAACCATAAGAATATAGAAATAAATAATCCAAAACCTGACTGGAAAGTTTGGTTTAAAGTTGTAACTAATAACTCTGATATAGGAATAGCTGGAGAGGCTGATCTATAAACTACAGCTTTCTTAACTCCTGTATAAGCTGAAGTATCACAAGTCATAACACCTGTAAAGCCTGAACTTGTATCGTCGCAAATTGTTAAAGTACTTGATCCTGTTTCTCGAGTTACTAATAATCTCATAGCACTTGTATACTGGTTAGGATCGTTGTAAATTAAAGTAAATAATTGTGTAGTATCATTATAAGTTAAACTTGTTTCCACGTCGAAGAATGAACTATAATCTAACTCTCCCGCCCCTACTCTTAAAGTGAATGTACACGGAGCTGAAGAACAAATAAATCTTACAGGATCTCCTAATTTTATTAGAGATCCGTTTTTTTCATAAAGTCCTACTCTATAATCCGTATCTTCTGTATTAATATGACTTACTGTTTCCCCGTCCTCGTCTGTCTTTCCCATTTCTACAATTTGATACTCGTCTAAATCCGGGTACCATCTCCATAAAGCCGTATACTTATCATCATAAACATTTAAAGAGGTATCTTCAAAAGTCATTAAAAAAGAAGTTTGCTCAGAACTTAAGAGATCTCTTAAGGTATGATTTGTTAAAGTATTATTACTTATTGTTTGATCTTCAAATAAATAATATCTTCGATCTACGTAACTGCTATCTCTATATTGTATCTCTCCGTATCCTATTGTGTAATTTGTTGAAATTGAGGCATTTATACAAGCGTAGAAAGTTGTTACATTTGTTAGAGAGCCGTAAGTTGTTTTTAAGCTATCATTAGATAAACCAAATTCAAAATTATATTCTACGTCCCCATAAATAGCGGTTAAGTTTTCTTCGTCTTGAAGATCAAATCTTAAGGCTTTATCTGAACAGCTTAAAGAAGTTATGTTTAAAGAAGTTAAAAGTAAAACTGTTTGGTTATATGTAGTACTATTATATTGGATCCCATTTAAATTATATACCCAAGTAATATTTACGTTGTCGTTTGCAGATACTAAAGGGAGCATTAAACTTGTATTCAAAACTCCGTATGTACTATTAGAAGTATTGGAGGCTGTATAAATTGTATTATTCCAATAAAGAGTACCATTAAAAGAGGTTATCTCTGTTGCTGTAAGATTAAAATAAATATTTGTTTGCTCTCCCTCTATAACTGGATCATCTATACTTTTATCTTCTTGAACATAATTTAATAAAAATGTTGTAGAACTACTTACATTATTTCCTACAGTATCATTAGTGTACCAAGTATAAGTATGATATCCTGAAGTTAAATTTATAGTTGCATTATTCCCACAAGTTACAGTAGTGTTTATTATCCCATTTCCATACCAACAAGAATGTAAAGCTGTGTTATCTGTAATTGAGGCATTTAAAGATATATTATAAGTAGGTACTGTTATAATTGTTTCAGAGGCATTTTCAGGTAAGACATTAGTTATTATTGGATTTGAAAGATCCACTGTAATATTTCTTACTGTGCTATTAGCCTGTTGTGGTTTTGTATCCCAAGCGCTAAAACTCCAATTATGAATACCCTCCGGCATATCTACATTAAAAATATATTCTGTCCCATTTATCCCGGATACATTAGTTTGATTTAAAAATCCGTCGATATATAAACTTACATTAGCTAAACCTATTGCGTCGGATATTGTAGCATTATAATTTATATTTTGGGTTGAACTATTATAATTTACTGGAGGATCATTTAAAGTTATTGCCGGAATTTTATCGTTTATTTGTTCCCCTCCACTCGCATTAAAACTTAAAGGAGCTGAGGCGTACGCTTCAAATTCTCCCATAATTACCCAGTTGTTAGGATCTCCCCAGCTTTCCTCGTGCTGATATAAAACCATCTGTGCGTTTTGTGGTTTAACATAATTAAATACTGAGGCGTAAGCTGAATTAGTGTTATCTGTATTATTTTGTACCCACTCCCAAGACTGCGCTTTATTAAAAGCTCCGCCTAAAGTTGTTGTAGCTAAGGCGTCATTTCTTGGTATATATGCGGTATCGTGTTGTGTCCAAGTATAATTTATAAAACCTACTTTATATTGTTGTGTAAAATTCATAATTATAAAAGATCCTTTTAATTGAGAATACCACGAGTTAGGATCTTGTATATTATTATCATAAAGTTTAGTATAATCTTGTACTCCGTCGTGATCACTATCATAACCCCCGCTTCTATGATTTTCTACTAATTCAGTTATCCCACTATCTAAAGGTACACTTTCCCATAAAGGCGTCATACTTGTACCAGCTCCAGCTCCAGCATTTCCATAATATAAATCGAACTGTGTTGAGTTTTCGTCTGCTCCGGCGCTCCAATTAAAGTTTATTTCTATATTTCCGCCGATAGTAGTATTCATAGTTATTTTACGATCTATTTCTGTATCATCACTGGCGTTTATAATTCTTAAATCGTCGCCGTCATTTTGTATTTTATTCCAAATTGTAGAGGCGTTTATTGTAAAAATTATTGGCTCGTTTGTATGTGCTATACTATAATATTCTGTAGCGTTAAATCTTCTATAATAATCCCAGTCGCTATCCCACCAAGCCCACTCGTTTAAATCTTTCCCGAAAATTGTAACGATCCAGTCCACACTTTCCTTTAGATCTTTCTTTCCTTCAATTCTCCATTTATAAATACCTTCTGTTAAAATTTCTCCTTTGTAATGTTTCCAGTCATAAGTTATTAATTCTTCTTGTCTTGTACCGTTTTGCTCTAAAGTGCAAGAAGTACCGTTTATTTCTGTACTGCATACTTCGGCATAAGTAGGGATTTCTAAATTCTTTTTATTTTCTACTTCAATATAAATTTTATAATCTTTATTTTTCTTTTCCCCTTCTTTATTTTTAAATTGTATTCCTGAAAATAAAACGTTATCACTTCTAAGATCGGCTATACCTTCAGCGTAACAATTTGTAAGGCACTGATCTGTATTATCTGTTAAGGTATATTTTCCAAGTGTATTTAAAATAAATCCGTTTCTTATTGTAATTGTTTTTGTATCTTCATTATAATATTTTGCGTTATCCCACTCTAAAGCTGATACAGTACCCACTAAGAAAATCATACAGAACATTAAAGCAATTAATTTATAATTCATTTTATCGATTTGAAGGGAAGTACCTTATTTTTGCATATATTATTATCATAGTTAAAATACCTATAACTGTTAATACAACACCGAAATTTAATCTTAAGAAGTCCATAAAAGGAACAAGCGCGACTTCTTCGGCGTAAGCGTTCGCTTCATAAATCCTATCTACAGCTCCCAAGATCTCCGGCGCAAATACTAAAGTTAAGAATAGTATTAAAATATATAGGATCATAAAGAACGGGTTAGCGTCTATTAAGAAGGCCGATACAAATAATAATATTACAGCTAATAAGAAAGCAAACATAATTACACCGTCCCAAAAGTTTACAAATACTCCAAGAACATAAGTAACGTTTGCCTTTGCTGTAGCTCCCCCTTCTCCTGACATATTTCCGAGAGCGTCGCCGAATGGGTTTAAAGTACCCCTAACTATTTTTAAGATTATTGGAGCTACAAGAATTAACATAATTAATACAATAGCAAAAGTTAAGATAGGCATATCTATTTGACCTTTTTTATTTTTCTTCTGAATTATACTACGCACTTTTTAACCCTCCTGACTTTTTTCTTTGATAATCTAATAATTTTATTTTCCTCTATCTCTATTGGATTTGTGGCTACAGTTGTTAAAATTCTTGTCATTGGAATACGTACCTCTTTACCTGTCCAGTTTTTAATACGTTTTTCCATTTTAGCTTTTTTAATTTCAAAACCCCTAACTGCTTCGAGTGGTACTCTCATTAATTTGTATTTTTTTGTCATTTTAATATCCTCTTTGCTCCTTTTTCTTTTTCTTTTTAGCGTCGAAGAATGATAAGAAGAAAGCTATTACAGGAACTAAGACCATAGGAACACCTAATATAGTTACAAATAAGTTTATCCAATCCATAACTATTTGACTGCCGAGATAGATTTCTGTTAATTGATTTATGCCTAATAATCCGAAGTATAATCCCCAAGCATAAGCTAAATCTACTATATCAAAATTTCTTTCTACGATATTACCTATTGCCTTCACAATAAATACAGTTATGAACATTAAAAGCAAAACTAATATTAAAGAATATCCTAAAATTACTACGTCGCCCGGAGGTAATTGTCCATTGCCTGAAATATAATAAGATCCTTTAGCTTCTCCCCCTATACTTAAAGTTGTAGCATTACACCAAATAGAAAACACGTTATATTTTCCTTCTTCTGTAAAGTTTCCGTATAAAATAGTATCTTCATAATCCCAGCCATTACTATCTTTTGTTAATGGCTGACTTTCGTAAATATGATTTCCTGTAGAATTATACAAATGAAGATAACAATCTGCTACAGTATTGCTTAAAGGCATACCATTAGAAATATTAGTTATATGTAAATGGGGGTTGAAAGTAGTATTATATTTAACTGCCTCTACTTGAGGATAAAATATTTCTATCCCTACTTGATTATTTAAATTTGTTTGAAAAGTTGGCTGTGCTGGTACTAAAGAAGTTAAAATAATTAATGTGAATAAAGTAAATATAAATAGTTTTTTCATTTTCTTTTAACCCTCCTAATTCTTTTTACTTTTCTCTTTTTGAAAAAAGAAAAGTTTGGAGTTATTGGCCTAAACCTTAAACCTGTTGGTTTTCCTTTTGGAGCTTTACCTTTTAACTTGAAAAATAAAGCACTAAAAGAAGGGGTGTATCTTGTTTCAGATTTACGAGCTTTAACTCTCCCAATTCCTAAAGCTCCTGATGGAAAGCCTGATAATAAAGGCATGACAAAAGGTACAGGCACCGGCGGAGTAGTTGGGAAATTATAAGTTAATCCTGTAGGTACTCCTCCATATCCCGAAGATAAAGCGGATTTTTGTACTGTATCAAGTTTTATTTTTTGAACTTGTATAACTCTTGTAGCTGTTTCTGATCTTGATCGTGGTTTAATTCCTGTTTCAATTTTAGGTATAATAGTAGTAGCTCCCTGAGATCTTGATCTTTGACCTGTACTTGATCTCCCTCTTACTTGTGGGATTACTGCGTTTATTGTTGCTCCGATTTCTTTAGCTTCTACTTTTGTTTTTACTTTAACTTGAGGCTCTATAATATTTACTGCTTTAATTTGAGCGGGTAATGTTTCAGTTTTAAGTCCTTTTGTTTGGGGAGGCGGTAAAGTTACAGGAGATCCATAACTAACCGGCTTTATTGCTGGAACTACTGAGGCGCTTATACCTGATCCACTAAATTTTGTTACTGTTTTAGCTCCTCCCCCACTTGAAATTTTATAACTTGAAGATCCAGCTTTTCCAAAAAGAGCGTTAAGATCATATTCTACACCTGACACTTTAGGAGTTAATTTATATTTTCCTGAAGGCTCATAAATAAAATCTCTTGAAGTTGTAGCTTTTCCTCCTACTGTATAATCTCCCCTAAAACCTTTGTAAGTTGTACCAGCTTTTAAATTAATTCTTGTATCTCCGTAAGTTGTTTTATAAATAGGTGTAGCTTTTCCTGAAGTAAATCTTGTTACTCCTTCGGTTATTTTTTGGGATCCTCCTCCTCCTGTAGATCTAAATAATTTATTAAATGATGAGTAAGTAGTTGCTCCTTCTGAAGATCTATAAGTAGTAATTCCTTTTGAAGTTAAGATCTCTGAAGTCCCTCCTTTAATTGAGGGTGTTAATTGTTGGGTAAATAATTGGTTAGCTTTTGCTCCGTAAACAGATCCGGCTCCTGTAGTTTTAAAAGTATATAGGTTTACAGTTGTCCTTATTCCTGATTTTATTATAGATCCTCCCGCTCTAATTTCTGTATAAGGTGTTTCGGTTATTGTATATCCTCTCCCTACTTTTTTGCCTCCTACTATTGCAGATTTTTCTATTCCTCTTAGTTTAATTCCTCCTGAAGATCCGCTATAAATTCTTGTAGTTGTCCCGGCTTTATCTGTTACCTTAAAACTTTTTACGTCTTTAAAAGTAGTTTTTGAGGTAATACCTTCTGCGTAAATTCCTGATTTAATTCTTAATGGAGAAAAACCGGAGGCTGTTTCAGCTACTCCTCCTTTTAATCCAAATGTTTTAATATTTGTTGCTAAAGATCTAACTCCCTGAGCTACTAAAGGAACTATAACCGTAGCCTGTCCTACATATCCCGGAGCTTTAGAAGGGTAAGATCTTATATTTCCAGCCTCTCCTCCAAGATAAAACTTTTTTGATTTTCCAAAACTATCGCCTTCTTGTATCTTTTGCTGTCCGAGATTTGTAGCAATAGTCCCAGTAAATTCTACAATTCCCAAACTCGCTGAGGCTACACCTGTCGCGTATCCTCCAAGATTTAATTTTCTTCTTGTTTCCTTAGGTAAATTCTTAAATTGAGTTGTAGCTTCTCCTTTAGAAGTTTGATAAATATTTTCTGTATCTATATTTTTATCAAAATAAGAAGGTGTTAAAGTTACTTCTGAAATTTGCCCTCCTTCTGATTTAGTTATTACTCCTTCTTGACCTACAAAACTTTTAGGATCATCTTTTAAATTTTTAGATATAGTTTGATATTGTCCATAAACTTTTTTCCCAGCTATAATATTTTGTGTGTTATATTCATAAACTCCTCTTGATCTAATTCCGCTTTGTGAGATATAAGGTATATTTTGAGCAAAAGAGGCCTCTTTAATTCCTTCGTCCATTGTTTTACTTTTAATCTCCCAGTAAGATAAACTGGATCCTTTTAATTTTTGAGCCTCTCTTTCTGTTACGAATAAAGCTCCGTATTGTGTTGGAGTTTCCCTTTTAGTACTTGTATAAAAGGGTTGATCTGTTTTTCTTGAAGAAGTATCTAATTTCATTTGTGCTTGAGTTGTCCCTCCGCTACTTAGATTTTGTATTTCTTGAGTTGATAATGTACTAACAGGTTGGCCTGAAGATCCGGCATAACTTACCTGAGCCGGAGCGGGAGCTGGAGCTGGAACTGAAGATCCTCCTCCTGATATTGTACTAACAGGCTGACCGGCGGATCCAGCCGTAGAAGTTGATCCTGAGGGAGCGGTAGAAGTTGAGCTAACAGGTTGGCCTGAAGATCCGGCATAACTTACCTGAGCCGGAGCTGGAGCTGGAGCTGTTTTCCGTGTTGTAATTCTGCTATAAGTACTTTTTACTCTACTCCAAAACCCCATATTTTTTTTAAGCCTCTTTTGTATGTTATAATTTAAATAGACGATATATTTAAAAGTATCATTTTGTTTACACTTTCGTAAAATATGTTTACAAAAGAAAGAGGCACAAATGACACAAGAAGATTTAGCTTATGATTTAAGACAAAAGTACGCCGAAATTGTCGGTATTCATTTAGAGGCTATTACAAATGCACGTATAGAAAAAAACTATCCTGAGTATTTTAACGCCTTAGAGAATTTATTTACAGTTGTTAAACATAAATTCAAAAAGAAAAAGACTTCTGATGATGAGGATTACGAACTTACTTATAACGGAAAAGATAAAGAAAAGGAAAAAGAAAAGAGATCTGATCTTCAGCGTTATTATGATCTTAGACAAACAGCTATTAAGATGGCTAATGATTACAGCACTACTTTTTTAGGCCGAACTTCTAAACCTGAAGAAGTGTCTAAAGTTGAAAATTCCTTAAGAGAGGTTGAGATGTTTTTATTTTATGTTATGGATAAATCTAAAATGTTCGGCTCTGTTGGGTATAATGAGGGTATGTAAAAATGCCTGTTAGATTACCTTCTCGTAAAGTCCCCTTTTTTATTGATAGTGTTTTAAAGAAGGAATTAGATCAAGTTAGATATAGAGTTTTAGAAAAAGATTTCGACTTTGTTACAATAGTAGACGGGAGAGAAGGCTCCGGTAAATCTGTTTTAGCTATGCAAATGGGCGCTTATTTAGATCCTCGCTTTTCATTAGATAATATAGTATTTACTTCTGAAGAATTTATTAAGAAAATTAAGGATCCTAAAATTAAAAAGGGAGCTTGTATAATTTTAGATGAGGCTTTTAACGCTATAAATTCTCGTGCTTCTATGACTGAAGTAAATAGATCTATGGGAGCTGTAGCTACAGAAATGCGACAAAAGAATTTATTTATCATAATTGTTTTACCTTCTTACTTTGATTTAGATAAGCAATTCGCTATACACCGAGCGAGTAGTTTAATCCACGTTTACTTAAAGAATAATGTAGATCGAGGCCAATATCTTATATTCCCAAGATCTAAAAAGCTACACTTATATTTAAATGGTAAGAAAACTTATAACTATTCTAAACCTAAAAGTCCTTTGCCTCCATGTAGATTTACAAATCATTATACTGTAGATGAGTTTGAATACAGAAGTAAGAAGTCCTTAGCTTTCAAGAAAAGAACGGTATCAAATCAAGCTCGTAACTGGCTTAATCAAAGAAATAGTTTTATAAAATATATCTATAAAGTGATGAACTTAACACAAGACGAGTTAGGTAAGATCCCCACAAACTACGGGGTGTTACCTGTAGGACAACGGCATATAAGCCGTATACTTCAAGAAATAGGGGTATATGAGGGGGTGTAAGGGTTTAGCCGTAGACTTTTAGACATATATAATAAATATACTAATAATATGGGAAAAGAAAAATTATCAATTAATCAAATGAAAACAATCGCGATCATTTTTACGGTTGTTTTGTGTGGTGTTGGCCTGTTTGATATCGGCTTCTCCTATTTGTATAAAGGATCTCTTGAAAATGGATCCTGTAATTTATGTTTTGATCTTAATCCCGGTTATGCTTACTGTGAAAATTGGGAGCCTATTAATTTCTCAGGATCATATACAATAAATATAACCTCTGTTTCCTATGGAAAATAAAAAGATAGTTTGGATAGCTGTAGACTTACTCTTGTTAATAAGTGTGATCTTTGTCTGCTTACATTGGTTTGATATTACTTCGGATCTAAAAGCTCCCTGTTATAAATGCTCAAAAGAAAGACCAAAAATAGAGCCGTGTCTTTCTAAGCCTTTACCTAAATATGATAATATAATTAATTTTTCAGAAATAATAAAAGAAGAAAATAAAAATAAATAAAAAAAGAATTAATCTTCTTCTATATCTACCTTAGCTTTTTCTGCAATTTTATAAAGTAGATTTGTGATTTCGTTTAGCTTAGCATTAAGTAAAGAAAGAGTGATCTCTCTTTCTAAAACCTGCGGAGCTTCTTCTTTTTTTTCTGGTGTATGATCTCTCGCCATTTAATTTTTACCTCCCTTTTGATTTTGTAAATATTCTTTTCTGCATTTCTCACTACAATAAAAACCGATCTTTCTTTCTTTCTTGTTACAATTTATACACTTTTCCATTTCGTATAATAGGCTATTCTACGAAAGATTTAAGGATCTTTCCTCTTAATAACCTTTTGTTTATTTCGTCTTTTTCCTAAAAAATTAAAAAATAAATAAAAATTTCCGGGAGAAATTACTTTCTCCTCTTAACTTTCTTTTTTGCTGGAGCCTTTTTCTTTACAGATCTCCAAGCAAAATAAGGGATCTTATGTAAGATCTTCTTGTCTTTTGTAAGAGATCTTAACATACTCCTAACTGTTTCAGGTTTCATTTTTGTATACCTACAGATTTCTTTAACTGTGTAGGCTTTGTTAGGTTTTTTATTTAAGAGAATTGCTACAGGGTGTTTATTCCTGTCTGTAATTCTTTTCTTAAACTCTCCTCTTTCAAAAGTTTTTATGCTTATCGGCATTTATTTTTACCTCCTTTTAATTTAATTGATCTTGATCGTGGTTTATATCCTGTAAAATCTTTAAAGGCGCTTACTTCTTTTTCTGAAGGTACAGGCCAAATTTTCTTACCAAAATCTAAATATCCCACTAACCGCGCTACCCAATTATTAAAAGAACATTCCTTTTTATGTTTATGATTATGTTCGCAAGTATTTTTATAGATCCTTTTGTGTTGTTTTTTTAACGCCTCTTTTGACATATCTTTTCGTGGGATTATTCCCACATTAATTTAGTTAGATCCTCCGGGTTTACATGAGCGTAAACCTGTGTGATTTTAATATCTGAGTGTCCTAAAAATCTTTGTAGCTGTCGAATATCCCATTTTTTAACATTCAAATAATATGTAGCTCCTGAGTGTCTTAAGGTGTGGGGGTGTAAATCTTTTTTTAAAATTCTAATTCCATCTTTTTTTAAAGCGTATTGTATTGCTCTTATTCCTTTATCTTTTGCGTCGGATCCTAAAGGCAAATACTTAATAGCTTTCACACAGGCCGGAGCAATAGGAATAATACGATCCTTTTTTCCTTTAGCCTGTTTAATATGTAAAAGTTTAGTGTTAGGCTCATAATCTTTTTTTTGGAGCTTAACTACTTCAGAGATCCTTAGACACTGATAGAAAGCTAAAATATAAGCCACTCTGTTTTTAGATCTCTTTTTAACTTCAGGATCATTTACAATTTTTAAAAATTCTTCGTGTGTTATGACTTCAGGTATTTTAAGAGGCATTTTTATCTACCTCTTTAATTTCTATAAGTGTAACGCCTACTTGTAAAAGTTTAATAGCGTATTCTCTCGCCTCTTTATGTGTGTTGAAGTGATCGCTTTCTCCTTTAACGTATACTATATACTCTTTCATTTATGAGCCTCCAAAAAACAATATTGTTTAACTGCGATAATATGAGAACAGATCGGTTTTAGATCTGATTTTCCGGCTTCGTATTCTTGATACTTTTTATTAAATCCCCGACAACAACAAGAAAACCCCTCGTCTGTAGATCTTATAAAATAACTTGTTTTATTATAATTTTTAATTGGTTTACATACCCACGTAGACGCGCTTAATTGATCTATACAATTCTCATTTAAGAATTTCTTAGCCTTTGTTAATAAAGGGTTTGCGTGTTTATCCCCCGCCTTTTTTGCTATTACTAAAGCCTTAGAAAAAGGCTCCCAGTACATAACATTATTATAAGTATATTCTGAAGGTTGCTCATAAATTTGTTTAGTGTACATTTTTGATTTTCCTCCAATCTCTCACTACAACATAAATTATACAAGCAAGGGTTATAAGAAAGAAAGTATCTATAATTATAATTCCATTGTTTATAATATTAAAATCTTGTGTTAAGCTCCCTATTATTCCGAGAATAAGGAAAGCTAAATTACCAGCTCCTAAATATCCACTACTTAAATTTATTCTTACTAATCTACCCATAATTATTAATATTGAAAATATAATAAATATTTCGAAAGGATCTATTATATAGTCTGTCTTAATTAAATTAAATCCTATTGATAATAAAATTATGAAAAAAGATATATATATACTCTCAAGACAAGATCTAATAAGTGTTAAATTTTTAACTCCGTTATCTGCAATAGTATCTACTACTTTTAAGAATTTTAATTTAAGTTTTCTTTTTTTTGCTTTTTTCATTCTTTTAATTCCTCCTTCATAAATGCCTCTATTTCTTTCTCTGTCAAAGTTGTACCAGCTCCTCCCGCTGAGGCTGGAGCTTTTTTCATTAAATAGTAAAAGAAATATGCTATTAAGAACTGGAATAAAATACTCCCTATTTTAGATATTATTATCCAAGCTGGAGCAATAGCCCACTCAAAATAAAGCCCGTAAGAATTAGCTACACCCTGAATTATGAAAAGCCACATACCAATTATAAAAAATAATCTTTCTGAGAAATTTCTTTTTAATTGAATTAAAGAGGCTATTCCTAAAACAAGAATACCTATAATCATAAGTAAATTAGCGCTTATCATTTTTTACTCCTAACAGGATTAAAAGCCGGTTTCCAAAATTGATATACTATAATAGAAAATAAATAAAATAAACCAGTCCAAAATAAAATTAAATAATAAAAACTTAGATCCCATAAAATAGCTAATGTTAAAATTCCAAAACCAGCCATAGCAAATATACCCCCAAAAATAAAAACTACTAAAGCCGTTGAAAATATTTTTATATGTAAATTTAAATGTTTTTTATTCATTTTTGTATTTTGGCTCCTCCATCTCTTAATTTTTTTAACATTATCCGGGAGATCTCATCTTTATCTTTTAATGGATAATATTCTACAGCTCCGTTTATCCTATCTGAAAATCTTATATTTTTATTCCCCGCTTTATTTTCATGTTTAACCATTTTACGAGCAAAGGCTGGATCACTAAATACAGCTACAGCATAATGATTTTTAATAGAAATTTGAAAACTAATAATCTTTAATGTTTTTAAATTTTGGATCTCCCCTCTTATAATATTAAATTCTTTTCCGCTCATCTTTTCCTAAATAACCCCCTTAATCTTTTTTCTTTTTCATCGTTAGAAGAATAAACCCGGCTCTCTTGTATTGTACCTTGAATTAATCTTCTGATCCCTTCTCCTTCAGGTTGCTTAAGAACTACTAAACTATTTGAAAAAATAATCTCATGAATAAAATAAAATTGTGATTTTCTTTTAATTCCGTATTCGATCCAATTTTCTAAAGCCATATATTGAGCTGTCTTAGCTATTGATAAAACTCTCTCTTTAATTTCTCTATCTTTTAAATTAGATAAACTTACATTTTGAGAAGATACACTTAACATTAAATTTGCTATTTGCTCAGCTCCTACTTTTGTTAAAGAAAAATCCTTAAAGGCTGGGTTGAATATCCACTTTTTAGTTTCGTGATTATATTCTTCCCCCATAAGTTTATGACGTATGATTTCTATAATTGCGTCCGGCCTGATCTTATCTAAAATATCTGCCTTATCTGATTTTTGCATAGTCCCGGAGGGAATATAAGAAGATCCTCCGCTTTGTGCTGGTACGTTTACCGGTTGCCCTGTGTCTGCGTCCACATACATATATTCGTCTTTAGTCATTTTTTAATTATCTCCTCTCTTGTTGAGGGATCATATTTAATTGTATATGCAGAAATAACCTCTCCATCAAATATTACGTAGCGCTGGTTTCCTAATCTATAAAGTTTACAATCGTCTTTTATTTTTGTAGCTCCTCCGATCATAATTTCTTTTTCAGTAATTTTATTTATTATATCTTTCATTTTAAGGAGCTGTAGAAGTTGCTACACTTTCCCCAGCATGAGCTAACCCCTGACAAATTGTTTTTAATTGATCTTGTCTTAAATTACCCGCCTCGAGTATAAGATCCTTAGCTTCTGTTTGTCCACTCTTAACCATATTTACAATCATAGCTATAGCAATAAAAGAAAAGATTATTATTCCTCCCCAAAATACCCACTGCATAATTTTATCTGTCCTGTCTGAAGTTTCCTTCTCAGCTTTTTTAATAATATCTACTACAACACTCCTATAATCTGCTGGAGCTATCTCGTTTAATAACTCCCCGTTTTTCATTTCCATTTTATTAACAGGTACTAAAATACGAGGATCTTCGGGAGATCTCATACAAATTAAACCCATCTTTCCGTTAATTTCGTGGTAGTCCTCTGAAGATATACTTAAAACCTGTCTGTTATCTTTTGTTTTAAAAACTTCTTCGTATCCATAATCCCATAATCCGAAAAAAGCGGTTTTATGTTTAAACCAGCCTCCTTTTAATTTACGGCCTGATTTAAGTCCTACTTTCCCACGCCCTAAAGGAGTTATTTCAATAATAGATACTGATAATTTTTTCTTTTTCCTGATCAATAAAAAACCAAAAGCTACTAAAACAAAAATAAGAGCCATAATTAACCAAAAGAATAAAGATCCAAGTAGAGCGAACATTCCTCCTGTAAAGCCTGATGTATCCATTCCTAAAAGTCCCATTTTATTTTTTATTCTCCTCTTTTACAAAAAAATAATATAAATCTGTCCTAAAATTAAAGACGTCGTTATCTTCTTCAGATAAAACTACTATTGGACGCTCATCTAAAAATACTAACTCTCCGCACTTTATCTTTTTCTCTTTCATATCACTTAAGAGAAATTTAATATTTGTATATCTTTTAACTTTCATTTGTTGCCTCTTTCTTTTTGTAAAATAATAAAATAAAATATGTTTATAAATGTTTCGTAAAAGTCCTCATTATGCGAAAACACTTATCCCGAGCTTATTCCAGTTTGAAATAACTCCTAAATCGAGATATCTCCGACGGAAAACTCTATTAAATAGATTTTTGAAATTCATTTTTTAAATTTACCTCCTTTCACTTCTTTTAACAATGCTTTTAAAACTTTCCTACTTTCTTGACTTTCTGATCTATATTCTTGAATTAATTTTAAATGTTCTTTATTCTGTTTACTATATTCTAAGAGCTGGATATTATTTTTTGCGAAGGCTTGTAAAACAAAAGAGGGAGTTACTTCAAAATTATGTTTTTTATGGTCGTTATACCAGTCTTGAATTTTTTTATTTAAAAGTGGCTCTTTATTTTCTAATTCGTGTAGACTGTGAGAGTTATCTATCCATAACCATACGGAGCCGTCCTCTCCCCGTACGTAAAGTTTTTCTCCTTTATTGTTATATTGCTTAGCTAATTCATTTTTAATTAATCCGTAATGCTCTCTTGAAGTTGTGAACTTATAGAAGTTTAAATTTAAATTAAGTTTTTTTCCAAGTGCTTTTATTAATTGATCTAATTCCCATACAGCTTTACCTTTTGTTTGAATTGCTGAGGATCCTAAAAAATCTAAAGGCTCATAAATAGTTATTCCTTTTTTGCTGAGCCATATCTTACGTCCTTTAAAAATAATTCTTTCTACCTTTCCATTACATATATTAGAATATGGTATATTGTATCTCACTAATCTTTTACGCCAATTAATATTATTTTGAATAAATCTAATTTTCCAAATGAAAGCGTGGCCTCTAATTTGTTTAGAAGTTTCGTACCTCTTACCCCTACCCTTAGGCTCTTTTGGTACTTCTTTGATGTACCTCCAAATACCATAAGATACCTTTTCCGCGCAACCCAGCTTTTTTAATTTACTGACGCTATATTGTAAAGTTTGTTTTGGGATATTATATTTCTTGCAGATCTGCGCCGGAGATAAACCTTTTTTTATCTCAGTTAAAACCTGTACAAGTCCCAATTTTTTAGCCTCTTTCATATAGGGTTAAATTGATACTTCTTTTTAAATGTTTCGTAAAAGAATATGAGAGAGATAGGATCTCTAACTTATAAAAAAGCATTATCCCATCTCCTTTTAATTATACTATGTAGTGCCTACTTTTAAAGGTTTCCACTGGAAACGTAGGGGTTAAAAATAACCGGATCCGAAGACCCGGCTCAAAAGCGCCTAAGAAAACACGAAAGAGGCGTTTTTTAAGGTACCTCTGAGTATGAAAAAAATAAAAAAATAAAAAAAT
>Ga0233430_1003045_pt1 | contig 17734 bp, 14 predicted proteins | sample SI_118_April2016_2_FD_179883 | JGI IMG/M metagenome (GOLD analysis project Ga0233430, IMG submission 179883) | Seawater microbial communities from Saanich Inlet, British Columbia, Canada - SI_118_April2016_150_MG | ecosystem: Environmental > Aquatic > Marine > Inlet | place: Canada: British... | reverse complement strand
AGAGGAGCAATTTGACGACCTCGAGACACCAGCACATAAGATGCTGATTGATGACTGGAATGACAAACCGGAGAAAATAAAGATTTGAAACCAACTAGAAATTATGGGAAAGGAACAGGAAAATGAGCTCTTTGAATGACACCAATTCCAGAGTGGTACAGGTTAAATATAATGACCAGATAGTCAGAATGTTTACCCTTGCAACAATATTCTGGGTAACAATAGCTATGTTGGTTGGAATTATCGTCGCATTGCAATTGGCGATTCCACAACTTAACTTTACTGCCTGGTTAACGTTTGGCCGTTTAAGACCATTGCATACGAATGCTGCGATCTATGCGTTCGCCGGTAATGCTATCTTTGCGGGTATTTATCACTCTACCCAAAGGCTCATAAAGACAAGACTGTTTTCAGATGGTTTGAGCCAACTTCATTTCTGGGGATGGCAATTTATAATCGTCCTGGCCGTAATCACTTTGCCTCTTGGCATTTCGCAGGGCAAGGAGTTTGCAGAATTGGAATGGCCTATAGATATTGCGGTTGTGCTAATCTGGGTTGTCTTTGCCATCAATTTCTTTGGCACACTATTAAAACGTAATGAAAAACATCTATACGTCGCTATATGGTTCTACATAGCAACTATTTTGACTGTTGCACTACTCTATATTGTAAATGCAATATGTATACCTGTTGGTTTATTTAAAAGTTACATAGTTTTTGCTGGTATCCAGGATGCTCTTGTTCAATGGTGGTTTGGACACAATGCCGTCGCATTTTTCTTAACCACTCCTTTCCTGGGTTTGATGTACTACTATTTGCCGAAGGCAGTAAACAGACCCATATATAGCTATAGACTTTCAGTCGTACATTTCTGGTCTCTCATTTTTATGTATATCTGGGCGGGGCCTCATCACCTTTTAAATACAGCCTTACCTGAATGGCTTCAAACATTAGGCACAGTGTTCAGTGTAATGCTATGGGCCCCAAGCTGGGGAGGAGCCGTTAACGGGATACTGACACTTCGAGGTGCATGGCATTTATTACGAACAAATCCTATCATAAAATTCTTCGTTGCAGCGATAACCTTTTATGCAATGGCAACCTTTGAGGGACCGCTTCTATCGATCAAGGCTGTAAATTCTCTTGGACATTATACCGATTGGATCGTTGGTCATGTACATTTGGGAGCTTTGGGCTGGAATGGTTTTCTCTCTTTTGGAATGATATATTTTATCGTTCCAAAACTATGGAGTACTGAATTATACAGCAAGAAACTGGCAAACATTCATTTCTGGATAGGTATTCTGGGAATTCTTTTTTACTACGTTTCCATGCTGGCAGCCGGAATCACTCAGGGTTTAATGTGGAGAGCCGTAGATACAAATGGAAGTCTCGTTTATCCGGACTTTGTAGAGACCGTAATCCGTATTCTACCTCTATTTCTCTTCCGTGCGTTAGGAGGTGTATTATTCCTGGGAGGTTTTGTTCTCATGTTATATAACGTTTGCAAAACTATCAAGCAGGCGCCAAAAGAGCTGGAAGAGGAAACCGTTCAAGTTAAAATATCCTCTTCAGCACCTGTTCATCAAGAACGGGGACATAGAAAGCTGGAAGGAATGGCCGCTGCCTTTACCATATTAGCGCTTATTGCAATTTTAGTCGGTTCCATAATAGAAATTGTGCCAACCCTCTCTGTCAATAAATATGTTAATACAGAAAATAAAGTTGAACCGTTTACACCATTAGAATTGGAGGGCAGAGACATATACGTCAAAGAAGGCTGCTTTACCTGCCACTCCCAGATGATCCGAACGATACCGTCAGATGTGTTGAGATATGGAGCAGCATCTACAATCGAAGAGTCCATGTACGACAGGCCGTTTCAGTGGGGTTCAAAACGTACCGGTCCTGATCTGGCGCGGCTTGGTAAAAAATATCCGGACCTCTGGCACTATATGCATATGGAAGATCCGAGAGCAGTTATAAAAGAATCAATTATGCCGGCTTATCCGTGGTTAATTACATCAACAATTGATTTTGACAGTTTGGAAAAGAAGGTAGCAGTCTCTAATAAACTGGGCGTTCCTTATTCTGACGAAGACCTGTCTGACACGAGTGAACGGGCAAAAGAACAGGCAAAAAAGATTGCAGATGTACTTAAAAAACAGGGTGTAAAAGAGGATGTTTCGGACAAGCAGATTACAGCTTTGATCGCATATCTCCAGGCCCTCGGGCAAAAAGGAGCAGAGTAATATGAAACAGCTGGCGTTATCCCAATTTAATGATATATATTTAATTGTAATCGGATTCTTTCTATTCTTCTCCGTCTTTATAGGCGCTGTATTCTGGGTTTACAGAAAAGGTTCGAAAAAGCACTATGACTATTTATCTAAACTACCACTTCGTGAGGAGAATCTGACATGAGTGAAGATAAAACACAACGGTATGAAGACAAAGTAATAGAGGGCTACGAGTATGATGGCATTACCGAATATGACAATCCATGTCCAGCATGGCTGATGTATATTTTCTATTTTACAGCCCTTCTGGCTATTTTCTTTGTTGGCTATCACTTCGGGAGTCACAGCAAGGATGAATTAATGGGTGCCTATGCGATAAAATTAAAGGAGGCACAAACACAGACAGAAACATCGACATCGACACAACAGACTGAAGTCAACGAAAGTGAGCTTTTAGTACTTTTGCAGGATCCTGCTGCCCTGGCAGAGGGAGTGGAAATTTTCGGTGAACTATGCGCCCTTTGCCACGGAGAGTCCGGGGAAGGTATGATTGGGCCGAATCTTATTGACAATTACTGGTTGCATGGTAAAGGGAAAATCAGCGATATCGCAGTTTCTATCAGATCCGGAATTCCTGACAATGGCATGGCTGCATGGGAAGACAGAATTCCTGAGCAGCAAATTCTGCATATAGCAGCTTATATAAAGTCAGTACAAGGAACCATCGTAGAGAATGCGAAAGAACCTGACGGTGAGCTTGTAGAAGAATAAGATGGTGGAGAGTACTCAAAAACTGCCGGAAGACGGCTTTCGCATAAACCAATTCCCAATGGCGGCACACGGGTTCTTTAGAAAACAGAGGGACCTCTCTCAATGGGTGTTAATCTCCATATTCATAATCCTTCCCTGGATTAAAATAAACGGCCTGCCTGCTATTCTCATTAATCTACCGGATCGCAGATTTGCATTTTTTGGTCTGAACTTCTGGAGTCATGACGCGCCACTGCTTTTCTTTGTCATAGCAAGCTTCTCACTGGGCCTGTTGTTTGCCACATCGGTATGGGGGCGAGTATGGTGCGGTTGGGCATGTCCTCAAACAATCCCTATTGATGGAATCTTCCGAAAGATTGAAACTCTTGTAGAAGGAAACCATATTGCCAGAAAGAAGCTTCATGAAAAGCCTTTTGACAATGAAAAAATAGTAAAGGCGGCTGTCAAATGGTTTCTGTTTTTCACCGTTAGCTTAATCCTGTCTCACACCTTTTTTGCTTACTTTACCGGTCCCAGCGCACTTGTGTCTATGGCCCTGAGCCCTCCCTCTAATGCACTGACGACATTTTTAATAGTAAACACAACGACACTCATTATCCTCCTTAACTTCGGGTGGTTTAAAGAGCGTCTCTGCACTGTTATATGTCCATACGGCAGACTTCAATCCGTATTAATGGATGAAGACTCTCTTGTCGTTGCTTATGATGAGAAGAGAGGTGAACCGCGAAAGGGCAGCAAGACCAGATCTAAAAAAAGGGGAGATTGTATAGACTGCCTCAAATGTGTTGCAGTATGCCCCACAGGAATTGATATTCGTCACGGCATCCAGATGGAGTGTATCGCATGTACCTCCTGCATCGATGCGTGTAACGAGATAATGCGGATAACAAAAAAACCGGAAGGACTCATTCGATATGAATCAGAAAACGGATTGAAAGGAGAGAAAACGGTCTTCTGGAAGATGAAGACAAATATCTACCTTGGCCTAACCATTCTTTCTGTCATCGGACTGTTTCTATTTGTCTTTAACAGATCTGGTCTGGACATCACAGTATTAAGAGCACATGAAACCCCTTATCAGGTACTGAAGACATCAAAAGAGAGGGTTTTAATAGCAAACCATTTTACGCTTAGCCTTAAAAACCAGAGCGCGGTAAAGATGGAAGTTGATGTAATACGAACAGGCAAAATTGAGGACACAAAGATTGAAATTATAGCGTCAACACTTCCGGTGGTAATTCCACCCGGAGAGGCAAAGAAGAATCATATTTTTATAAAATTCCCAAAGTCAATTTTAGAAAAAAAGAGCCACCACAAATTTCGATTGCAGATTACAACAAAATCAAAAGATATAACTCAGAAATATATAAAGGAAATCAGCCTTGTTGGACCTATCTAATAACATAATAAACAGGATAAGTGATATGCTGCCAGCCTTGGTACCGTTTGCAATCATTGCAGCAAGCATTATCGGCAGCATACACTGTGTTGGAATGTGCGGCGCCCTGGCGGTAACAGCAGGTGCGAAGAGCAGAAAGGGCCTTGTCAATTACCACCTTGGACGGCTACTTGGTTATTTTAGTGTAGGCGCGCTTGCCGGATTCCTGGGATCTGAATTTATTAATTCTGAGATGAAATATATCTCCATCATCTCTACTGTCTTTTTGAGTGCCAGCTTTCTGGTTATAGGTTTCAGCATAATGAGGAAAGGGCAACTGCATATTAAACAACCTGCCTTCCTGAAACTGTTTTACCAGAACAGGGTTGGCCGGTTACTTGAAACCAAAACTTCTCATTCGGTTTCAAGCTTTTTAATAGGCCTGCTAAGCCCTTTATTACCGTGTGGATGGTTATACGGCTTCATTCTAATAGCAGTTGCGACAAACAACCCTCTATGGGGAGGTATACTGCTTACATCATTCTGGATAGGTACTCTTCCTGCACTTTCAGGTATTTCGCTACTAGTAAAGAAACCGATAAAATATTTTAACGGTAAAGCATCAATATATATTGGTATTTTCCTGATATTTATAGGAATCTCAAGTTTAGTATTAAAACTATCCAGCCTGGCCGCAGAACATTGTTGTCATTAAAATCTGTAGTAACAGATTTGCCTTACCCGCGCCCAGTCTTACCGACACTACTACTTAGGTTTTCGTCTTGCCAGAACATATTAAATTTTTAATTTTACTTATCTTATGGATACCGGTTAAGCTACAGGTCAATGAAAGTCTTGGCAATTTTAAACCGGCTCACCCAGAGGCAAAAAAACATGAAAAAACAGTTACTATATATCTTAATTATATCATTTGTTCTTCTTTCAGCCCTGACGATACAATCAGCAGAAGAGAATCCACAAAGGGTAAACCTGCGTTCGTCTTACAGAAATTTGTCTGTTTCTGAAGCAGAGTCAATGCCAGAAATTTATATACGAAAGTTTGATGAGTGGGGATTTTATGGGCACAGTACAATCATTCACAACTACGAGAAGAAGTCGATAAAGGGAGGCAATGTGGTAATAGACCATGCCACCGGACTGATGTGGCTCCAGTCAGGTTCTAAAGAGTATATGCAGTGGAATGCAGCGAATGGATGGGTAAGGAAGTTGAACACTCTGAAGTATGCCGGGTATAGCGACTGGAGACTACCGACTATAGAAGAAGCGGCATCACTGCTTGAACCGGGCAAGACGAATGCCCTTCACATAGACCCCATCTTTGATCAGGAACAGTGGGGGATCTGGTCTGGCGATAAACATGGCAGCAACACCTGGAGTGTTTACTTCAGCCTTGGTAACGTACGGTGGCGTTACAAAAACCGATATGTCCGTCCGGTCCGTTCACTCAATTGATTTCCGGCCAACGCAAAAAAAGAGTATTAAAAAACCCACCAAAAAGGTGGGTTTTTTATAATGCTCCACGTCGTGGACGATGTTAGAACCAAAATCATACAAAACAAAAAATCCATTTATATTCCTGAGTTAAAAAAGATTGCATGACCCCAGTACGAGGTTAAATCGGGAACACGTTTCGATACCATATGCGCGTGCGCGCGCGCGTATTATAGTGACATCATGTTGGGATTAGCAGAAAATGAGTCGTAAATAATAGAAAAATACTATTGAAAATGAAGTCTAACATGGGTTAATGTTTGACTGATACCCTTGGAAGCTGTCACCAGTATAAATTCAAAGCAAATTCCAACTTGATCGATTCTTATAGACCCCACCCAGGGGGGAAAACCGACACCCCTTCTGCCTCCAAGGTACTATCACCAGGATACTTTTTATTTTTCCAGGATATAGCGGCTACCAATATTATTTTTTTAATTTTTCAATCAGCTGTTGATGAAAATGTGTTACATTCGCAAAACCTAGTTTGTTATCGTTCCTCATAAACACTATTCTGATCTTCCCACAAAAATATGTCCACTACTTTAGGGGAGGTTCATTCACATATCAAGCGAAATTAGGTGGTAAAATGCCCTCTTTTTACCTTGATTTTGATGTTTCTTGAGTATTATACTCCAAGAATCTAAACAGCCTACAAGCTTTCATCCCACACAAGCTATACCATCATTTGATGGATATGCTTTTTGTAAAGTAATAAATATAAATATGAATTTGGGAAGGTGATTATAAAATGGTGGAAATAAGATGGATATATTAAAAAAACTTCGACACCTAGCTATTCAAAATGCGTTTAACGAGAAACAAACTGCTGATTTTATAAATTTGGTAGAGTCTGGTACAAGCATTGACGATGCGATTGATATGGTAGAGGAAGGAATATCGAAAGATAAACCTGTCGAAAATGATGTAACTATAGATAAAAGGAATAAAATGTTTCGAGAGATGAGCTGCTCATTAGAGAAGCTAGAAGCGCTAAAGGATGATACAAGGTTTCGCCATCTAGCCTTTTCAAATAGATTCAATAAGAAAGAAACAGATAGATTTGTAGGATTAGTAAAGTCTGGTAAAGGTATCAGTAAGGCTATTGATATAGTAGAAGAAGAAATATCAGAAAATGAATTAGTAGAAGAGATAAAAGAGGATGTAACAACAGATAGATTTAATGAGGAAATGCTTCAAGAAATGATAGCGTTAACGCATCTGTTAAAAGATTTGGTAAATGAAATGAATTATGATGAAGAAGATTTACTTACAAATTGTGGTATTGTTTCATGTTGGATTGTTATCACGGCTCTTCAAGACAAGGAAGATAATGACAGTTTCTTTCAATATGTAATACAATCACATCGTGAACCAGACGAAAAACCAGATCAAGATGGAGAACGAGTATTGATCAAAATCTTCACAAGCGAATTTGAAAAACTTGATGCTTCCTTTGAACAATGGAGGAAAGATCCTACTCTTACTATAACTCACATTTTCGCAAAAACTATATTAGACGCTATTATTAAGGGTGATTCTGGAGAAGGTAAAGAAGCATACCTCAATCTTGAATATGAGATAATCATTATATTTTTTGTTGACCAATTTAAGGATTTAGTAAAAAAGAATATATCATTAACAGAAAAGATATATGGTGAGAAAAACAAAACAGTACAAAAGAAAGTAACAACAGAGAAACCAACTGAGCAACCTAAAGAAGTATGTTCTGCCCTAGACATTCTTGATGAAGCAGAATACAAGCTCGATAGCCCAGCATTTGAAAAGGTTCAAGAGTGGGTAAAACTTTCAATTCAAGAAAATATTAGTGACGTTGTCCGTATAATCAGGAAAGAACAACCTCCTCGTCATTATGTATATTCAATGATTGCAAATGCATCTGGAGATTGGTTGGAAAGCGGCGATTATCATATGTATAGAGGCGTATTAAATCCAATGGGGGAGGGGATGCTCAAGCTATTTGATACAACAGTAGACGAACTGGTATTGATTGGAGCGTGTGATAAGGAGTTTGCCAAAGAACAGAAGAAAGGTGTTCGCGCGAATATAAAGAAGGTTGGATAACTTTACGCATGCAAATAACTGGCAGACTTTTATTCGTGGTTGTGATACGAACGAGGGCAAATAACAGGTACTTAATATGAACGGGGAACTATGGATTTAAAGAAAGCAGAGAAAAAAATACGTAATGCATGGATAGCAGGTCTTGCCCCCTTTATATGTTTTGCATGTGTCATCGTATATGGCTACATATATAATCATCTACATTTGATTGATTTGAAAAACCTTAGCTTTGTGGGACTTCCATTCCTTGGATTATTGTTTGGTGTATACAAGAGAAGTCGAATATGTGCGACTTTCCTGTTTATATGTGTGTTAATTTTTTCTTTTGGCGTTACATCCGCTGTGTATGAATTGTATAAAGGAAAAAACATAGACGATGCAATTATATATAAATGGATAAGAGCATCTGTCATCTTATCAATAACTTTTGCCTTACTTTACTTTACCGTTGAAGGTATCAGAGGTACGTTTACTTACCATACTGGTAGGCGTTACTCAGAACCAGTAACACATGGTACAACAATTAAAGTATCATACGAAGAATTAATACAACTAAATCCATATTTGGAAAATAAAAGCAAAGAAGATATTGAAAGATTAGTAGATACCATTCTAGAATGCGGTTATTACTGGAATGAAGAACATAATCAGTTTTATCATCCTGAAATTAAAAAAGGTATAAAAACAAGTGGTTTAGACATGTTTACTGCTGAGAGTTTCAAAAAAACCTTTGAAAGCAGTTGGAATAATCCAGAATGGCAAAAAGAAACCGCTATTCGCAAAACTTGCGTTAAGCTCTTTCTTTTAAGCGTACCACTTTTTTTGTTTAGCCTTGTATCATTTTTATTTTTAAATTGGAAAATAAGTTTTGCAGGAGTGGTTGTATCAATTGGTATCGCTATTCTTTCTGAGACAATAAAAAACCGGTCTTTAAAAAGAGAAGGCCTCTATGTTGATACTAAAATAATTGAATGGTGTATGACATGCAAAAATCATAAAAAAGTAAAGGATTATGAGGATGAACTCTGCCTACTAGATGAAATTTGCGATGCCGATAAAATTCCTTGCAAAAATTATCAAGAAACGAAAATGGTGTGGACGGACTATTTTGATAAGCCAAAAGAAGAAAGAATGCTTTATCCAAAAAATTGCCCGAAGTGGACAAAGAAATAAACTGCCTTTACTCTTGTTTGCTAGTCGTAAATTTGAATTTATTATTACATCATATAACAGCGTATATGCAGCTACAATTTCTTCTGCATACTATGCCGGTGGCAAGCCGTATACATACGAACGTTACGAATAGAGATGTGAAAACACATAAGGCAATGGTTTGCAGCTGTATCTCAACTCAACATTAGGAGGGAAAAATGAGTATATTGATCTTACTGGTTGCATCAATGGCATACCTCGGACTTTCTCGTACAGTGCGTCAATTCGGCATGAATACGATAGATCGTCCTCTCCTGCTGACGCAGCATCCATGGCTCGATGCTGTCTGCCGCATATTGCTTCTCGCCTCATTTGCACAAGCAGGCTTTCACGGATACTTGATCTGGCCATGGAAAGGCATTCTTCTGTATCCCATCGCCACTTTCATATTTATGATGCCGTTTGCATTTCTGACAGCACGCTTTACAGATAGGTTCATTCTTTTCAATCCTGTTGTCTGTGGATTTGGAGCAAGTGCTATCTTGGCAAGCATTACCATTGTGAGATTAACTAAATCTATAATCTCTTAACAAGACCTTCCATATATATTTCTGAACCAGCAAGAAGAATAGGTGATATGAACTCTCACCTTGTTGAGAAAAATGAATTTTATACTCTAGAACCAATAGACGATAAAAAATATAACAAGTACTTGAAAGTTAATACATGAATAAAAGCAGAAAATATTATTGCGGATTGTTAGTCTTCGTTGTTATTGCGCTTTTCAGTTTCACTTCTGTAAACGCATCTGATAATTTTGTAAAAATTAGTCTGCCTAAAGGTGTTTCAATTGAATTGCCTAAAGATTGGATAGTTCTATCCGAAGACCAGCGTATTACTATTGATACAATAGCTGAGTCAGGATTGGATTTGGCAGGCATTGAGCATGAAAATTTGGATATGCCATTTTCTGCTAATTACTACAAAAATGGTAAAACAGTTGGGATCATCCAAATCAGATATTACCCAAATCTTGATTTGACACAGAATGACTCACGCCAAGCAACACTACGAGACATAAACGAATTAAATACCACACTAAAAGAAAACGCAGTTAAGTCCTTGCCGGCTATTGGAATGTCTGTCTTGTCTTGGACTGGGACAAAGAAAACAATCATTAATGGAATAACGGCGTTTGTTACAGAATATCACCGTAAAGGTATAAAAGGCTCAGGGGCATTTCGTGTTCGCTTAATAAGAGTATATGCTGTCGATAGGTCGTTTACATTAATTGTGTCTTATGATGAAGAAGAGTCATTGCCACTTGAAATCATTACCGACAGAATAATTTGTTCGTTAAGACTTCCAGGCATAAGTGACACCTCGGTAGATGAGAAACAGGATAGTGTGTTTGACATAAACAGTGCGGTATATGATGATACAGGTGAAAGTGTAGTCACTCAGAAAGTAGCCACTGGGTTTGGGATTGGTTCTGCAAATCTCGGTGCCTCACAAGTCTATGCAAAACCAACGAGTAGCAATCCTGTTTCTTTAATGTCTCATTTATATGGTGCTTGGTTGATCATGCTAGTACTTCTGGCACTGGGACTTACACCGCCTTTGCTAATCAGGCTTCTTATTGTACGAAGACCAATAGGCAAATGGTGGGCAATCGGAACAGCGGTGGGATTCTTTATCATAAATATATTTCTTTTTGCAATCATTGAATTGAGTGTGCGCGGTACGCTCCTTATAATTCAAGCATATCCAGCATCTATTATTGTTGCAGTGGTATCCTATTTTATCCTGAGAAAGAAGCAAAAACACAAATCTCAGAGGGGGAAACAAAATACCAAAAAAAAGGCTGTTAAAATCAAGTCTGAGAAAGTGAAACATGTAGTATATTCAAAGTCACCTATAATTAGAATGAAGGAAGCCATTGAAACAGGTGTTTCACCTTGTCCTAACTGTTCACAGTTGAATACGCACAGACGGACAACTTGTAAAAACTGCGGTACCACTTTGATAGGATACTGCCCTCAATGCAAGGCCCCATTAAAATATGGTGAGTATTGCTCGGTATGTTCTCCTAACAAAAAGGCAGATCCTTTGAAGAGTGAACCTGCGGGAACTGAGCAAAAAGCTGATACTTTTAGTAATTTGGAGTTAGATTTCATAAATGACAAAACAGTTAGATATATTGCTATAGGTATTGGAGTAGCAATTACTTTAGCTCTCCTCTATATAAACGATTATCCATTGTTCCAGCCACGATTCCCGCGTTATGTTGGTACAGAGCCTCTACCCGCTTCATACTATGGTTTCTTTGCATCTAAAATTGAGCACTCAAAAGCGTTTAAAATACTATATAGATCTATCAGTATCCCGCATTCTAAAGAAATTGCATATTATTTATGGTTAATGTGTTTTGGTGGCGGCGTATTCTTGTCCTGGAAGTATCGTTTTAAAACTGCAAAAGTTATAATTAAAGTAATAAGAACTATCCATAAGAATGCCTAGCCTGCCTCAGCGTGTTTATGGAAACATTTTGACGGACGTAAGGGTATGTTTCTCCTTGCATGTTCTATAGATATGCCAATATAATTTTATCAAGTTTGTTTAACAGGGAGTTCAAGGTTGCACAAGAAAGAAGCTACCTTATTAAATACAAATAAGCTGTTATGGATTGTACCGATAGCATTGCTTCTTATCGCACTGTTTTCGTTGCCGTACTATTACTATCAGCTTATGCGTTGGGTTATCTGTGGGAGTGCTGCATATATAGCTTATCAACATTATAAAGAAAAGGGTGGTAGCTTTCTTACTGTGGCTTTCATAGTGATTGCAATTGTCTATAATCCTATAGAGCCGATCCACCTATTCAAAGCAGCTTGGATAGTAATCAATATCATTACCGTGATAGTTTTTCTGTATGGATGGATTCAGGCAAATAAGAATAAATAATTAGGGCTAGAGTTGATCGCTCGAACGGCTGGCACTCCACCAGCTCCGCCCTATTTAGTACCATATGGAGGTTGTGGGAGGCAACGGCATGTCATTAGAACAAATCAAAGAGAAACTCAACGAGTGCTACAAAAAACGCCAACCAGTTCTATTGTTTGGCAGAGATGATTATGGCCGAGAAAAGTTGGTAGAAGAAGTCCATACATGGAATGTGGGCATTGATACACCACCGACTGAATGGGAATATCAAGGTGATGATGAACGTACAAAGAGGATTGACGGTATGCGAGAGGAACTGAGAAGGCTTCTGACTGATCCACTAGGTGATATAAAAAGGAATAAATTGTACAAAGGCAAAAGAAAAGACATAGTCACAAACGAACGAATATGCAAATTAAAAGACAATTTCAAATACAAATACACTGACAATGGCTATGAAAATGAATTCAATGAATATATGCTGGACTGTAACGATACTCCTCGGACATACAAATATGATGATTGGAGTTGTAAGGGCGGTCAGGCGGTCTCTGATGATTTGTCTAAGTTTGAATATAAGAGGATTGATAGCGGCGGGGAGTTTAAATATGACCTACTTGAAGTGGGATCCCATGCCTGGCGTAATCATTCTGATAGGTGTTTATTTAGAAAACAGTATGAGCGGTCTAACACTAAAAGATTGTTGGATTACAGAGGTACACTCTTTATTAATAATCTGGAGTGTGATGATCCCAACGATAAGAAGTGGTATAAAAGGCTAGCTAGAGAAATTGAATTGCTTAAGGAAACCCCTCAATCACAGCGTGGTTGGTTGGTTTTTTATCTGCGTTATCGTAGCACATTTCCATCAGAATTCATAGAGCAGTTCGAGCCAGAGAGGCTAGTTTTGCTTGATAAAGATAAACTGAAAAAGGGGAGTCGTTCCATTTCTTCTGTTACCCAATTCCCTACTCCTATTCATACTAAATGGCAAGAAGTTGAGATCGTATTTATTGATAATGAGCATGTTAACATAAGAGCTAAAAATATTATAAGGTCAAGTGTGCATTATTCCCAGATGGGGTTTAAATTCGAGAAATCAATGAAAAAGCTGAAATTATGGGATACGCTTAGATTATTTGCTATGACAAATGGAACAATAACACCTCAAATTATCGAGAAGGGCAGAATAATCAAACCTGTCAGTGTTGATGATGTCAAAAGGCTGAGAGTGAAGCTTCAGTCATATTTTGGTATCTCTGATAACCCCATTCCAAAATACGACAAAGGTAAATACACCAAGAAAAAAGAAGGTGGTAGTGAATTTATCGAAGGAGAGGGTTATAAAACCAGTTTTGTAATCAGAGATGAGTCTGCATCTACTAATCAAAAAGATAAGATCATAGCTACTGCCGATATTGATTCTGATTATTAATTACCACTCAACATCAAACCTTAATACAATCCTGTCTTGCCAAAAAACACAACCGAATCATTGCTTTCAATACATGGGAATTCTGCCAGAATGGAATTCCTATGCCTTGTATAAAATAATCCCAAAAACACCCATCTCGTAACCCCCTCTTATTCAATATCATAGATAAATATTTCAAGATAAGGTTTCTCTCTCAAAGGAATTCCTACATACCTTTGCGTCTAGTTAGTTTTATATCAATAACCATTAGTACGGAGGGAAAATTTATGAAGACCGCAGGGCAATTATGCAGGGAACTTGGAGTTAAATATTACAGGTTGGATTATCTTATCCGAAGTGGATATGTGCCTGAACCAAAGAGATTAGATTCTGGTCAAAGGATATTTACGGATGAAGATGTCGTAAACATCAAGGACGTTATTTGTGAAAGGATGGCAAAATGATTAAGCATGCCATAAAGTCGAGAGAAGGCGGAACCAAAGTAGTTTCACTATCGCCACTAAAAGCAATCAGGTTTCAATGCCTTGAATGTATGGGCTACTCAGCTTGCGAAGTGAGGAACTGCACAGGTAATCTTTGCTCCTTATATCCATTTCGGCTTGGTAAGGTGCCTGGACATAAGGGGAAGGGCAATGCCAGTAATCTGATTGAAAAATGATAAGGAATTTACCGAGGTTTTTGCCTCCAGAAATGATGCAAAACATAAATAGGTGTTAGGAGAATGGAATGAGTAATAAAAACCCATTGAAGAAATATGTTGAGGAAATAGGACTCCCCTCAAGCATTGAGCATGAAGAAGCCGTTTCGAGTTCTTTAATTCACGATAAGACAGTTATAGACCAATTAACTGAGAGAGGTGTAAATGAAGAGTATTTCCATTCACCTACAATGAGAAGTGTGTATTTAGCGTGTAAAGACTTAGCAGATCAGGGCAGAGATATTGATATCTTAAGTATCAAGGCTTATTTATCACAAAACCATTCTGACGAAAATGTAATTAATACTTTAATGGAACTTGAGGGAATGGTGGGTTTTACTCTTCAAATATCTACCCATATAGACGGGCTTGTTGAGTTTTACCAGAGAAGAGAGCAAGTATTGCAGGCCGTCAAATCTTCTAATGAAGCATACAATGGTAAATTTACAATATTGAGAAATGCAGATATTTTATCCAGTTTGGAATCCTGGACAGAAATCCAGAATTTGAATATTGAAGTTGAGTGGCTTGTAGGCAGACTCCTTCCAAAAGACAGTATAACTTTAGTTTTCGGAAAGGGTGGAATCGGAAAAACTTGGCTAATGCTTCAAATTGCACGCTGTATAGGTAACGGAAAATCCTGGCTTGGATTTGAGACAACAAAAACTCCTGTTATATTTATTGACTTTGAAAATCCCCTTGCCGTCCTGAATAGCCGGACGCAAATATTGGGAGATGGCGAAAATGTATTTTTCTGGCGTGCACATAATGACAATCTGAAAGCGCCAAAACTTGATAGTAATGAATGGGTGCAATATAAGCATCTACCGAAAGGATCTGTTTTAGTATTTGATACTCTACGAGCATCCCAGAGTAAAGACGAAAATGCGTCAAATGATATGAGCTTGATAATGGGCAGGCTGAAAGAGCTCAGAGACTTAGGTTTTACTATTGTTCTACTGCATCACACACCCAAAAATTCAGACAAAGCACCAAAAGGTTCAACGGCTATTGTAGACCTTGCAGATCACATTCTGGGCTTAACACGTGTCAAAAAGAAACAGAATGGCAAAGAAGAAGTTATAGAAGACGATGAGGACGATGAAGAAACAATCTACCACTTTGGAGTGCGTGAGAAGACCCGTTACGAGCCTTATCATGTATATCTTACTCTAAACCCTGACAAGGGCTTTGAGCTTGCACCAGATCCACAAGAGGACACATTGAAGGATATGCACAAGGTACTTAAAGAACACGGAACTATAAATAAGACATCCTTTATTGAAAACTGTAAATGCGCTTTGGGTGTCTCAATTAATAAACTAAGGAAATTGGTTGATGTTGGGCAGGGTAGGTACTGGGATATTGAAAACCGTCCTGAAGAAAAAAATGCAAAATTCATAACTCCAAAATCAGTTATTTAGTTTTTCAACCCTATATAGGGGTAAAAAACTGAAAAACTCAAATGGACTACTTGAAAATATAAATATCAAGATAGTCCTTTAGGCCTTGGAAACACTGAGTTTGCCAGTTTTCCAGAGAGTGCTTAGAAAACTGAATAACTGCATTGTAAAACGTATTAATGATTTTAATGATATTGTTGAGAAAGTATTAAGGGGTTCATATATCAATGCAACTGTCTGAAAAGCATATTTCCGATTTTCAAAAGCTATACAGGAGAAGGTTTGGACAAGACATCTCCAAAAAAGAAGCCTTAGAAAAAGGATTAATGGTATTGAAAATGGTCAAACAAGCAGCTGCGTTCTCTCTAAAAAAGGAACAATCCCCAAAGGAAAATATTGATTTTTACTGATAAACAGGTTATGTACTAGTGCTGATGGAAGCAATTATAATGAGTAGAACAATGAAATATATAATTTACGCAAGAAAATCTAGTGAAAACGAAGACAGGCAAGTACAGTCGATAGATGATCAAGTTAACAGGTTAAAAAAGTTAGCGAAGGAACAACGCCTCACAATATCTGATATATTCACAGAAGCCAAATCTGCTAAACAACCTGACTCCAGGCCTCAATTTGACAAGATACTTCAATCTATTGAAAGCGGTGACGCGGATGGTATCTTATGCTGGCAAATCAACCGACTTTCCAGAAACCCCATTGATAGTGCCAGAGTACAATGGCTCCTTCAACAGGATATATTAAAATCCATCAAGACAATTGATAGAGAGTATTTACCTTCTGACAATGTTTTATTATTCAGTGTAGAAAGTAGCATGGCGAATCAATTTATCATTGACCTTCGCAAAAACACACTCAGGGGAGTTTTAAGTAAAATTGAAAAAGGCTGGTCTCCCAATCATGCCCCCATTGGATACCTAAACGATAAAGAAGAAAAAATTATCATTAAAGATCCTGACCGATTCGATTTAGTCAGAAAGATGTGGGATTTAATGCTAACCGGACGCTATACTCCTCCACGGATTTTAGAGATTGCTAATAGTTGGGGTTTAAGGACACCTAAAACTAAAAAGTCTGGAGGCAAAGAACTATCAAGAAGTAATATATATCACCTTTTTGCAAACTTGTTTTATGCTGGAATATTTAAATACAACGGAGAACAGCATGATGGTAAACACGAACCAATGATCACTCTGGAAGAGTATGACAGAGTTCAATTCTTGCTGGGGCGAAAAGGACGTCCAAGATATAAAAAGCATAAATTCCCATTTACAGGACTTATTCAGTGCGGAGAGTGTGGATGCTTTTACACCGCTGAGACCAAGAAAAAACTTATTAAAAGTACAGGAGAAATCAGAACCTACACCTATTACCACTGCACAAGAAAAAGCAAGAAAATCAAATGTTCACAGAAAAAAGTTATACGTAAAGAAAATCTGGAAAAACAAATAGAGGAAGAAATTAAAAAGTGGACAATACTACCAGAGTTTAGAGATTGGGCATTAGATATTCTGAATCAAGAAAACGATAAGGAAATTGAAGACAGAAAACAAATCCATAAAACACGAAGCAAGGGGGTTCTTGATACTCAGAATCAAATTGATAATTTAACTAAGATGAGATATAGAAATTTAATTGAGGAGGAAGAGTACATAAAAGAACGCAAATTGCTTCAAGCACAACTTGCTTCTTTAAAACAAGACAGGAGGGAAACAGAAGACCGTGCTGTGAATTGGCTGGAACTAACAGAAAACACCTTTCATTTTGCAACGAATGCACGTGAAGCATTCATTCATGGTGACATAGATACGAAGAAGGATATACTAATGGCGATTGGTCAGAACCCAACGATAAAAGACGGTATATTGCGTTTAGAGACGAATGAGTGGCTAGTTCCGATAAAAGAGGCGTATCCAAAACTAGAAGAGGAGTATTTAAGGTTAGAACCACTGCAAGTGCATGTAAACAAAGAGCGGACAGAGCTTTTAGACCCTGTCCGTCTAATGTGGCTCCTCGGGTAGGATTCGAACCTACAACCTAATGATTAACAGTCACCCACTCTACCATTGAGCTACCGAGGATTTTGTTTTCCAGCAAATA
>Ga0233430_1003030_pt1 | contig 17806 bp, 18 predicted proteins | sample SI_118_April2016_2_FD_179883 | JGI IMG/M metagenome (GOLD analysis project Ga0233430, IMG submission 179883) | Seawater microbial communities from Saanich Inlet, British Columbia, Canada - SI_118_April2016_150_MG | ecosystem: Environmental > Aquatic > Marine > Inlet | place: Canada: British... | reverse complement strand
TGGCCCACCCACATCAAGAATACTACCTTTAAAATCACTTTGTTTTACAATAATATTCTTAACCTCATTAAGAATACTTTTCTTACTTCTACTTACAATATACTTCCCTTGATGCATCCCCAAACTACAAAAAGAACAGCCGCCATAACACCCTCGATGTGAAACTACAGAATATTTCACAAACCCATTTGCTGGCACTGGTTTTATATATTTGGGATGTGCTTTTCTGGTAAAAGGTAACTCATATATATGATCAAGTTCTTGCGTTGTTAATGGTTTTGGCGGTTCTACTACAACATACCTATTCTGACATTCCTGAATAATTTGGATAGATTCTTTTTTAGATATTTCTTTTGCATAAAGCAAGGTAGTTCTTGCATATTCTTTTTTATTTTCCAGCAACGTTTCATAACTTGCTAAATTCAGATGCGTAGTCTCTGGAATTTTTCTTGTGATGTAGGCCGTGTTTGGAATTCCAGAAAAATCTTTTTCTCCATTTTTTATACATTCAGTAATTTTCAGTAATGATTGTTCACCCATACCATATACAAGCACATCCGCTCGACTATCAAATAATATTGAACGTCGCAATTTATTTGACCAGTAATCATAATGTACAAATCGTCTACAACTCGCTTCAAGCCCACCCAAAACAATGGGCACACCTGGAAATGCTTGCCGCACACAATTACTATAAACTAAACATGCCCTATCTGGCCGCTTGCCTGGTTCACCACCTTCAGAATAAGAATCTGTTCTGCGTTTACGCTTTTCAGCCGTATAATTAGCGATCATTGAATCTAAATTGCCCGCAGTAATTCCAAAAAATAAATTGGGCTTACCAAGAACCTTAAAATCATCTGGATTTTCCCAATCAGGCTGCGCGATAATACCCACTTTATAGCCGTGCTCTTCCAAAAACCGACCAATTAACGCTGCTCCAAATGAAGGATGATCAATATAAGCATCGCCCGTGATAAGAATAATATCAATACTCTGCCAACCTTTGGCGTACATTTCTTGTTTTGTTGTTGGTAAAAATGAAAATGTCATAACACCCCTTCCCCCACTAATACAAAAACCCAAATAAATAAAGCGGGACACTCTGCTTATTCCCTATTAATATATTATCCTTTACTAAAAAAACATTTTTTTTATCCGCTATTTGTTTCATATTTTTATTTTTTCCGCCTATTTCAAAAAAGCATTTTTCAACCTCAAAATCACCAATGTCACTATACAAAGCTTGTTTTCCAATATTTTGTATTTGATTTATAAAGAAACTTTCTCGAATTTTACCTAATGTATTAGCATCATTAGACCCTATAAAATTAGCATAAATAAGATTAACATTATCAGGGTACATTTTTTGTGGGTTACGCAGATAAGCATTTCCTGATTTCTTCATAAACAAAAATCTTATCAAACCTGACTCCTGAAGCATTTTCAAATATTCACTTACACTATCAAAATCTTTCCCTAAATTATTAGATAGCTTATTAGCGTTTAATTCCCCTGGTTGTGAATTTAAAACAAAATTAAATATTTTTTCCAAAACAATCAACGTTGATGTTTTCAAATTATATAATGTGGCTATATCTTCATAAATTGTTTTTTGTGTCGCATTTTTTATTGCCTGAAATTTTTCTGTATCCAATTTGAATTCTTTAAAAAAAGGATAGTAACCACTAATTAAATACAACTTAAAATATTTCAATATATCAGGCATATTAATCTCCTGAACTATCTTTTCATGGTTTACAATTACTTCATCTAAAGAATATTTTTTAAATTTAATGTCTAAATAAAACTCTAAGTATTCTCTAAAAGAAAATCCATATAAATGATATAAAATTACTCTTCTAGATAAATCATATTTACTTTTTATAATGTCAATTGAAGAACTGCCGGAAAATAATATATTAAAATCAAAAAAAACATCCGAAATATTTTTCAGCTCCTGGCTCCAATTTGAATATTTATGTATCTCATCAATAGCAAGAAAACGAACATCTGTTTCTTTATATAAATATTCAACAAGATCAAATAATTTATTTTCTAAAAAATAAATATTATCAGCAGATACATATAAGGCCTGCCCTTCTCTTGCTCCCCGCTCAATTGTCTTATAAAGAAGAAATGTAGTTTTTCCTATCCCACGCGGACCAACCAAACCACACACTTTGTTTTGCATACCAAATTCTTTAAAAACACTTCTCTTATAAAAAGGTCTTTTTTGAAACTGATCTAAAATAATCTTTTGTATATCAAACAATTTCTCTAAATACATTTTTCACTCCTCACTACTTTTTTACTTATTAAGTATAGCACGGAGTTGGGTTGCAACCTAACGATTTCTTACATTTTACCAGGGTACAACCTAACGTCTTCCCCCAACAGAACGGTTAACAATGCTTTATAACTTTTCCCTTGAATTTTTTAACTGTTGGTTTATAACTTTTCTGAGTTTCAAAATGTTTGATAACCCTTTTAAAATCATCTAATAACATATTAGCCATATCTTTACTAAATCCCTCTCTAACCACAATCCTTAAAACTGCTATATTTGTATCATTATCCGGTAATGTGTAAGCCGGGATTAGCCATCATCGGCAAACCACGAAGACTCATAATAACAGCTACATTCATCATAGCCAGCACAAAAATACTAAGAGATTTTTTTTTATTCATCTTTACTCCTTTTTTATTTCCTTAATACAACTCTTCCCGAAACTTTTTAATCTGCTCACTCTGCATAAATTCGTCAAAAGATGTTTTACGATCCAACATTCCTTTTGGTGATACTTCGATTATCCTATTTGATACTGTATTTAATAACTGAAAATCATGTGAACTAAAAAACATACATTCTGAATATTTTTCTAATCCCTCGTTTAAGGCCGCAATTGATTCTAAATCCAAATGATCTGTTGGATCTTCAAAAATAAGGGTATTAGCTTCAACGAGCATCATTTTAGAAAACATGGCTCTGGCTTTTTCTCCTCCAGAAAGTACCTTTACTTTTTTATCCACAGCATCAGCTGAAAATAACATTCTTCCCAAAAAACCTCTGATAAATTGAATATCACTAGATTCTGTAAATTGAGACAACCAAGCCATCAAAGAAATATTTTTATCAAAATATTTGGCATTATCTTTTGGAAAATAAGCACGCGTAATGCTTTCGCCCCAATGAATTTTTCCTTGATCCGGCTCAATTTCACCAGCTAAAATCTGTAGTAAAATTGTTTTAGAAATATTATTTTGTCCAACAATAGCTACTTTATCATGCTTTGCCAAAGTAAAAGACACGTTTTGGAGGACTTGATCATCCCCAATTTTATGTGACACATTTTTTACCGTTACAATACTATTTCCGCATGCTCTTGAAGGTTTAAAATTTATATACGGTGATCGTCTTGAGGAAACAGGTAATTCTTCGGGCCTAATTTTTTCTATTAATTTCTTTCTAGATGTAGCTTGTTTAGACTTGGACGCATTAGCGCTAAATCTACGTACAAATTCCTCTAATTCTTTAACTTTTGCATCTGCTCGTTTGTTATGATCTTGCTTCTGTTTCATTGCGAGTTGACTGGATTCCTGCCAAAAATCATAGTTTCCCGGCAATATATTTATTTGTTTGAAGTCCAGGTTTGCTATATGAGTACATACTTTATTTAAAAAATGACGGTCATGCGATACTACAATTACGATGTTTTTAAAATCTTGCAAATAATTTTCTAACCAAAGCGCCGATAAATAATCAAGTTGATTAGTAGGTTCATCTAAAAGCAAAATATCAGGCTCCCCAAAAAGAGCCTGGGCCAGAAGCACTCTGATTTTTAGACCGGGATCCAACTCTTTCATTTTCTTGCCTTGAAGTTCCTCATTAATTCCCAGTTCACTGAGAATAGTTGCTGCATCGGATTCTGCCGCATACCCATCCATTTCAGCAAAATCAGTTTCTAATTCGCCAATACGCATACCTTCTTCTTCGGTATATTCTGTCTTTGCATATAATTCGTTTCGTTCAGTATAAAGTTTATATAGTTTCTCATGTCCCATAAGTACGGTTTCTAATATAATTACTTCATCAAAGGCAAACTGATCTTGCTTTAAAACCGCGATTCTTTTGTCTTTACCAATAACCACATCTCCCTTTGAAGCCTCGATTTCACCAGACAATATCTTCAAAAACGTTGATTTTCCTGATCCATTAGCTCCAATTAAGCCATAACAATTTCCCATCAAGAATTTAACACTAACGTCTTCAAACAAAACCTGTCCGCCAAACGACAAGCTTAAATCACTAGTATGTATCATATTTTTCTCCTGTTTAATTATTAGACTATTACTTTACAACTTTTTCAAGCCATTTTAAAGTTAGCAGCTCTTAAAGACTACAGATAAAATACCGGTTTTAGCAAATATGTTATAATTACTTTCAGCTAACAATATATGGGGGTAAAAATTTCTACAATGATATTATTTGAAAACCTGGGCCTAAGGCCAGAATTACTAAAAGCTATAACCACACGTGGGTACAAAACAGCAACCCCAATCCAGGCTCAATCTATCCCAAAAATATTAGCAGGACATGATATTCTAGCAGGAGCACAAACAGGCACAGGAAAAACAGCGGCTTTCGCGTTACCTCTCCTCCAAATATTAAGCAACAAACAAAATCAGGGACACCGTCCCCGCGCACTCATCCTAACACCAACACGTGAACTCGCAGCCCAGGTTCTAGAATTCATAAAAGACTATGGTCAAGACCTTACCCTACGTTCTACCGCTATTTTTGGTGGTGTAAATATCCGGCCCCAAAAAACAAAACTAAGAAACGGAATAGATATTTTAGTAGCAACCCCAGGTCGTCTAATGGACCACGTCAGTCAAAAAACCCTAGATCTTTCTCGCATAGAACTATTAGTGCTAGATGAAGCTGACCGTATGCTAGATATGGGTTTTATAAATGATATCCGCAAAATAATTAAACTGATGCCACCTAAACGCCAAAATCTCTTGTTTTCCGCCACTTATTCCAATGAAATTAAAAAATTAGCTGACAGAATCCTTAACCAGCCAGAACTGATTGAAGTCGCAACCCGGAACACTACCGTTGATACGATTGATCAAGTTATGCATCCCGTATCTCGCGCCCGCAAACGTCAGTTACTATCCACCCTAATCCAAAAAGAAAACTGGAAACAAGTACTTGTTTTTACCCGCACAAAATATGGTGCCGACAAATTAACTAAATATTTAATATCCGCTAAAATCACGGCTATCGCTATTCATGGCAACAAAAATCAAGGGGCACGTACCCGCGCATTAGCCGATTTTAAACGCGGCACAGTTCGCGTGTTAGTAGCCACCGACATTGCGGCAAGGGGACTAGATATAAACCTGTTACCACACGTGGTAAATTACGAGCTTCCAGAAGTAGCCGAAAACTATATACACCGTATTGGCAGAACCGGACGTGCCGGAGCAAACGGCAAAGCAGTTTCTTTAGTATCCCCGGATGAACAAAAAGCGCTTTACGGAATCCACAAACTACTTCGACATAAAATACCCGTAGAAATAATCAAAGGGTTTGAGACCAATTCCCAATCGCCCCCTCCTCCAAAAAGACAAAATGTTTTTAAAAATAGCTATAATCGATATTCTACTAAAAAACCAGAAAAAAGAAATCGATTTTCAGGCCGACGATAAAATAAATTCTTTAACATTGTCCCGAGCCCATGGCGTTCTTCGTCTCCAATGGTTGTTTGTCTGTCCTCAAATTATGCTTCCACCAAGCTTACAACTTCTTCTAAAGAAAAACTTCTTTTACAAAAAACTTCTTCTTCAAATCTAGCAGCCATTCCCGGCATTTCAATATCTCTTAAAAATTTCTGGAATTTTGCTGAATCCCAATGTTTCTCACTTCCTTCTTCACTTACCATACAACCCAAAGGTTGCGGATAACCAATTAAACCGAGATGATCAATAGTCGTTTTTTTATCACTGTTACGAGGGGTAAAGAAAATTTCATATTCACCTTGTTCTTGATTATAAGTTATAGCATAAGTAAGTCTATTCGTGGAATCTAACCCTAAAAAATCATCTTGTAAGGCCACTAGTGCCTCTACTATTTCAGGCGTCATCGATTTTACTCGAATACGGTAAGATGAATATGGCGCTTCAAACTTTTCAATGGTCATTGGTTGGTCAGAAACTTGTTTTTCCCAAGTTTTTTTAACACCCACTTTTCTAATAGCAAAAAGATCATTATCTGCTTTAAAACTTTGAAAATGCAAATGATTGATAGTAACCCCAGCATCAGGCCCATTTTGCACAGACCACCTGTCAGGAGTTTTTTGAGCTAAAGCACAAAGACTAGCAATATCCATAACTGCTGACTCATGAACTGTTGGGCTTATTACAGTATGCCCCTCATAAATTGGCCCTGGATTAGCTGCAACAAAAAATTCTTTTCCACCAAGTTGAAATTTAACGCCTAATTGGTCTGGCCATTTATCTTTTTTAACATCAAGACACAAAGGGCATATTGGTTTACTAGGTTTAGGTTTTACCACAACAGGAACGCCTTCTTTTTTAGGAACATTCCGACCTCCTCTAGGCGGACAAATCTGTACACTATGATCCGATCTTTGTTCAAATCTAATCGCATCAGCTCCCTTTGGAATAAAACCAGAAAACACATGTACTTGGCATAACGTCGCCATAGCTTCAGACAGAGAAATTCCTCCATCTAATTCATTTTGCGCTTCCCAACAAATTTGCGAATCTCTTTCCATTCCTTGCGCACGTAAACTCAAAATTTTAAACACAACAATTCCTCCATTTTTTATTTTTTCTATTATATTATCGTAAAAAAGACTAAATATATTTCAGTTGAATTATAACAAAGGCATCATACTTTTTTTAATTGAATCCTTTTCAAATCCAAATCAAGACCAATAACTTCCACTTTTACCTGATCACCAACCGCTACAATATCTGCTGGATTTTTGACAAAAGTATCACTCAATTGTGAAATATGGATCAGCCCATCCTGATGTACACCAATATCTGTAAATGCTCCAAAATTGGTTACATTAGTCACCACTCCTTCCAAAACCATGCCCTTTTTCAAATCTTTAATATCATCTATATTGTCGTCAAATTTAGCATACGTAAATTCTTCCCTAGGGTCCAAACCAGGCTTTTCCAGTTCTTTTTTAATATCTTGTAAAGTTGGTAAACCCACTTCCTCAGTTACATAATCATTTAAATTCACCGTCTCTAACTGCCCCACTATTTTCTGGGCAATCTTATATGATTCCGGATGAATACCCGTATTATCTAAAGGGTTATCACCATTTTTCACACGTAAAAAACCTGCACATTGCTCAAAAGCTTTTGGCCCCAACTTCGTTACTTTCTTTAATGTTTTCCGATTTTCAAAAGCACCATTTTGGTTACGGTATTGCACAATATTTTCTGCTAAAACCGGTCCAATCCCTGAAACATAAGACAATAACGAACTTGAAGCTGTATTCAAATCCACACCCACAAAATTCACACAAAATTCCGTAGTAAAACCCAACGATTCTTTTAAATTCACTGGGTTAACATCATGCTGATATTGCCCCACCCCAATAGCCTTAGGATCAATTTTAACCAGTTCGGCCAATGGATCCTGCAACCTACGCGCAATGCTTATGGCCCCCCTGACAGTAAGATCCAAATTTGGAAACTCCTTTTGCGCAATCTCCGAAGCTGAATAGACTGAAGCGCCCGCTTCATTCACAATCACAGGTATAACCTCCAGCTTATGATCTTTAACCATTTTTTTTATGAATTGCATTGTTTCTTTAGAGGCCGTGCCATTCCCAATTGCTACCAACTTTACTTTATAATCCTTGATCAATTTCAAAACTATTTCAGTAGCTTCTTTTATCTTATTAAATGGTTCTGTCGGAAAAATAGTAGCCTTACCTTGATAATTTCCCAGATCATCTATAGCTGCAACTTTACACCCTGTCCTAAAACCAGGATCAAGTCCCAAAATCTCTTTCTGACCCACTGGCGAAAACAACAACAAATTCTTCAAATTTGTAGAAAAAACTTTAATAGATTCTGTTTCTGCTTCCAAAACTTTTGTTGTAAAACATTCTGTTTGAATTGAGGGAAAAATCAATCTTTTATATGCATCCGCAATAGCTTCTTTTAATTCTTGAGCAAAAACAAACCTTGGATTCTTAACAACTTTTGATTCCAGATAATTTATAAGTTCTTCATCTTTAACTACCAACTTCCAGCTTATAACTTTTTCTTTTGTACCTCGTCGAATCGCTAAAACTCGATGACTAGCAGCCTTAGCCAAATTTTCCGAAAAATTATAATACATCTCAAATTTAGATTTTTTATCCAGCCAATCTTTCGTCACTTTACATACAATATTTGCCTTACAAAAAACATATCTCCTGATATATTGCCGATATTCCGCGGTATCAGATACCTGCTGTGCCATAATATCTTGCGCGCCTTTTATGGCATCGGGCCCAGCTTCCAAATCCGTAACCCCATTTTGTGCCCAGATAAAATCTGCTAAAGGTTTATACCCTTTTTCAATCGCGATATCAGCTTTAGTTTTACGTTTAGGTTTATATGGAAGGTAAATATCTTCTAATGTTTGTTTATCAAAACACTTTTCGATCCTATTTTTCAGTTCCGGTGTCAGTTTCTCTTGTTCTTCAATAGTCTTTAAAATCGTCTCTTTTCTAGCACCCAACTCTTCATAATAATTGTATCGTTCCTGAATTGTTTTAATCTGAACCTCATCCAACCCCCCAGTTTTCTCTTTCCTATACCGCGCCACAAAAGGAATCGTCGCCCCCTCCAAAAACAACCCTACCGTAGCCCTTACCTGCTTTTCCGCAATCCCTGTTTCCTTTGCAATGTGGTTAATGATGATTTGATTTTGCATGGATTACATTTTAACCCGTAGTCCTCGTCTGCCGCAACACAAGTGCCCGCCGCAGGAGGGGTTAGGAGGAGGCGCGATCTAAAAGCACCAAATAACACAACCCATCCAACAATTTATCAGACTTAGTTATAGGATATTTTTCACAAAGATTTGCTTTTTCTTTTTCCAAAAGATTTTTAAAATCAGCACTTGAAATTGCTAATTTTTTTCTAACCGTTGTTGCAGCTAATTCTAATAACTCTATATCATTTTGGTTGCAAAACAGGTTCAACATTGCCTCATTTGCAAACCTTACCTCATCAATTTTCCCTCTCATATTTGATACTGCAGGCGGATATGCAAAAACATTAGCCGCATATTTATCTGAAAAACGAAATAATTCATCCAATATTTTTTTATATTTTTCGCCACTACTACTTGTACCCTCTAAAGATATCTTTCCTTTTTCACCCAGAATTAACTCCCCAGAATTTATCTCACATTCTAAAAAATTAATTTTTTCCTTTTCAAACCTAAATAATATAACTTTCATGCTTTCTCCTTTTACAAAAACTCCAATCTCACTTCATGCCCAGTTTTCTCTAAAAACTTCTCTAAATTCTCTTTTGAAATAACTAACGTACTTGTATTTACCAACGGATGACACTGAAAAGCCTCTTCCGGCCAAATCTCCTTATCTATGATCAATTCTACATTATGATTAATATCATTTAATAACGCTAAAATCGTAACAGAACCCGGTTCTATATCAAGATACTTTTTCAATCTCTCAGGAGAAGCAAACCCTAAACGTTTAGCGTCAAGAAGAGCAGACAATGCTTTCAAATCAACTGATTTGTTATAACCTACAACTACTAGAAAATGACGTTTCCCTTTTTCATCACGCAAAAAAAGGTTTTTAATTTTAGCACCCGGTAAATGAGAAATCTGCTCCAAAGCTTGCTCACAAGTAAAAACTGCCGGATGATCATGCCGTTCGTATAAAATTTTATTTTTATTAAGAAAATCATAAATATTCATATGTTTTTTAGTTTTTTCGGAAAAAATATTAAATTATTTTTCCACCCCATAAATCAGCCAAGAAACGCTTCCAGGGCAAAAATAGTATATTGTTATAGATTCTAGGTCTTGTTTCATTAGTAACAACAATAGCTTTTTTAGGTTTAAATTCTTCTGTAAAAGCAAACAAGCCTTTTAAGTCTCTATTATCTACCCGCTTTGAACCTTTAATTTCAATAGCCACAGCTCCTTCGTTTAAAACAAAATCAACTTCAAAACCAGATTTTGTTCTCCAATAATTAATCTCAAAATCTAATTCCATATACTCTTTATATGCTAAAATCTCCATAAAAATAAAATGTTCAAAAGCTTTCCCAAATTCTTCGCCTCTCTCTTCTTCTATACGCCTTTTTTTAAGAATGCCTGCAACGCCAACATCAAATAAATAAAATTTAGGGGCCTTGCTAATAACCTGCCTACTTTGTCTTTTTTTAAATGGAAAAACCATATTCCCTAATAAAGTATCTACTAAAATTTGATAATATTCTTTAACAGTTTTAGCATCTACGCCGCAGTCACTGGCAATATTAGAATAATTAATTTGTTCTCCATGTGAATAACCAACAGCATCTAAAAATCTGGAAAATGCAGGAATATTTCTTGATAACCCTTCCGCAAATATTTCTTCTTTTAAATAATCTTCTACATAGGCCTTTAAAGATCTATGATAATATTTTTCGTCTTGTAAATAATGAGTAGGTACCATTCCATGGTTTAATATTCTTAATAAATCTAAATCTTTAAGTTCAGGGGTGATAAAAGGACTCATTTTATAGCGCCAAGCTCTTCCGCCTAAAAGATTAGCATGCCCTCTTTTTAATTTTCTAGCGCTTGAGCCACATAAAATAAAACTTAAACCTTTATTTTCAATTAACCAATGAACCTCATCTAATAACTGAGGGATTTTTTGAACTTCATCTAAAATTATAGGGTATTTAAGTAGAGTAGCTGGCATTGCTAAAAGTTGTTCTCTTAATAAAAATGGCTTTTTTGAAAATTCTAAAAATAAAGATGTTTTTAAAAAATCATATACAATACTTTTAGGAAATCTTGTTTTCAAAAAAGTACTTTTCCCTGTTTTTCTTGCTCCCCATAAAAAAGCTGATTGATGGGGGGGTAAACTTATTTCTAAAAACCTTTTAATATCTCCCATATAAGGAATCTCCTCCGTAAAAGTTTAACTATTATGGAGTATACTCCTATTTTATATAAAAATCAAACGCCTTTTTAATATCTCTATAAATGAATTCTCTTGCTTCTTTTAATTTTCTCATGAATTCAGACTCTATCATTTACGCCACCTCTTTATAATTTTCACACTCCCTGTATAACTATCTAAGTATTATTCTTTTCCACCAAAAAATCAAACTCTGCCTACCTAAAATAGAAGCGCCGTTCAAAATTAGGGCCTTTGTTCCTAATCTATAGTATAATTAAGCATAAACTCAACTTAAAACCGCGCCTTAAAAACGAAAAGAGTTCTAAACTATGTTAAAAAACAATTGTCTTATCCACCAAAAATCTTTATTTTTGACCCTAAAAAAAAGACCTTTTAATAGGTATCCTAATGAGCATTAATATACCGTCAAATCTTCCGCCACCGCTGCCTAGTTTCGAATCATTAAAAAATATTCAGCCCAAACAGCCTTCTTCAGAATGGAAAGACAAAATTAATTTTGACGGGACAACAAAACAACCGGCTCAAATAAAAAAATTAGCTGAGAATAGAGATGGTTTTAAGATAAAGCCGCCTCAGTATTATAATCAAATACAAGATACTTGCGTTATCAAAACCGCCCTAAAAAAAACAGATGAAAATCACTTAAAAAAGAAACAAAAAAAAGAAAAACCTAAAAACCAAAATAAAAATCAACAGCAAAAAAAAGATTCCAAAAAAGAACCCAAAAAGCCTAAAAGTAATATTGATCTAGAAATTTAAGTATTTTGTTTACTAGTGAAATATTTCTGCTAGATTATCCGATAATATAAATGGGCAAGTAAAAAAATTAAAAGACCCAAAATATGGATAAAAAAACAATAGCCGCAAAAACAGATCTAAACTGTTTTGGACAAATTGATGTTGCCTTAACTGGCACAATAAACGCTTACTTGAAACCATTTGCAGAAAATGGAATTTGTAGTGGCTGTATAATGGTGATCCAAAATGGCCACGCTATTGTTAGAACAAGCTTCTCCTTTCCTGAGAATGCACCTAAAAAACTTAAACCAGACACCCAATTCCAAATTGGGTCACTAACAAAACAATTTACAGCAACCGCTATCATGATAATACAAGCACAAACTCAAACTCTTGAGCCAGCCCAAAGGCTTACTGTACAAGATCCCGTGAGCAAATGGATTCCTGATTATCCCAGCGGCGATGAAATTACCATTGAACATTTATTAAGACATACCTCCGGCATACCAAATGGCACGGACCTTCCTCCAGAACAAGATGCCCCCACAAAGACGCTTGATGAACTCATTGATAGATTTAAAGATCGCCCTTTAACTTTTACGCCCGGTTCTCATTTTGAATATAGTAACTCAGGCTACATTTTATTAACTAAGATCATAGAAATAGCATCAGGTCTCGATTATGACTCTTATTTACAAAAAAATATTTTTGAGACCTTAGGCATGACGAATACTGGCGTTATCAACTATACAAAACCCAACCTTGCTACAGGTTATATACTTTTAGAGGAGCAGCGCGTTCCTGCTGGCCAGCAAAGTGAAAATTATTCCGGTGCTGCTTCATTGGTTTCAACGATAGACGATCTATATAAATGGGATCAGACACTATGCCAGATTAGGTCTAACACTAGCTATCAAGGAATTATTTCTCAAGAAAGTTTAGAGGAAATGTATACTCCTGGCCAAAAACCTATATGGGGAGTTACCCCCCAAGAACCAAGTCAATATGGTTATGGTTATTGGATAATTGCCAGCACTAACCAAGTGATGCATACCGGACGTGTACCCGGATTTTGCTCAATGATTACTAGAGATTTAGCTCAAAATCGCACAATCATAATTCTAATAAATAATTACGATAGTTTTTTTATGTTTGAGGATATAAAAAACATAGTGTCTGGGAAAAAAGGCCGTCCTCTAGTATTACCTGAAGAAGAAACAGATTTAACCGCGGATAGAATAGCTCAATATGACCGGCATTTAGGTAAATATAAAATAGAAACCGTCAAAGAACGATACGTTTCAATATCCAGAGAAGGAACTTCTTATTATGCTCAATTTACTGGAACACCTAAATTTCGTATTAGACCAGAAAAAGGCTCAACTACTAAATTTTTTAGAAAAAACACTGTTTATCAGCTTGAAGCTATCGTAGATAAAACTAGAAAAACCACTGGACTTGAATGCTTAACATATCACGAGCTATCCCCTAAGGTGCAAGAAGACGCCTCTGCTCCTTATGAAAAATAATTTTCCCATAGGGGTGAGAGCAACGGGATGCTATAATTAGTTCTAAACTATGTTAAAAAAAATTGAAATTTCAGAAGTTAAAAACCCCCAAGAAATGCCTTATGCTTTGTTGTTACTAGCAGACCCGTCCAAAGAAGTAATTGATAAGTATCTAAAAAAATGTCTAGTTTTTACGGCGTGTTCTAAAAATAAAATACCATGTGGTGTTGTTGCTCTATACCCTCACAACAACAAAACCATCGAAATAAAAAATATCGCCGTAGCCACTGATCATCAAAATCAAGGTATAGGCTCTAAATTAATCGACTTTTCTATTCAACAAGCCAAAAAATTGGGATATGAATATATTGAAATTGGTACTGGCAATAGCAGCTTAGGACAACTTTATTTATATCAAAAACATGGTTTTAGAATTAAAAGAATACTCACAGACTTTTTTGTCCTTAATTATGATGAACCCATTATAGAAAATGGTCTTGTATGCAAAGACATGCTCATTCTTGTCAAAAAACCGTAAAAACTAGAGGATAAAGGCCATAGGATGGTATGATATGCATATGCCAAAATTAAATATAAAAAACCTAGAAACAGCACTAAGCAAACGAAAAAAAATATTAGCTAAGGATCGTCCAGATACATTCCGACTTTTTAATGGATTTACAGAAGGCTGCCCCTCATTAGTTGCCGACGTTTATCGTCACACCTTACTTTTATACAATTTCCACAAAAATCCACAATTGGGTACAGAAATGACTGAAACAGCCCAAAATTTCTATCTGCAAAAACTACCATGGTTAAATGCCGTCGTAATCAAAACCAGAAAAGGGGAAACCAGAGACCTTAAAAGGGGAGTTTTGACTTATGGTGAAAAGGCCGATATCCAAATCACGGAACACCAAGTACATTATGCTCTAAATTTACGTATAAATCAGGATGCCAGCTTTTATTTGGATACTCGAAACCTGCGGTCTTGGCTCAAACAAAACGTAAAAGACAAAACCGTTTTAAACACTTTTGCTTATACAGGCAGCCTTGGGGTAGCAGCCCTAGCAGGCAAAGCCACTAAAGTTATGCAAATGGATTTAAGCCACAAATTTATGAGTATTGGCAAACGGTCATATAAATTAAACGAATTCCCTGTTGAACATAAAAACTTTATAGTCGGTGACTTTTTCTCATGCGTAAAACAATTAAAAATTGCTCATAAATATTTTGATTGTGTTATTTTTGATCCGCCGTTTTTTTCCGCCACCAAAAAAGGCCGTATAGACTTAGCTCAAAATACCAAACAATTAATAAATAAACTACGTCCCCTAATTAATGATGGTGGGTATTTAGTGGTGATCAACAATGCTTTATTTTTATCTGGAACCGACTTCATGTCCAGTATCCAAGAATTATGTTCAAGTGATTATTTGTCAGTTGCAGAAATAATCCCTGTTCCTCAGGATATTGTGGGCTATCCACAAGCTGATTTCAAACCGCTAACAGACCCAGCGCCTTTTAATCATTCCACTAAAATTATTGTACTGAAAATTAAACGAAAACAGTAAAATATTCTATTTCTTCTTTTTTACCGCCGCTTTTTTAGAAGCCACTTTTTTCACAACTACTTTTTTGGCTTTTTTCGGAGCCGCAACTTTTTTAGCTTTTTTAGCTTTTTTCGGAGCCGTTACTTTTTTCGGAGCCGCAACTTTTTTAGGTTTCTTAACAACCTCTTTTTTTACTTCTGTATAAGTTGTTTCTGCTTCTTCCGGATTTACTATTTTTGCACTAATCGAAACCAACGCCTCTAAAATCGTATCTAGTTTTTTATTTAATTGAGACAACTGTTCTTTGCCAATCTCATTATTATAAACTGTTGTTTGTATTTTATTATCTTCAAAACGAGGTTTTCTTGATTCTCGTTCTCCACCAAATCGTTTAGAATCCACGTTTGAATTTCCTTTAAAACAAGAACTACACAAAACAGGTTTGCTACCAGTAGGCTTAAAAGGAACTTCACACTCACGTCCACATTCATCACATATTGCTTTATGCAACATAGACCGCTCAGAACCTCTATTCCCAAAACCTCTTCCACCAGAATCTCTTCCGCCAAAATTTCTCTCTCCAGAATTTCTTTCACCAAAATTTCTTTCCGCGAAACTTCTGCCACCAAAATCTCTTCCGCCAGAATCTCTTCCACCAAAATTTCTTTTTTTACCAAATTTATTATTTCGATTATAATCCATAATTATTCCCTCATTCTATTTTTATTGTTAACAAATTTGAGTCTATCCTGTTCACACCTAAAAAGCAACGCCTTCAAACCAGTTTTTGAATCATCTTCAAAGTTTCATTCCAATATTTTACCGTACCCCATTCCGAAAAATGATGTTTAAAACCAGGTTCAAAACTTTGAATCGCGCACCAACTAGCAAAATGAATAATTCTCATAACCCTTAAAGCGGGAATCAACTTCAAACTTTGTCTAGAAAAATCACAAAAAGTTTCATACCCATCTATAAACCAAGCAATTTCATTCTCACATTTATCTAGCGTATCTGGCAAAAGCATCCATAAATCCTGCACTACTGGCCCTATACACATATCATCAAAGTCAATAATATAAATCCCTTCGCCCGGCCGATAAATAAAATTGCCCGGATGACAATCTCCATGCAATAAAATAAATTCTTTTTTATTAAACAATGAATCATAATTGCTAATAAAAGATTTAGCTGTATTAAAAAATACTTCCTGATAATCCTGAGGAATCACTTTTAAATCCCCCAAAACTTCCAAATGTTTGCTTGTCGCTTTTTGTGGCCGCCATACAATTCTATCCGGATGTTCAAGCTTGCTGCTAATAGCATGCGTCCTACCTATCAGTCTTCCTATTTGTTGCCACTGATCTTTATCCAGCTCATCCATGATCCGGCCACCTTTTTTAGGGAAAACCGCAAAAAAAATACCTTCAAATTCAAAAAGAGTCTGTCCCTTAAAATTTAAAGGCTGAATTACAGCCAATTCTTCTATAGCAAGCTTTGATAACAAATCGTGCTCGGTCTGAATCATAGATCTAGTCCAACGTGCTGGCCGATAAAATTTAACTACAATACGCTTTTTAGAATCAGCTAACTCTAATTCAAAAACACGGTTAATATAACTATTACGCGGCAAAAACAAGTTTGTAAGCTTTTGCCCAATAGTATCTTCCACTACATTCAAAACATTATCATGCGAAATTTTCTGCCAAATATTTGTTTTCATTTTTTTCCCTTGTTTTATACATCACAGCAATTGGAATTACGATTTTAAAAAGCCGTCGCCGTGTATTTCTATACATAAGAAAGGCTTTTTAAAAAAGCAAAGCGCCGAAAATCCAATAGCGGTTGAGTATAATTATAGCAACTATACATCAACCAAGATAGAAACCCCCAAAAATTTGACCTGCTTAAAACAAACACAAAAAAATAAAGGGCATTAAACTTCCAGACCTAGCCTGGGGTTCAATACCCTTTATCACATTTTAAAAAAGCAAAAATTAATTTATTCCCAGTCTGCTACTTCTTTTATAATCGGAAGTTTGTATTTCTTTTCCACCCAAGTACGAACATCCTGGCAAGTAGTCTTGTCTTCGGTTTCGAATAATCTTACCTCGTTAGTATAGCTACCTTTCTTTTTTGGCTTTTTAGCAAAAAACAATAAATAACTATTTTTTAATAGAACTATATAAGTTTTATTCATAATTAATATCTTCTGTTTCCGTAACCTGAATTATCTCGGTTGCCTCTATCAGTTCTAGGCTTTCTTTCTTCAGCCTTATTTACTCTAAGAGCACGCCCGCCAATTTCTTCTCCGTTTTTTTCAAGAGCAGCTTCCATAGCTTCTTGAGTTTTATAAGTTAAAAAAGCAAATCCTTTTGAACGACCAGTTTCCATATCGGAAATTAGCTTTACTTCTTGAAGTTCTCCATACTTTGAAAACTCTGTTTCCAAATCCTGTTCTGTTGTATTGTAGGATAAATTCCCTACATAAATTTTATTTTCATTCATTATCGTCTCCCTTTTTAAATTTTAAATGCCTGTTCATTATATAGCAATTGTTCACTTTCGCATATGTTTTAAATACACGCCCGTCTCTTTCAGAATTTAGACTATTGGTTTATATCCATCATAAAAATAATTTTCTTTTGTTCTTCATCATATATTTCAAAACCAAGAACGCTTTCATTATAGTTCATCTTCTTCATATATTTAGCAAATTGCGGGTATACTTTCATGGGCCCTATCATATAAGATAAAACATTTTTCTTCGGAAATTCAGCAATCATCC
>Ga0233430_1003026_pt1 | contig 17815 bp, 17 predicted proteins | sample SI_118_April2016_2_FD_179883 | JGI IMG/M metagenome (GOLD analysis project Ga0233430, IMG submission 179883) | Seawater microbial communities from Saanich Inlet, British Columbia, Canada - SI_118_April2016_150_MG | ecosystem: Environmental > Aquatic > Marine > Inlet | place: Canada: British... | reverse complement strand
TAGTTTGTGAATACTTTAATTATTGGCTTTATAGCCTTTTTCAGGTGACATGAATCTTTCTTTCTCTTTCATTTTTTTGGTACAATTGAGATGTTTATCGCCAAGTTAATAATTTCTCAACTCTTAGTTTAGAAATCCAAATTGAAGGACTAAAAACCTTTCTGGAACGGGTGGATACTCAATCCCTGCGTAGCTCATATCCGGAACTGGATAAGGGCGGAAATACGGATGTCGTTGTGAAAATTGATGCGATGAGTCGGGAGATAACGCTCGCTTTTTGTGGCAAAAAAAATTCGTCCACCTCAAAAATAATTTTCAGAGAAGAATATATCAAATTTGCCGCCTGGCCCTGAAACATGCTGACAAAATAGCAGCTGGATCATCAGTGGTTTTTTACAGTATCCAACAATATTAAATCACCCAATTTTACCTTTAGTTGTTTGGATACCAGGCTGCATTTCGCCTTTAGAAAATAGAAGATCCTCTTACTCTCCCCGCTCAATGATTCAAAATTCCCCTGCCCCTTAGCGATAATTACATCTGAGGATTTATAAAGTTGTTGCAGTTGAGCTGAACATTGGTTAAGCACCGTGCCGGGAGCCCCTGACCCGTTGGAAACAACATTAACAATATCCGTCAAGCCCACGAAGACCGCATCCTCCATTGTCGCATCATTGATGATGGGCCTGTCCCTCACCACATATGTTATATCAGCCTGAAAATGAAAGTTCAGCTGCTCAATCAAGACTCTATCAAATAAAATCTCTCCTGCATTATCCCCGAGGTACAGAACCCTTGTCGCCCTCTGCATCGCTTGCCTGAATCTCTCGAAATGATTAATGGCAACAGATGATCCTAAAGCCGAAGCGACCACCGTATCAAGATCGCCATATTGTGCTTGGGGTCCAAAATCTATGCTATTTCCAGAAATTGCCAGCTTGCAGGCCGTCAACAAAGGGTTTTCCGATGCGGCAATGGTTTCTTTCAGGCTGGGGTAAAGCGCTAAAGCCAATCGGTTGGAATAGTGCTTTAATTCTGCATAGGGATCGGCATTAGCGGTGGTTGTGTAAACAAGCTCATATACCGCTTGCGCGACCTCTGGAGGTGTCATCGTAAGCGGCATGGTGGCAAGTTTTTGAAGAACCAGTTTCAAAGTGCTCCACTGGATACATTCATCAGTTGATGCCAATCGACTTGCTCGTAAAGCCTGGTCTAAAAAACAAGGGATACAATCCAGATAGGTTTTCACAAAAAGTTCATTGAATGGTTTTGTTTACTCACGGTCTAATCTCATGCAAAATCAACACAAAAACTCTCTTGATGGGATTCTTCCATTAGACCCTTCTCCTCTCAATCATTTTATCGGCTATAGCAGCAAAGGCTTGCGCAACCTCTGAATCAGCATATGCCTTTTGAAAAGAGGTTCCTATATCCCCGCACACAACCATTTTCAAATCAAAGGGAATCGTGCCCAAAGACTCAATCTGGGTCAGTAGCGCTGTCTTTTCTCCTCCACCGCCAGGACCAAACAGCGATATGGGTTGATTGCAATGAGGACACGAAAAACCGCTCATATTTTCTACAATACCGAAGATACCGATATTGATTGTCTTGCAGAAGTTGATGGACTTCCGTACATCAGCAAGGGCGACCTCCTGCGGAGTCGTGACAATAATCGCTTTGGCATCGGTAATGGTTTGACATACTGTCAAGGGTTCGTCACCTGTTCCGGGGGGAGCATCAATGATTAAAAAATCCAGGTCACCCCACTCAACATCTCCGATAAACTGTCGAATAACTTTATACTTCATAGGGCCGCGCCAGATTAGAGCTTCGTCCCTGTTTTGTGAGAGGGATTCTATGGAAATCACTCCCAGGTTTTCGTCGTAATGAACCGGCTTCAGTTTCTCATTCTGGGTTACCATAGCCCTTTGATTCAATCCCAGCATTTTGGGGACATCCGGTCCATGGATGTCAACATCCATTAAACCGACCTGATAACCCTTGTTCGCAAGTGCAATAGCGAGATTCACGGATACGCTTGTTTTTCCAACTCCTCCTTTCCCGCTCATTATAATAAATTTGTTCTTTATTTTGCTGAGAGAAGCTTGAATATTCAGGTCTTTTTCATCACTGGCATCAAGATGAGGTAAGGAATTTCCTATGGTATTTTGTTGCATTATCATCGACTCCAAATTTTAGTACTTTCCAATTAACAAATGAACATCATTAAGCTGCAAAGGTCAACTTCGTTCCGGCCATGTTTAAAATAAATTTTTCTGGCAAAGCCTCCTCAATCTTCATAACGGCTTTTCTGCCTGTACAATGGGTTGGAATAATATAATCAGGATTGATCTCTTTAAATGACTTAATCGTATTTTCGACCACACTATCGGCTTCAGGGCCGGAGAGATGAAAACCTCCCATGACTGCATGAACATGTTCAATCCCACTTATTTTCTGAGCAAAGCGAACGGTATTAATAATCCCGGAGTGTGCGCACCCGGACAGAACAATCAGCCCTTTTCCTTTAAGATGGGCAATGATAGCGGTGTCGTCCATAATTGGATCCTGTTTTTCAACCCCATCCTCTACACAGCGCAAGTTAGCTGCCCCTTTTTCAAAGTCGGTTTCTCTCGGTATCTCTCCGAGGAAAAAAACGGTATCTTCCAGCATTCCATACGGCTCCCGTGTCACAACAGGGGAAACCCCAGCCGCTTCGGCCTGTTTAACAGAAAAAGACGGCATGGTGAGTTTTAAATCGTCTGATATTTTTGCAAATCGAGGACCGATGAAAACATCTGGATGTACCACCAACTTAATGCCTTTTTTCCCAACCAGTTCACTGACCTTGGATAAGCCGCCGACATGATCAAGATGACCATGGGATAAGGCCATAATTTGCACAGATTTCATATCCACCCCTAAAGCTTCGGCATTAAATGCGACACCATGCTCGGAAAAACCGAAATCGAAAAGCAGTGAACGGGATTGATCTCCATCTGTTGCAGTTACCATGGATGAGAAACCATGTTCAGCTAGGATGCTGTTTCTGACCTCCATATTTTTAAGTGGCATTGCCCTTTGTACCACTGTAGAATTGTCCGCGGGCACAAGATCAATATAATTATCAATCAGCGTTAGAATCTCAATTTTATCTTGTTGTTTCAGTTGAATTCCCATCAAATCTCCTTTTTTATGACGGACCCCATGTGGGTTTGACTTTCAAAAAAACATGATAATTGTAAAAAATTTCCCCTCGCTTAATAAACACCAGTCAACTATCAACAGAGATACACGGCAATAATTGGGCCAGCGAAATTTCACCTGTTTGTAATTTCGGAAAGATGCGAAAGAATGCAATCCCGTGGTTTTCCACAGTGGGGGAAAAAAGAATCCTTCAGCGATAATCTGCGACTCTGTCCCGATTTTTAGTCGCAATTATGCAACTAAGCGGCTTATTTGAGCTCATGCTCAAGGAGTCCTTAGTCATACGCAAGGCGGGTTTCTTCATCTGTCAGAATATGCCGAATGCGTTTTGTCCAACTATCTGACTGCCAAGTTCCTAACTCCTGATGGGTCAAAAAATAATTTTGTGGGATTGGATGGGTGCCAACGACCACGTTCAGTCCATACTTAGCGGGAATGAAACTGCAGAAATTTTGCAGTCGATGACACGGAGGGTACCCAACCACAAGACCCGTTGCTAAATGAATCACATCAGTTCCATTCTTTTTCATTTCTGCAGGAGCATACTCTATGTTACCGCCAGGGCAACCGCCACATGTTGTGTAGCCGGTTAATTCAACATCTTCCTCTTTGTACAAGGCAAAAGCGCCCGCCCTGCTTCTCAAAGCCCGCAAGCACTTGCCACCTGCACAGTTGTGGTAGCGATCACAAATAATAATACCAATTTTTTTCACTGTTTTGCTCCTTTTAATTAGCGATATCTGTTTTACGATTTCTCGAATTCATCTGGATGTCATCCAAGCTCATTTCTTTATTTCTTTTTCCTCAATCAAAACCGGTACCACTTCAATGGTTGGGGGCTCCTCTTTCGACCATTTCCGTTCCAAGAGCCCCTTTTCCATTGGAGCCTGAAGCTCATTCCGCATCTTAAACAGGGCTGGAATCGCTATAACTGCCATGCCCAATACTTTCATTACAGTTCTCTGGAGGAAACCGTCTGCCCTGTTTACGTTCCGGCTCAAGTACGGAAAGCCGGCCTGCGAATCGTCTTGACGACAGGTTCCAGGGGAATTCATACTTCTGCGCCGCCCCAGTCCTCTTCCCGAATTTCTTCCCCCACGTCCCAATGGTCCATCTCCGAACGGTCCCGTCCCATCTCCTTTTGGCATTTCAGCCTCCCTGTTGGAATCATACACAACCGGACGAATCATATTTCGCCCGGTTGCATGAAGTTAAGTGAACTGCACAATAAACAGTCTGTTCAAACTGCACACCTAATCAATTTGATCTAAACAATATCAGCAGCCTCATCTTATGGATTTAGCTTTGAAAGTCTATTTTTAATATCCTGTAAACTTTCGCTTAGATATTTCTCTTCTGCCTGAAGCCATTCCCGCTCTTCAGGCACACTCGTTGATCTGGTCAAACTCTGGTTGCGTCTTCCTGGTCCTGAAGCGCCAAATCCTGCACGAAATCCACAACCTTGGCCATATCCGCCACGACCTCGAAACGGGACGCCGGCTCCTCTTCCCATACCTCGACCATACCCGGTTGATGCGTGCCCGACGCAATATCCGGCTGCTTTTCCTGTCATAGGCCCCCTTCCAAGTGGACCGCTTCCATCTTGACCTGGCATTTTACACCTCCTTTGCTAAGTTAAATATACTTCCTCAGTACACTACTTCTACTCCATATCAGGCAGTTTCGAAGTTCAACCGCCTTTTTCTACCTTATTAATTTGCAGAGATTGTTCCATACTCTATATGCCAGTTAGATTTAATATTTTCAGCATAAATACAGTCTATTAGGCAATCGTATGTTGATCGAAAATGGATTCTACAGTCGCAAACATGCAACACGCAAACATGTTAAACATTCACATTTACGACCCTAAAGCGACTCCGAAAATACTGAGGGCTATCTGAGTCTTTATAAATTTGTTGATGACATATCAACAAGGTACAAGCATCAGCGTTTGAGCTTTGTCTTCATTTGTCATTGTGTAGACAATTTGATTGGGCTTTTTCTGACATAGCAGTTCGATTTCGCTGCTATGCTGTTAGCCCAATTGCTTCTGTTGCACTTTAGAGAACGATTTCCAGAATTCCTGTAGGCAGGATATGACCATTTGCAGGCGGGAAACGTGGCGATATTGGAACCAATGAGTTTGCTGTCCATCCTCACTTTTTCTCCAGTGATACCAAGATGGACGATTGGGCATCGGTTAACTGTTGAAAGGCTTCTTTAACCAGATCCTGGCCATGTTTGACCTGATATTGATACACCAGTTGTTTGAAGAGATAGTAAGTAGAAGCAATAGGGTGTCTTGACAGAAAACGGGCAAATGCCCATAATCCAGTTACCGAGAGATAATTTAAAAACATGAATCCAGTGAGTAACCAGTAAATAAAATCAATGGGGAGAGCATGGAAAAGGTATTGATAATTGGGTGTAAACGAGTCATGGACGACGTGTGTGTCGCCTGTTCCAGGTGCATGGTCGGCTTCAACCGCAAAGAGGGTGATTTTGAAAGATACCGTGAGTCTGGAGCCGAACTGATTGGCATGATGGGTTGCGGTGACTGTCCCGGAGCGGGTATTGTACCCAGGCTGGTGCAGATGAAAACCTGGAATCTTCCCATGAATGAGCAGCCGACCAGAATTCATATCGCCCCCTGCATTGCCGATCATTGTCCCTACAAGGAATCTATTATGGCAAAAATCAAAGCCAAAGCTGGGATTGAAGTGATCGTAGGAACCCATCCCTATATACCCGAATCGGTTTTTAGCTGATTTCCGCAAGCTCCTTCCTGTGAGTCTCGGAAAATGAGTAGGTTAAGCCGGAACGGGATAACGCAAGCAGTCACACAGAGTGTTGTTCATCTGTGTGGATATTTGAGAGCACTTTAGTGGAGAGAGCAAACACCAGTGTTTGCTCCGGGGATTGCATGTTAGATGAAGACTTCTGGCTCTCTTCGGGCTTGAAAGTTTTTACTAACCCAGTTAGCGATTTTGTTAATCATCGGATCATCCACAATCCTCGCTCCGACAGAGCAGTTTTTCACGCAGGCATTACATAAAATACAGGCTACATTGTCGGTTATCACGGTATCTGCGATGGTAATAGCCCCAACGGGACAAAGCGCCGCACACTCTCCGCACAGGACACAATGTTCGTCCCGCGTCGATGCGGACATTGCCTCCATTGCACTTCTGTCACGATCGATATAGGGTGTGTTTCCGGGAAGTGTGATTGAGGACACCTCTTCAATTGACGCCAGCCCATTCATCTTGGCGCATATCTGCGATCCAAATTCTCTGGCAGCCTTTATATCTTCAGCATCAGGCCTCCCATTCGCCAACGGCCTTTCCTCATTCGCAAAAGAATGCTCCCCGATAAAAGCCCCACCGGCAACGGGCAAAAAGCCCAGTTCCCGTGTAAGATCGTTCAGCTCAAGCAACGCATCTTCGAAATCCCTGTTGCCATAAAGGACGACTATAACCGCAGGCGTCCTATCGGCTTTGAACCGTTTCAGTCTGGGAATTGCTGTCTTGGAAACCCTGCCTTCATAAACAGGAACACCGAAAATCACCATTTCATCTCGGATCTCACTTGGCTTCAGGGTATCAGCCACTGGTAAGGTTAAATTAATTTGCTCAACTTTCCTGCCACCAAGTCCCTGTGCAATTTCGTTGAGGATTTTTCGGGTTGTCCCAGTCGGTGAGAAATAGACTAGTTTAACAGTATCAATAATCATATTTGTGTACCTTAACTGTTGAAAAACGTTAGTTATCCTGAATGGTCGCCCCCAGTCCGACACCTCCGGATTTGCAACCAGATGAATAAATGAAAAAAATCGGAGGGTTGACTGTTCGAATTACTAATTGTTAACGGACACTTCGGCGTTCATACCATCTTCTTCACAGCCTGGCAACCCAACGAGAGAGGTACAGGAACCGTTTAATACAGTATAGACCAGCTTTTCAGATTCAATCAGCGTTTTCATTGCTGCTTTACAGTCCCTCTTATTCACTCCTTTGTCTTTATACTTTTCAATTATGACTTTAAACACATCCTGGGGCTTATATCTCTCAACCTCATGTGTTTCAGATACCAGGTTATCTCTTCTGACAGTGTTTGAATGTCTACACCCATTTTGTCCTCCTATAAAAAGAAGATATTGTGAGTTCAAATAAAGGTTGGTCTCTTTGAAAGTTCAACCTTTATTTGATAAGTTTTAAGCATATGCCAATAAAGAGTCTAAGCCGATCAATTAAAAACCGCAAGGGGTTCTTCGCAAAAAGTATTAGCTACAAATTGATTCTCAATTTGATCTAACTATAAAACCAAAAAGTAAAATATTTTGACTATACTCTAGGCAGACATTTTCTCAATTTAGATACATCTTCGCTGGTGTGGGTGATTTGCTGCATGGATTTGAGCATTTTCTTCATTTAAGCATTTCCAGCCTTCGTTTCCTGCAATGATTGTCGTGTCAGGGTCTGGGCCGAATTTGCTTTGTCTTCGTTCCCTTTAGCACCTTTTCCGACGATTCCCATGGATGATGTTATCTCTTCCAGCCTCATCGCTTGTTTTGACGAACCACTGGCCAGATCCTCTGAGGAACTTTCAAGATTCAATGCTGTCGTATTGACCTGCCCGCTACTCATTGCAACCTGCGAGAGAGTCCTGCTCAAAACTTTGATAGAGCCATTGATGTTTGTTCTCATCTCATCCAATTCTCCGTTTAAAACAGTGTCGATCTGGCGAGAGAGATCACCTTCTGCAACGTGTGTCATCACAGCATTGATATCTGTTATTGCGGTCTGAAGATCGTCAGAAAGACCGTCCAGCGTATCACATAATAATCCAATTTCATCAACTGCTTTCTGGCCTATGCGTACGCTGAAGTTTCCATTTTTGATCTCGTTCATGACTGTGGTTACTTGAATCAGTGGGCTGCTGATCCGCCGGCTGATCAGCAAGCTGCAAGCAATCGCGACGAGCATTAGAATAACTGATGCCGCCAGGTTCAGGGTGCTGATTTTCCGTGCAGTCTGATTAATTTCCTTATTATCCATTACAGATAAAATGCCCCAGCCCAAATCTGGTACTACAGCATAAGATACCAACAACCGTTTTCCATTCCAGTCAATTTTCATGTCACCTTTGGGTTTCTCCATCCTTTGTTTTCCCCACTCAAGCTCATGAATATTAATTGAGTTGTCGATTGTTTCATCCGGATGATAAATGATCCCGCCATATTGATCGATCAAAAATACATAGCCGGACTTGCCAATTTTAACATTGTCCAGAAACCGGTCTGTAAAGTACTTCAGGTCTATGTCAGCGAACATGATGCCGATGATTTTTTCATCGTCTTTTATGGGTAGCGAGATGACAAAGCTGGTGGATTTTGTTTTGGGATTCAAGCGGACGGGAGGTTTGGGCATTTCTCCCTTCATTGTACTCTGAAAAAAGGCTTGATTCGCAATGGAAGCCCCACGCTGTTTTTTATCGGATGAAGCGACGACCTTACCATCTTTTCCTGCTATGCCAATGGAAAAGCAAAACTCATTTGCCTTCGCATAGGATTTCAGCTTTTTTCTAGCAGATTTGCGGGATGTTTTTCCAACGAAATTACCCTCAAGAGAAATCTTAAAAACATAACACTGACTCAGTTTTTCCACATCGTTTCGACGATCTTTAATTCAAGTGAGAATGATCTGCTCTGTTATTCGGGTAATCTGCCCGGTTTCTCGAGTCGCTGAATCGGAGACTGAATCAATAGTTGTTATAAAAAAAATGAGTGTTGGAATGCCTGTTGCTGTGATTAACAAAAGCGTAATAGAAAGTATGATTTTTAATGATATGGACTTCCTTAGCTTATTTATCATGAGACCTTCAGTTTTTTTTAAGAGAATTGATTTGATAAACCCAATAACGGCCGAACATACAGGAATATTTAACGGAATGTCAATTTAATTTGACCGATATATTGACACTGACTGGAACGGTTTGGAGAGCAATTAAATATTCATGTTAAATATTTTTCTCGATTCCGCTGCTGTTTTTTGGTCGGTTGGCTAATCCTCGATGCCCTTCATCGTTTCTCAAATGATTTTTTTGTTCTTTGGCAATACAGCCGTTTTACCAAAGAACTTCTCAACTTCTTCTACAGTCTGCATTCTGCGTAGGAACTGGACCTCTCAGGAGGTAAGTATTTATTTATTTAAAATTAGGGTGAATTACGGATTTTCAAAACTGAAAAATTCTGATATTCAGATTCTGCCAGAATAGTTATACAGAAATATTCATTTTCACATTCCCCCTTTTGAAAGGGGCCGCGCGTGATGTGACTATCGATTAACAGAATCAGTAAATATTCAGATAGTTAGGGTGGTCTAATAATAAATAACAAAATCAAGACATTAATTTTTTTACCCGTGATAAAACGGAATATTCAATGATAAAGCACCCAATTCATGTAGTGTTAAAAACTATGAAAATCTACTTGGATCGGTCTATCGTTGTTTTGATTTCTCTGTTCTTCCTCAGCTACAGCATCATAAGCAGTGCAAGCTGCCGTAGTTTTGAAAATTTAAACAAGATTTTCAATAATGCCTACACAGAGCTGCTCGTTCTGGAAGATGACTCGGGTGAGATGGTCGTACTCCTTGATTCGTTTTGTGAAGTCGATACCGGATCTGAAGATTCATCGGAAGAAAATGACGACCCTGATTGTGAGCAATGTACCTACTGCCAGGCCACTAATAATGGATTAGTATTGACGCAGGCGCCGCCCCTGAATCTAAATCAGGCCATTGCGAGCAGCCAAAAAATCCACAACCACGGACGTTCTTACATCAACAAGAAAATCACCCTGAACCATCCCCAGAGAGCCCCCCCTCAAGTCTAAGAACCTATTTCCAAAGAAAACCAAAAAATCACAAAATAAGTAGATTCTGTCAACGCCAACAGGTGTCCAGGCTTACGTGCGCCTATGGTTCTGCTAAACGGGTGAACGTATACCTTGAGGCTGATTTGAATCCCTACGCTCTCTTTTCCTGGAATAAGCGTGTCTGTTTTTTCTCAGCCCGTGAGTCTGAGTCGAAAAAAGCATATTTGCAGGCATTGAGTACAGCATCTAATGGAAGCTTATGGCAAACTGTTGAATTTGTTTAGATTTTGTCAAATGGTTTCGGATATTATTGTCAGATTTGACTTTTCCGTGGTGTCAACATGAACAGTTGAACAATGACGATCTTAGCATTGTCGAGTGAGTCCTTTTTCTGGGAATCCACCCGTGTGAAGGACGCCGTAAAACGGACAATCATCTGATCAAGAAAAGCCAAACAAATTGAATAGGTTATCGTTTATATCATCTAAATATTGTCAATATTTGAAAAGAAACTATGGAAATAGCAGAATTGTTGTTTCTATCTTTGGTAACTTTTTAGAGGGGAAAAAAATGAAAAAACAGATTAATAGAAGAAAAATGTTAGGCATCATGGCAGTTTCAGGAGTTAGCTTAAGTGTGACCGCAGCATGTTCTCAACAACCTGCTGCTGTAAATCCGAAACATGCTACAGTTGATGGCACTCCCAGGCAGTTTTTTCCAAAAAATGGCCCCGATTCGATGCCCCAGAAAAACGACATTGAGAAGTACCCTAAATGCCCATATTGCGGTATGAGTCGCAAGATGTGGAATCACAGTCGACACCTGATCCATTATGGTGATGATCTGGTTGATCCAACCTGCTCGCTCCATTGTGCCGCCATCAGTCTGAGCCTGAATCTCGACAGAACACCCAAAGCAATTTACGCAGCTGATTTTGGTGCTGACACGAAGATCAAACCTTTAGTCAATGTTGATCAGGCAACTTACCTGGTCGGCTCTAACTTAAAGGGTACCATGACGGCAACCAGTAAAATGGCCTTTGCCTCTGCAGAATCGGCGAAAGGTGTCATGGGTGAAAAAGGAGGGAAAATCGGTGATTTTGGTTACGCGTTGACCGAAGCCTATCTCAGCATGGCCAAAGATACGATGATGATTCGGAAGAAACGTGCGATGAAGAGAAAAAAAATGAAAAAGTAGGAAACAGCTGAAAAAAATATCGGACATTGTTTGATGGTTGCGGAAAATTCAGGTAAATCGATCCATCCATTGATCAGATAGCGGGAAGGTCGGAGATACCTGCTTTGAAACCTCGAGCATACCAAGCTATTGACCTAAACAGCGGAACCTTACCGTTTCATTTTCATCCAGTTCAATTGATATATAATCTATCTATTATAGAGGTTTAGGTAAAATAATCGTATTTCTTTTGTAACTGTTCAGCATGGCTCCGTCGAGGGGATCATGATTCAAAACACGGATGAATCCATCCCTGGAGCCAAGTGTTTCGTTAGAAACGCGTTGGCGAAAACGTCCTGTTTTCGAGCATTTTGAATCATAATCCCCTCGACTCCGGAAAAGTGGTGAATAGATACTTTCTTTTTTACTTCAGTCTGGTTTGTCTATCTCTACAAACAGTATTTGCACAAAATAACACAGTCCATAACAACGACGATAATGAGAAACTCATTGAGCATAAACTTGATGAAATCAGTGTCACTGCCACTCGCATCGAACGAAAAACAGCGGAAGTTCCAGCCAGTATTGCAGTGGTAACAAAGGAGAACCTCGAAGATTCAAAAATGCATAATATTAAAGATGCATTGATAGAAGCTCCTGGGGTTCAGGTTCAATCAATCGGCTAATAAATTAGTCAAGTGTTTCCCATCAATGAAAAGGAAACACGTTGCTGTCACATTTTATTTGCAAAATGTTCAATGTTTTTACGACTTTTACAAATTAATTATGTGAAGCTATTTATTAACGATCCCTAAGCAGGTCTAAAACAACCTTTCCAGGACTAAAACGGTTGTTTTAATGGAGTTATTTTATTGTAATTTATTCTAGGTTTTTCAATATCACGCTGGTTTGCCAGTAAACTCTTGATTCTGAAAATAGCAGATAAAATGACCGTTTTTTCAACCAATAGTTTTCTCAAAGGATATATCCTTATTTGGGTACTATTGTTTTCTTATATGCCTATTTCAAAGGAGCTTCAAGCTCAGCAGATCAAGCTGCGATCATTTTCCAAAATAGGGGGCAATTTTATCCTGCATGACATGCATGGCAATAAAGTCCAACTAATAGATTTCAAACAAAAAATAGTGATTTTGTTTTTCGGATATACGCTATGTCCGGATATATGCCCTAATACGTTGTTCGTAATGGCAGATGTACTGAAACAGCTAGGAGAAATGTCCTCGAATGTAAAACTTATTTTCATCACGCTCGATCCCAAAAGGGACACAGGCAAGCGGTTAAATGAATATTTAAGCATATTTGATAATCGAATCATCGGTCTCAGAGGAGATGAAAAATCAACAGTTGCAATCACCAAAAAATATGTAACAAGATTCCGCAAGAAGAAGTTGGGATCAACAGAAGAATATCTTATTGACCATACTGCTTACACTTTTCTCATCGATCAAAACAGTACCATCAGATACATCTTCCCGTATAAAACCACTCCCGGTTTCATGGTCAAAACGGTTATCAAATTATTGGCCGAAACGTCTTAAAGAGAGTATTTTAAGTCGATTTTTTACCCTTCGCGCGAAGAGACAAGAATGCATATTCACATTCATTCATCAGGCGGAGAAGCAAAATTCTGGCTTGAACCTCAAATTGAATTAGCAAAAAACTCCCCAAAACACTGGACATTTTGCGAACAGAATGTGAAGCAATTTATGAGCCGACCCTAAGCATTCCATAAGGGCCAGTTGAGCACAATGAAGCGGCTATGATTCATCCTTGCGCTTTTTCCACTACATATATATTATTGGCTGACTGGTATAGATAGATTTTACGGGCTTGAACAGAGTTCGGTGGATTAACCTCTGCAAGCGTGCCGAGATGCCCGTAGAAGCATGGTTAGTGTTTTAGCTGATAAATGCTAATCATCGTCATCACAAACATGAAAGGAGGCTTAAATGTTAAACTCGATCATTCTAATTAATGCTGAACGAACCAAAATTAATGAAGTGGCTGATAAACTTGCCAGTACAGATGGCATATCAGAAGTTTATTCGGTGGCTGGAAAATATGACCTGATTGCGATTGTGCGGGTCAAATCAAATGATGATCTAGCCAATCTGGTAACGAACGAATTATCGAAATTTGAATCCATTACTAGAACAGAAACTTTGATCGCATTTCGGGCGATATCCCGTCATGATCTGGAAGCCATGTTTTCCTTCGGTTTTGAGGAAAAGTAGGGGATACTTCATCTGGCCATCCATTAAAGTGTTGAAAAAAAGAGGATTGACATCGCAAAAGGGAATTCTTATCATCGAACTCCGGGTCCACTAACTTGCAAAACACTGTATTTGCGTACTATTTTCGTTTGTTGATTTTAATTCGCTTTATACAATTTTAAAGTAGGTTTTTCTGGACTAGATCATTTCTTAACGTGAGGTGGAAGTCATGAAATATTTTTTTTCTGATTAACGGATACAGATAATAAAATTCCAGACATCGATAATCATATTTATTTCGGACGAAATATCAGAATGTTAGGGCAGATATCTAATGTATTTTGGAGTGCATGTCTATGTTAAACAAACCAACCTACGAAGAGTTGGAAAAAAATATTTCGGACTTGGAGAAAGAGCTCCTCAGGCAAAAAGACGCTGAGAAGGCACTTCGGAAGAGCGAGGAGCTTTTTAAACGTGTTTTCCAAACGAGTCCGGACTCAGTCACCCTTACCGGGCCGGATGGGGAGTATATCGATGTAAACCGGGGATTTATAACATCAGTCGGTTACACCCGGGAAGAGGCGTTGGGGGAAACGTCGAGCAATCTCAATTTGTGGGTTGACGAAAGTGATTTAAATGAGTTGAGGCGGATTCTTGGAGAAAAGGGGTTCGTTCAGAATTTCGAGACGCAATTTTACAAAAAGGATGGCTCTATCAGCACCTCCCTTTTATCTGCGTCTGTATTCGAAATTGACGGTGTCTGGCTTACGCTTTCCATAACCCGTGAAATCAGCGATCTGAAAAAAGCAGAGGCTGCGCATAGGGAGAGTGAAGAAAAATATAAAACAATCTTTGAAACGGTTCCAACATCGATAATCATGCTGGCTAAGGACGGCCAGATAGTCGATATCAATCCCCACTATGTAACCAGTCTCGGAGAAGGAGAAACAAAAAAGGAAGACTATCTAGGAGAAAATCTTGTATCACACCCAGACACTGTGAATGCTAAGCTATCCGAAGCGTACAAAAAAGTGCTTGAGGGAGAATCATTTGACAAAAAGGATGTATATTTCCCAACACCAACAGAAGGTACGGATAGTTATTTCAATGTTAAAGGCGCACCTCTTTTTAAAGACAAAGAGATTATCGGCGCAGTTATAACACATGAAGACGTCACCCAGCGCAAACATCTGGAAGAACATTTAGTGAAAGCCAAGGAAGAAGCAGAGGCTGGCAACAAAGCAAAATCTGATTTTCTAAGCAATATGAGCCATGAACTACGTACTCCGATGCAAGGGATATTAGGTTATGCCCATCTCGCCATTGAGAGAATTGATAATCTATCTAAAGAGAAAATACTTCAATATATCAAGCAAATGAAGAACTCGGGCAATAGATTACTCTATTTACTCAATGATTTATTAGATTTTTCCAAACTGGAAGCAGGGCTGGTTGAATACAGTTTTTCACCAGTGAACTTGTCCAAACTGGTCCAGGTACCGGTTTATGAACTGGGTGCTTTGTTGAAAGAAAAAAATATTTCTGTCAATTTCTTACAACCGGATTTTGACGATCTTGGATTTATGGATTCACAAAAGATTATGCAGGTCATAAGAAATCTATTATCGAACGCAATAAAATTCTCAGATGCCGGAAGCGAAATCGATATTAAAATTGAGGATGATACGGATAACCTGGCCTTTTCCATTTGTAATAGGGGTGTTGGTCTTCCGGGGACTGAATTGGAGGCAGTGTTTGATAAGTTTGTGCAGAGTAGCAAAACCAAAACAAGTGCCGGGGGAACCGGTCTCGGTCTGGCTATTTGTAAAAACATCATTTCAGATCATAAAGGAATAATCTGGGCTGAAAATAATCCCGATGGCGGAGTAATTTTCAGATTAAGGATTCCTAAAACTCAGTGTAACACTCCCTCTCAGTTAATTGTGTAAAGGAAAACCTCCATTGGAATGTGACAATGGAAGAAAAACCAAAAGTAATGATTGTCGACGATGATCAGATGAATTTGATATTTTCCAGGGTGCACATAAGCTGTTTTTACATTTATCAGATGTCGATCCGTGTACCCAAGCCTTTATCGATAGACTGCTCGTAAATGTATTCGGCAGCAAAAAGGTCAAATAGCGCCATACCGACAGATTTAAAACAGGTTGTGGGTGACTGGTTTCGTTTTACCTTGCCGGTGATCAGCTTTGCCAGTGTGAATACCTGTTCCATTTTAATCCAATCTTTTCTCAGTGGAATGGCCAGGTCGCCAGACTCTTTGATAGCAAATTCTGTATCAACAAAAATCTGCGACACATTTTTGAAAAGTGCATGTGAGAACTCTCTCATATCAGGTTTGAACGACCCAACACCGACGAAACACTTCTCTGACAATAGCTGTTCATCATTTGGCAGAACAGGTTCGCTGGATGAGGTCGCTGTGATAATCACGTGTGATTTTTCCACCAGACTCCTGACTGTGCTTGCTATGACTATTTTAACATCGGGGATCAGTGGCGCAAGTTTGTCCATAAAACGTTCCATCGACTCAGAGTGACGGCTGAAAATCAAAACTTTTTTAAAATTGAATTCCGAACATGCAAATAGTGCTTGATGAAATCCCTGGACGCCAGTGCCAATTATTCCAAGTGTTTCGGCATTTGCAGGTGCCAGGTGGCGAATGGCTACACTGCCGACTGCAGCAGTTCTCATGGCTGTTAACTTAGGGCCGTTAAGAATAGCAACAGGTTCCCCGGTTTGCCTGTTATTTAAGATCACAATTCCCTGGATAACGGGTAAATTCCTTTTAGAATTTTCCGAAAATACAGAAACAAGCTTGGTACCAAAGATCTCTTTGGCAAAACAGGGCATTATCAGCAATGTGTTTTTATCATCATGAACGTGCATGCGGTCCGGCATCAAAAAGTCACCGTTTTCGTAGGTAACAAAAACCTGTTCCATGATGTCGACCAGCTGCTTGATTGAAACCGCCCGGGTGAGATCTTGTTCGTTTATGACAAGCATTGATGTCCCATCCTTTAACTCGTTTTGTTTCGTACCTGAATTCTGCAAGTAGAGGGCAGGAAACTTTCGAAAAGGGAAAATATATCAATAAGTAACTGGAATTATTCATATGGTAAACATTCACTTTGTCCGTAAATACAAATCAAGAATATAGCAAAAGGTCTTACAAAGAAAGTGGAAATCTATTCAACAGCCCAAGACCTGATGAGACAGATTCAGGCTTTTAGTTAAGGGGCACTTCACCGTAATTTAACCACTCAACATGGCGTGCACCATCAAGTATCTCATAATTTCGGTTCTTTCGCCCGTTCCGAACGAATGGTCAAATGGAATGAAGGCCTCCGGATCGCAGAAAGCCTGGGGCCAGAAGGTAGATTATTATCAGCCCGGAATCGTTTTCCCTGGGGTAAGGGATCTTTCAAAAATAACTTTGGAATCTAGTCGATTTTCTACTGGATCCCGGATCGGAGTCCGGGATGACTCAACGCCGCAAGCGGTGGAGTATTAAATCCATGCTTCGCAATAAATTGAAATGATGAGATGATGTAAGTCTGATGAGGGACGGATTTGTATTAAAGTTCAAAACTGAGTATGCTGCTAAGACGGGAATAGTCTCGGATATCTGAAAAACGAGTGCAATTTTCAGCAGAAAATAAATAACCCTGAGGAAGATGGAATTATTAATCAAGAAATCTAATTATAACTATTTCGAAATATGAATCGGAACAAAAGTGTGACACTGTTCATTCAGTGTTTGGTAGATCAGATTTACCCGGAAGTGGGCGATGCCATGGTAGCGGTTTTTCAGAAGTTGGGAATTTCCGTAAACTGTCCTACCGAGCAAACCTGTTGCGGGCAATCCGCTTATAACTCCGGCTACAAAAGCGTTTCTAAAACTGCTGCTAAAAGATTCATTGAGATTTTTGAAAAGTCAGAGGTTATTGTATGCCCCTCGGGTTCTTGTGTAGACATGGTAAGAAACCACTATCCAAGCCTCTTTAGGAACGAACCAGACTGGCACTCAAGAGCAGAAAACGTTGGTGGTAAAACTTATGAGTTTACCGAATACCTGGTTGATGTTTTAAAAGTGGAAGACCTTGGGGCCAGTTTTAAGGAAAAACTTACCTACCATGATTCTTGCCACCTTCTGAGAAATATCGGGGTCAAAGATCAACCGCGTAAACTGATATCAAAAGTGGTCGGCGCCGAATTAGTTGAAATGGAAAACTCCGATAAATGCTGTGGTTTTGGCGGTACATTTTCCATAAAATACCCTCAAATCTCAACC
>Ga0233430_1003024_pt1 | contig 17819 bp, 10 predicted proteins | sample SI_118_April2016_2_FD_179883 | JGI IMG/M metagenome (GOLD analysis project Ga0233430, IMG submission 179883) | Seawater microbial communities from Saanich Inlet, British Columbia, Canada - SI_118_April2016_150_MG | ecosystem: Environmental > Aquatic > Marine > Inlet | place: Canada: British... | reverse complement strand
GAAGCTCATCGATGAGCATTTCTTGTTTTGTTCTTTTAGGCATTGCTTTTTCTTTCTTTTTTTGGGTTCAAAGTTCAAACCCTGCAATGCCATTTACACAGAATTATTTACACCCCCTGATTTTCATTTATTTATTTTTTCATGTTCACGTAATTTGTGCAAAACAGTATTTATATTATCACTTATAATTTGATTTCCTGGTAATAGGGCAATTGCTTTTTTATAATCATCCAATGCTGAGGAAAGGTCGTTTAATTGTTCAAATGTATAACCACGATTATTATAATAACTTGCATTGCTTGGTGACAAAGCTATCGCCGCATTGTAATCTTTTAAGGATTTCTTAAATACTCCATACCTGGAGAATGCTAAACCTCTGTTATAATGTGCCTCACTAAAATTAGGATTTAATTTAATTGAAGATGTAAAATCTTCTATAGCATATTCATACAATCCTTTTTCTAATTTTAACGCGCCCCGGCTGTTGAATACTTTATATAAGTTATTATTTAAATCCAATGCATGATTATAATGTGCTAAAGCAGAATCAAACTTGCCTGATTCATGGAAATATTGTCCTCTCAAATTAAATGATCTTGCTAATGTTGGTGACTCATTTATGGCAGCAAGAGAAAAATTATTAAAATCACTATATAATTTCGTGCGGTGAACGGAAATAATAGTGAAGATAACTATTATTGAAATTAGTAATGGTTTGCAGATTTTACTTAAAAGACCACTCGGTATTTTTAGTTTGAGTTGTGAGATACTCAGCAATATTCCAATTGAAGGAACATACATTCTATGCTCGTAAAATTCACCAATACCTGTCGTTAATCCCCAGAATATTGGAATTATGAGGAATAGAAAAAACCATAGAATTCCAATGAAAAAAAGTGTATTACTCATTCTATCTGTTAAGAATATAACAAATGAAATTATGAGAACAGAAATTAATCCTGGATAGATACCCATGTCAGATAAATGGGGAAGTACAGAGTACTTTATAGGTATAAAAAACTTACCGATATAGTTTGTTAATATAAATAAGGCATCCTGGGAAATGTGGATAATAGTAAAATCAATAAATGTTAAATCATTATTCACAATTTGATTCCTGATTAAAATTGCCGTTAAAAGTATAAATGACAAACTGCTAATTATTAAAATATTACGGGAATATTCTAATTGATAGTAACTCAGAAATGAGATTAGCAATACTATCAAAATGATTGCATTTTCTTTTACAAATAAAGATGCAAAAACTAAAAATATAGTAATTATAAACCAGTAATATTTTTCATTTAAAATAAATTTATTAAATGTTATCAGAGACAATAATACGATTAGGGCTAACAAAATATCGTTTCTACCTGATATCCATGCAATTGCATGAACATTTAAAGGATGAAGAGCAAAAATAGCGGTAAGAGATATTGCGAGTTTCTTTGAGTAACTAAAGGAGATCAAAAATTTATGTACTAAAACTACTGAAATAATATGATACATTATATTGGATAGGTGAAAAACTTTTTCAGAACCACCTCCAATTATTGCATCAAGCATGTATGTTAAATTTAATATTGGACGATAGAGTAATGAAGCTTCATCGCCATAAAGAGGAGACGTAAATAAAAATCTAATATTGGCAGGATTAGTAAAGAATATCAACTTCTCCTTTATAAGCGGTATATCGTCCAATGGTAAAAATGAATAATGTATAGTTTTCCAATATACAATTAGCGTGGCTACACAAATAAAGTAGATATAATGAGTATTTTTAAGCCTGGATTGCATGGATTCTATCGAATTTGTAATTTTATTTTCAAGGAGTCCAGTAAACTTAACTCTATATCTCCTCCAAGTATTTCTACTTCCTGCAAATCAAACAATGATCTGCCAAAATTACCCATAAAGTAATTACACACACTCCTATTCTGATAAGCAGTAATATATTTTGGATCCATTAGAATTGCTTGCGAGAAATCAGCTAAAGCATGTTGAAATTTATTCAATTTCATATATTGAAACCCACGTTCATTGAAATATCTTGAGTCAGTATCACTAATATTTATTGCAATCGTTAAAAATCTGATAGCATCATTATGTTTTTTAGTTTTAGCGGAAATTGTCCCTAGAGAAAAATACCCAGGATGATATAAGGAATCAATTTCAGTTGTTTTATAATAATCATTCATTGCTAAAGAGTCTTTGCCAGACATTTGGTACATATTACCACGGTTAAAATATACTTCGATCTGTTGTGGATTCATTTCTAAAGATCGATTGTAGCACAATTCAGCCCCTGTAAAATCTTGATAATGAGATAATACATCACCTCGAAATTTGTGGGCAAATGGCATACTAGGTGATTCCTCCACCAGTGAAATAGAAAAATTCTTGTAATTTCTATATGCAAACGACCTTGATATTGATTTTATCCCGAAAGCAATGATAATTATAATTGCCATAAAAATTAATTTATTAGTGGATTGAGAGAACTTGCTGGGTATCTTGACCTGGGACATGAAGATAATAAATCCAATAAGTGGAAGATATAATCGATGCTCATAGGAATATCCGATATTGAATAAACTCACCCAGAGTTCAGGAAGCAAGGCAAATCCCAATGCCCAGAAACATCCAAATAAAGCAAGTCGTTTATTTCTTAAACCAAAAATCCACAGAACTAATCCAAATGTAAATGTTAACAGAATTGGGTAAAATGGATTGATATCTAACAGATTTGGCGCGATTGCTTGATTTATTGGGAAAATCAGCTTCCCTACTGATAAACAGAAAATAATTATCAAATCTAGCAATATTTGAGATGTTGATTGAATGTCTAGTGATTGAGGATTGATTAATATGGCAGACCGGGTAATCAACCACGATATTGTTATAAAACTCCAAAAAATGGAAATTCTGATAATTTGTGATTTTGAACGCTTTTGTGAATAAAAATAATAATAGATTGCTGAAATGATTGGGAGAACGATTGCATTTTCCTTTGTTAACAAGGCAATGAGATATGAAATTAAATGAAAAATTAAATATTTATTATTACCAGATTTAAGATATTTAATCCATTGAAGAAAGGAGGTTAATATGAATATTGTGAGCAATGTATCGTTTCTTCCAGGAATCCAGGAAATGGCAGAGATATTTACAGGATGAAGAATGAAAATCAAAGCAGCTAAAATAGAAACTAAGTTTGATAATTCAAACTTCTTGAATATTTCAAATACAAGGAGTGATGCGATTGTATGGAAGACAATATTTGAAATATGAAATGAAACTGGAGATCCACCGCCAGTAATTGCATCTATCATGAAAGTCAATATCAATATTGGTCTATAATAATAATTTCCAATACCTGCAAATAATGGTTCTGTGAAAATTGAATAGATATTCTTATAATCTTGTAGCCATTCCAGGCGACCAAGTATTAATACGGCATCATCAAGAGGTGAAAATGAAAAGAAAATTGTATGAAGAAATGGTAGAGTGGTAAAAAGGAGAATAACAAAATACACATTTTGATCAACCAGTATATTTTTCATTATATTGTCTCTTCTCATGTCAGCGGTCAAGGTTATTATACTTTTTCAATAACTTCCCTTTTAAATCTGGATTGACCTCCCTGCCGAGATATTCAATCTTTCGAAGATCCTGATATGATGACTCATAATCCTCCAAAAAATAATAGGCTACACAACGGTTTGTGAGTATCTCAACATCTTCTGGAACTATCAACAATGCAGATGAAAAATCATCAGATGCCAATTTATACTCCAGTGATTTTAGATAACAATTACCCCTGCCCATATAATATTCTGATTTTTCTGATTCCAATCCAATTGCAATTGTCATTTCAGCAATAGCTTCATTTACTTGCTGTAGTTCTAAATATATGAGACCCCGATTATGGTATACATCACTGAATTTCGGATCCATATTTGATGTAATGGAATAATCAATGAGGGCATTCTGATAATCCATTACAGTTTGATATTGTATTCCTCTTAAATAGTATAATTTTACTGGATTTGGTTCATTTGTCAAAGTCAGTGCCATTGTATAGCTATCTATTGCCAGGTATGGAAAATGATTATCTGAAAGATAGCCAGCCCTTGTGGCATGGGTCTGCCACAAGGAGGGTGATTCAATAACTAAGTTTTCTGTAAAGGTTTGCTTATCAGCATACACTTTTGTTCTAGAATGTGAAATCATACTAAAAGAAACTATAAAAACTATTAGACTAGATATGACAATTGATGAACGGATAAAATTAGATATTGTGAGTCTACTTAATGAAATAAACATACCAATAAGAGGTAAATATATTCTATGTTCATATGCATTGGACATTCCAAAAACAGTGCCCCATATTAATGGGATTGAGATCATTGATAATGACACTATCACACCAAATAATACTGTATTTCTATCTTTGGTTCCTGCAAATGATAATATCGCTACTAGAAGTAAACTCATTAAAATATTGGGAATGATTGGGGTATCAGCGATATTTGGCATGAGTGATTGATTGAATGGAAATATCATCTTGCCCATATAGAGTACCAATGCACCTGGAGTATTAAGAATAATTTCTCCTAGGTCTTTAAAAGCCAGTGTTGAATCACTCTCAATAAATACTAGTTGTCTAATAATAAACCACATGGAAAATATCAATATCCAACCCACAAATGGTTTTTGCAGTATAGATTTATGGGATTTTAAAATTAGAAAGTGAAATGAAATAAGGATTGCTGGGATAAGAATTGCATTTTCTTTTGTAAAAATTGATATTGCAATAATGCCAATATGAATAATTAAATGCTTATTTGATTGAAATTGAACAAATCTATTGTAACTAATTAATGAGGATAATAATAGCATTGCAAGTAATGAATCATTTCTTGCTGGTATCCAACTTACGATTGAAACATTTGTCGGATGAACAGCAAATATTAGAGCGAGAGTGAATGCGGTTATTCTTCGAGTTCCTATTAATAGTAAAAAATAGTGAAACAGTATAGCGGTAATAATATGAAATAATAAATTGCTAAAATGAAAGGCCCATGGAGCACCTTGTCCCATGGCCGCGTCTATCATAAAAGTCAATTCAAGTATTGGTCTATAAAAAAAAGTGGCTGATGCCATTTCCAAAGGAGTTGTGAGTACATCAAATAGATTTGAGAAATCCATTAAATAGCTGATCCTACCTTCAATTATTCCGGGATCATCAAGAGGCGAGAACGTGAAATCAATAGTTTCGAAGTATATTATCCAAATGATTAGTGCTAATAATAAATAGGGCAATTTGCCATTTAGCATTAAAGTACTGAAATACTTAAAGTTGATTTTCGAATTCGAGGTGAGACTTTTGCTATTCATTACTTTTGATCATATTTTCAATTATTTCAATATTTAATAATATCACTTTATTATTTGGTAAGAGGGCATTTGCAGTTTGATAATCAACCAGAGCATTATGATAGTCTCCTATTTTTTCATAACAAAGGCCTCTATTATTATATATTTTATATGGCTGTATTGAAGATTCCAGTAATTTTGTGAAATCCAATATTGCTAGTTCATACTCTCCCAGCCATTGGTAAGTATGAGCCCTGAGATTATAAGAAGTATAGTCTTGGGGGAAATTTTCAATTTTAAGTGAATAATACTGAATTGGATTATTAAATACATCAAAACGATGTTGAGAGATAACAACAAATACCATTAAAACAAATATAAAAATATATTTGTAAATGGCCCTTATGGAATTGATTAAACTCACTTGGCTAAAAATAATTAAGATCCCGATACAAGGTAAATACAGCCTATGTTCATATTGGAATGAATTTTCGAGAGATGAAAAAATCATTGGAATGGTTATAAACGCAAAAAACCAAATTACTCCAAAAATTGGAAAACATGTGTTTTCTTTTATTTTTAGTATTAATATTAGAGCTAGAAGAAATAAAAGGGTAAAAACTCCTGGAATAATTGAAATTGTTTCATCCGTGGGGAAGGCCTGAAGATTTAGCAATAGGACTATTTTACTTAGAGAAATTAGAATTGAAGAAAAAAATCGTGATACCGTTACGTAATTGACGTTAGAAACAAAGTAATCCAGAATATTTACTGACGGTACTACTGATGAATGAATTGCTTTCCAAATAATAGAAGTAACCCCAATAATTCCAAAAAAACCAAATAATGATTTTGTATTTATTTTACAATTTAATATCAGATAATAAGCAAGAAATAGAAATGGCAATACAATTGCATTTTCTTTTGTTAGTAATGCAAGAAAATATAATAATGAGCAGACAATTCCATGAATTAAATTATTAGATTGTATAAATTTTATAAAAAATATGAATGACGATAAACAGAAAATTGCTAACAATATATCGTTTCGCCCTGGGATCCACACAACTGCTCCATTATTAATTGGATGGAATGCAAATAAAAGAGCGATAAAAAATGACGTAACCCTTTTTGTTTTGATAATTACCAGGAATTGAAATAATAAAACAGAAAATATACAGTGTAAAAGTAAATTTGTTAGGTTAAACAAAATTGGAGAATTGCCACCTAAAATTGCGTCAAGGCTTAAGGAAAGAGTCAATATTGGCCTATATAAGACTCCAAAAGTTGGCGTTGAAAGAAATTCAAATATATTTTTAGGATTTGCAAGCCAATCCATTTTATTCAGAATAAGTGCCTCATCGTCCTGTGGGTAGAAATTAAATGTAATTGTCGGGAGGTACAAAAGTATCGTTGCAAATAATATCCAAAAATAAGGTTTTCGTCCCAAGATGAAAATATTTTTTAAATAGGATTCAAACTGTGCTTTTGAAATGAGAGAATTGCTTATTTTGGTAAATTTCATATTTGTTTTATTATATGTCAAAAGCAATCAACTCAATTGGCATTATAATGAGTTGATCCAAAAAATATTTACACTTAATCTTTTTTTATCCTTTTGAGATAATTAATAAATTTACTCTCCCAATTAGAAATAGATCAATTAATTATTGATGATTTATCTCATTAGTATTATTAATTTAGTTATATATCGTAATACAGTTTTACCAGTGTATTTATTACCACAATACGAGGTTGCTACTATAAAATATTTTCATTAAATGAATTCAATGATTGCAACATTAAAATCCAATACCACGCTCCTGATGATTAATCTTTTCGCAACTTGTCTGTTCGCCTTTATTCTGTTCAGGTATGATGCAGTATTGGGAGAAGATCTATTCTTTCATCTTAAAATTTCCGAATTGATTGCCAATAATGGATTCAGTGTTATTAGTGATTTGAGGTGGTTCCAACTGACAACATGGAGTCAATATCCAGCGGATCTATCTCTTGGATTCCATTTATTGCTGATTCCAATTATTAAAGTTCTTGACCCTATAACTGCAATAAAAGTATTGGGCATCATATTGAACTTGATTCTCATTAATACCTTCTTCTGGATTCTAAAATCCGAAAAAATAAAAAATATATTTATTTGGGAAATTCTCCTTCTTTTTATCTCCACAATGTTTTTTTACAGATTGTGTATGATCAGACCATTTTTAATATCTATATCCATGTCACTCATAATATTTTATAGTCTCACGAGGGGTAAACCATTATTATTCTCCATTGCCTCATTTTTGTTTATTGTATTCTATACAGGTTGGATTCAGATCTACATAATACTTTTCTTCCTGTTAATTGCCGAGTATATAATTGATCGAAAATTTAGCAGTTTAAAATATTTTGGTCTCGCAACTGTAGCAATTGCATTTGGACTGATCCTACGTCCGGATTTTCCTAACATATTAATACTCAACTATCAGCAAGTATTTAAACTATTATACTTAAATATTCTTGGTGTTGATTTGGGTGTGGGTACTGGCCAACGAAACGCTGATTTTTACTTTTTCCAGGATAATATTCTATCCATTCTGCTAATGCTTGTATCATTTTTGTTAAACTATTATAATTTATCCCGTATCAAGAATTTAATAGAAAAAAAGATACTAATTTCACTAATGATGATCAGTTCGTTTTATTTTATTTGGGCAATTGAGTCTGTTCGTTTTATTGAGTACTTCATACCATTTTCTCTGCTTCTTTTCATTTTGTCTATCTCATATTATCTCAGATATCCAGTCAATTTATCATCTACTTACTGGACTCAAAATATATTATTTCAAATACAAAATCGGCTCAAAAATGAGTGGTTTTGGAAATTTATTTCTGCAATGATAATTATTCTCATAATTTGGCATCCACCAATGTATGTGCTTAAAAACATTGAATATTCTCCATCAATCAAAAAATTTAAAAATGGTGCTGAATGGTTGTTAAATCATTCACCTGAAAATAGTAATGTGTTCCTCACATCCTGGGATTCCTTCTCTAGGCTATTCTTTTACAATCACCATAACAATTATACTGTTGGTATGGATCCGGGTTTTTTCTATATGCATGATCCAGAGCTGTTTCGATTATGGCGAAATATTACAGAAAAAATATGTGTCAGTTCTGATGTGGTAAAAGAATGCGGTGATGGTCTTTCAGACCCGTTATTAATCGCCCTGACAATCAAAAATAAGTTTGACTCTTCTTATATTTTTACAAATAATTATCTTGTATACTATTCCTTTGTCAAATTGATGGGCAGGAATCAGCATATTTACAGACTGGTCTCTCATTCCGAAGATTATTATTTGTTTGAGATTAATCCGAAAATCTAATCTAGTACCTGCTTTATCTCTTTACATTTTCAATTTCTGCATTCCATATTTATGATGAATCACCTTTATTATGCTGTCACAATGTTATTATAGGATAGTTTATTATTGACAATTGGTTGGAGTTTCCTGATCATTGCTGGCAAGCTGGCGAGTTTTTCGATTGTTATGGTGAAAACACCAAAAGCCACTTCAACTTTTCCGCGTAGGATAAAAAGTTTTTCCCAGTTGAGTAGATCTCCATATAGTTGAAATGAGCGTGGGAACATAACACATTCATAAATATCTGTTTCATCTTCAAATGTGACAAATTCCATTGCCTGATGTTTCTTTGTCGATGTTGTCTTTCGGGTGATATACACACCGGCAAGATTTATAGTTTTTCCAACATGATTCGGTATATCAATTGCCTTTTTGATTTTACCTTCAAAATGATGAAGATAAGGTGTGAGGGGATGCTGGGATATGGGGAAACCAAATGACTGGATCTCCAATGATATTCTTTCCTGATGTGTCATTTGTTCTGATGTGTGATAGGGTAAATCCTCTTCCGTTTTGTCATCCTGCAGATAAAAACATGCAACCTTATAAGCAATTTCTTTATGATCCATTTTGGGCTCTAATCCAGATAGACAGCTGGTATTTGTTAAAGAAATGGCATCTGCTAAATCCATATCTACCCGCATGAGGAAATCATTTAAAGATGTGAAGTCACCGGCTTTCCTTTCATCGAGTATAGCGTCAATTGTTTTTTTATGTAGTTTTTTAATTGCCATAAAACCCATGCGGATACGATTTATTTTACCCTTATAAGCATACTCACTTAAGTTGATATGTGGGGGCAATATATCAATTCCGAATCGTCGGGCCTCGCTCAAATAAGCAAAACTTCCATAAAAACCACCTTGATTGGAAATGACGGATGCCAAAAACTCTGCTGGAAAATTTGCTTTTAGATAGGCGCATGTGAACGATAACATGGCATATGAAGCAGAGTGGGGTTTACAGAATGAATATCCGGAAAATGATTCTATCATACCCCAGAGAGTAAGTGCAAGATCCCGTGTATAACCGCGACGCTCCATCCCATTGATAAATTTACTTTTCCAAAAGGGGATCATATATTTTAACGATGGCCGGGATATGACCTTTCTTATATAATCAGAATCAGCATAACCAAAACCAGCCATGACTCTGGCAGTAGTGGATACCTGTTCTTCATATACCATAATGCCATAACTTTCACTGAGAAAATCAAGATCGGGATGAAGAAGCTCCCAAGATTTCCCGTGGATGCGTTCAAGCATGAGATTGGTGTATCGATTGGCGGCTGGTCGGATAATAGAAGAATAAATCACCACATGTTCGAAATCAACTTTCCCGGCTTTTGCCAGAAGTTGACGGGTGGCAGGGCTTTCGATATAGAAAACTCCCATGGTTTTACCGGCTTTCATCAGCGCATTTGTCTTTTTATCTCCTTCCGGCTGGATCTGGTGATAATCCATATATCGGTTTCTGTGGAGTCCAATTTGTTTTAGGGTGTCGCGAACAACAGCAAGGGATCGATTCCCGAGTATATCAATTTTCAGCAATCCGGAATCCTCCACCTGATCCTTTTCCCATTCGACGATTTGTACACCTTTGGGTGCCACCATAACAGGTACATATTTTCGCATTTCATCTGGCACAATGATGATACCGCCAGGGTGAACGGAGGGGTAACGAAATGCCCCGATAATCTTTTCGCTTTGTTCCAGAATCTCCAGGAGGGTTTTATCCAGATTGATATTCTTAAAGCGATTATCTGTTTTAATCCACTTCACCATATCTGTGTGATGGCGGTGATATCCAATGCGCTTTGTCACTGCCTTGATTTCCTCATTGGAGAGTCCATATACTTTTCCCACCTCCCTCACAGCTGAACGAGGCTGGATGAATACCTGACTGCAAACCATGGCAGTCCGTTTTAAACTGTATTTTTTAAAGATATATTCCAGAATATCATCTCGTTCATCCCAGGGGAAATCAATATCAATATCTGGCATATCAACTCGTTCCGGATGGATAAAACGTTCAAACTGGAGATTGTATTTTAGTGGATCTACCTGTGTAATGTACAGGCAGTAGCTTACAATAGATGCTGCACCGGATCCTCTGCCAATAGTGGCTCTGGTCTGTTTGACAACATCAAATACCACTAGAAAATAGGGCGCAAATCCTTTTTGAAGAATGAGGGATAACTCATATTCAATGCGGTTTGTCACCGTCGATGATAATTCGCCGTATCGTTTTTTGGCGCCATCATAAACAATGCGTTTCAGATGTGCATTGGCTCCATGTGTTTCTTTCAATGACATGTGGGGAAAAATAGTATTCATATATGACCAGTCTGTTTTGCATCGGTCGGCGAGATACTGCGTATTATTGATGGCATCCATGCTGTTAGGGAAGAGGGTGATCATCTCTTTTTCCGATCTGAAGAAATGGAGTTGGTCTTTATAGTTCTCTGAAGATAGTTGTGACAATGTTAGATTGTTTTCAATAGCCCGAAGGACTTTATGTGTTTTTTGATCTTCAGGATTGAGAAAATAAACATCACCGGTGGCGACCATTTCCAGCTTGTATTTCTTTGCCAGTTGTAATGTCCGGAATTCGGTAACCCCAGGCCGCAATTCTATAAACAATTGGGTATCGGAGAATATTTTTATGAGTGATTGAATTGTATTTTCCAAATGGGTGAGTACAAATAACCCGGCTTTTCTGGATTTTACCAGTGAGGTCACACTTGCACCCGGTTCATCATGTACCCTGGATATGATTCGGCATATATTCTCATAACCCGTCTGGTTCTCTGCCAGTAGGATCATTTCGTCAGTTCCCGTCACAATATTCACCCCTGCAATAGGTCGAATATCTGCATCCCGGGCATGCTGGACAAATCGAATGAAACCCCATATCCCATTGGTTTCGGTAAGGGCAAGATATCCCATATTCAATTCTTTTGCGCGCCGTACTAGTTGCCGAGGAGAGGCAGTTCCCCGCATTTGTGAAAAGATAGAATGTGTATTCAAGTGTACAAACATTTTAAGGATATTTTGTGATATTGAGTAACATCAATGTCTGTCAGTATAGATAGATTATATTGATGCTGATAATTTGATTAATATTCAGTCATTTGCAAAGCTAAAAAGTGATATTCAGTATCTGAGAAATTAAATGAAATATGCTCTGGAGTAATGCAATTCATGACTGCCTCTGTAAATAATAGGGCAAATCATTTGATAATATTTCAATACTGATTCAACTGAATCACATATTAACCAGCTAATGCTGCCAGCGGTTTGATAACATCGAAACCATATCTGCCTCGTATTTTATCCAATGCTACAGAAAGAATTTTACTTTCAAATTGTGCATCGTCAAAGAGGTTCAGTTGATTTGCCGTTAACTTTAATTTTGTTGCATCAATGAGGATAGAACGAATACGATTGCGTCGATTATGTGCCCGGGTGAAAAGTTGTGTGCAGGTTCCAATGACTGATTGATTGTCATTATAATGAATAGAGCCTTTCCGGGTACTTTTATAACCATCTGTATAATAGATTTCCAGGGTCAATGTGCCGGCAATTTTCATCCGATTCCTCAACTGCAATGCGACCTGCTCGGCCAATTCCTGCACCACTGGCCGGAGTATATTCTCATCATTGGTATCCGATGACAATACCTTTTGAACCATCACATGCTCCCGCATCCGGGGAGGCTGAACAATAGAATTATCTTCTCCCTTTGCCTCTCTTGAAATCCGTGGATAATGGCTTCCGAATAGAATACTTCCTGTTTGATAATCAGAGATGATTTTCTGAATACTTTGTACCTTGCGCAGGAAAAGAAAATTGATAATCCGATTCACAGATATCTCCTGTGAACTGGGCAAAATCTGTGACGGCAACGGTGACAGAAATTGCGGTTCTTCCCCCGATTTTACCTGACTGATATGCTCATGTATAACATCTGTAGAAATCTGACTTACCAGTTTATTATTACTGATACCAATACGACTGTCCAGATTGCTCTTAAATTGGATTTCTTTGAAAATACGATATCCTGCCTGGGTTAAATCTTTATAAATGGACTGCATCCCTGACATGTCAGCATAGAAACGACCGAATGCTGCCGGCTCAACAATGGGAGAGAAGGATGCCAGGGTATGATATACATATTGATTCATACGACTATAAAGGCTGGTGTTATATGGTATGAGCTGGGCACTGTGGGACATTCTGCGCGCCAGTGATACTTTCATACCCTGGTTTAATCCTTCTTGCTCTGCCTCAGGAGATAGACAGACGATGGTACCATTGGCATGGTGCGAAGATATAATTGCAACTGCTTTGCTCCGGATCGATGCGTCCAGCATACGTTCCGCCTGCAATTCAAAATCATTTAGTTTAATATGGAATACTGACACAATGGGGGAAGTTGAAAGTGAAAAGCCGAAAGTTGAAAGTGGGAAGTAGACATACCAGGGTTTACTTTATAAACTTTCTACTTTCAACTTTATGAACTTTCAACTCAATCATACTGTCTCATTAGCCCCAGAACGATACCACCGATTTTGAAATCATCATATGGGGAGACATGAATGATGCTGTAATCGGGATTTCTGGGGTGCAATTCTATGCCATTCTTTTTAGGATAATACCGTTTAAGTGTTGCCTCATCATTCACATACGCCACAATGGTCTGTCCTGTTTCTGCTGTTTGAACCCTTTGGATAATTACATAATCGCCATCCTGAATATTATCTTCGATCATGGAATTGCCAACTACTTTCAAAACGTAGTTACCTGCATGCATGAAGTTGGGGGGGACTTCAATGTTTTCTTTGTCTTCGTACACCTCAAGTGGATAACCTGCAGTGATGAGCCCCAGGAGAGGTAGTGAATTATCCATGTGCTGTTCTAAAATAGACAATGCCCGTTTGCCATTATGCCCTTTCATACGTTTCAGGATACCTTCTTTTTCCAGTTCATTCACATACCAGTTGATAGTGCCCAAAGAACGGATTCTTAATCCATCCATGATCTCTACAAAAGTAGGGGGACGATTTTGATTGTACGTGAAACTCCGTATAAAATCAACGAAACGTTGTTTTTTTGGTGAAAGAATTTTCATGGTGATTCCTTTCTTTGTAATCATTGACTGTTTGCCTTTAGCAATTAATCAGGAAGCAATAATTAGAAATTGGTTTATCTGATTTGTCTTATTAACAATACTCGTAAGTAACTCGTAAGAAATCTATAATAATTAGTTGATATATTCTAAAGCTTTTTTTATAATTCAAATATTATTTTGACAAGTCTTATCTTGAGCAAAGCTGAATGACTCATTAATTAGATAAGCATGAAAGCATGGGGATTCTATTTTCTATTGATATTGAATACAGTGTGTCTCTATGTAACTGTCGCCTCACCAATACGAATAATTTTGTGTAACTTTAAACTCATAGTTGGAGAAAGGTTTGCAATATAAAGATATGAAGATTATGTTCACATCAAATGAGTTTATAAACCCGTGGGGATTCCTACGGGTTTATTATTTTTTGGAGATGACAACAACATTCAAATGTTTTTATGGATGTAGTCAGAAAAATAGAAGGAAGCGGTTATGATAAATTTTATACCTATTATAAGTTTATCATTGATGTTTGCAGCCACCGATATTAATACTTTACCCCTTAATCAAAAATGGTTGGATGGTGACAGATTAGTCGAACAATACTCAAGGGGAATATTTCTCATTGTTTTGGCTCACAGTCAGGTTGAACCGTATCTCACCGATGTGACACCAGGGGGCGATTTCTTAGAATTTAAGCGATCGCAGGGTTTTGATGTTGAAGTGGTATCCATGAATACCCTTGGATTATCTACAACTGATGCTTCAGAATTACGGAATTGGCTTCATATCTATTCAAATGACAATCCCATGTTAGAGTATGTACTGCTTGTTGGAGATGTGACAGGGGCTTTGACTATCCCTACCCATTTTATACCGTCAATCAATGAACCTGAAATGGATGTGACTGATTACCCATACACATATTTTAATGATGACCCAGATTCAGAGGATTATGATGTAATAGAACCTCGTTTTATCATTGGTCGCTGGTCGATCAGCAATCCAGGTGATTTAATGATGCTGAAATCCAGAACTATTCAATATACAAGGATGGATAATCTATCAAATGGTGATATGGATTATTTGGATAGGAGTCTGATTGCGGCCAGCACCTTTGAAGAGGGATCATATTATTATGATTTGCCCAATCCTCCTATAATGACATCCCGATGGTTAGCAAATCAGCTAACGAATTATGGTCATTCTCAGGTGGATACTGCCTTTACCGAAGCTGATGATTCACTGATTTGTAATGCATGGTCAAACGGTGTGGGTAGCATAAATTATTTAGGTTGGGCAAACTCTCAAGGTTGGCATAACCCTGCTTTTCATATCGACCTAATAGAAAATTTGAATCATGGTTGGAAACTACCTGTTGTGGCAAGTTTTGTTTGTAATACTGGTGATTTTGGTGCAGATCTGATAAATGGACCTGTAAAATGTTTTGCAGAAGAGCTCACCACGAGAGGCACTTTGGGAAGCCCAAAAGGAGCAGTAGCTGTGATTGGACCCTCTGACTTGGTCACAGATATGATTTATAGTAACATAATGAATGGCTATTACTGGCAAACATTATTAAATGGTACCACAGCAGAAATCGGTGTAGCACTGCATTTGAGCAAACAATCCCTTGCCATTGAATTTCCACAATACTCTGGTCACGGAGATATTGTTGAATTTTATCATCATATTTATATGGTGATTGGCGATCCCAGTATTCCGGCTTGGTTATTACAACCATTAAATCTATTTTCCGATATTGAAGCTGATACTAGTCTCCATCATTCCTATCTTTCTACAATAATTACTAATGATGATGGTTATCCCGTTGAAGAAGTTGTTGGCGCCTTGATATTGGATGGAGAATTAATTGGCAAAGGATTGAGTGGTCCTGATGGCACATTGCAGATTGATTTCGATGGTGTAGAAGAAGGTTCTACTTTATCGTTTTTCCTCAATAAAGCACAATTCTATCAAAAGGAAATTATACTAAACTATATTGAAGATGATGGCTCGCAGATAGATCCAGTCATTTGGGCAAATTTTGATGTACAGGCAGAATTATCCAGTGGAAACGAATATGTGCAATCAGAAGAGTATATTCAATTGGCAGTAAATGTTATGAATCCGTCATCCTATACTTACAATGATATAGAAGTGTCTATTTCTGAACTAACCAATGATTTTATAATAGGTAATTTTGAGACTGATGTGATTTCCATAGATGCATTTTCTTCAATAACTACAGATTATATTGTGACAGGTATTATGGGTGATCTTTCAAATGGAGCCTCTGTTTTATTTCAGGTTGAATTTATTCTGGATGGGGATACAATTGCTGAAAATACCCTATCAATTATGTTTGGACCCATCGAAGACTCAGATCCCATCCCTGCCGATTCTTATGGATACTGGACCTATGATAATTCAGATATTGGCTATCCTGAAACCCCAGTATTTGATTGGATTGAGCTAAACCCAGCTGATGGCGGAGATGGGGTGCTAATTCCGATGACAGACGACAGCCATTACGATTTGGATTTACCTTTCGCCTTTCAGTATTATGGTGAGTCATTCAGCTCTGTTACTGTAGGGTCAAATGGGTGGATATCATTGAACCCATGTAATATAAATTATTCCTGGAATTTTAGTATCCCCACAAATATGGGACCGACAGCCATGATAGCACCATTTATGGATGACCTTGATGACAATGGCGGGATGGAACCTTTTGATGTTTTCGTCTGGGGGGATGCAGATGATGGTGTATTTATTATTCAATGGGATAATGTCTCAAATGCTGTAGATGATGAATTTTGCCAGACAATAGGCTGTGTTAAAGAAACATTTCAGGTGATTTTGTATGACCCTGATATATACATAACACAAACAGGAGATGGAGAAATACTTTTTCAGTATGAGGAAATTAACGATCTTGATGAAAATGGAAATTACTCAACAATTGGAATCGAGTCACCTGATGGAAATACAGGTGTCCAATATCTATTCAATAACATTTCGGGATCAGGCGCAAATTGGCCAGTAGATGTATTGAATGAGAATGGATATACTGTTTATCATCTGAATCAGGAATTGGCCATAAAATTCACTACAAATCACACGGTTGATGATGAAAACCTCATAATATTGGGTTGTACAGATGAATTTGCAATGAATTATAATCCAGATGCTAATGATGATGATGATAGTTGTGAATACTACCCTGTAGGAGATTTGAATCAGGATGTATTAGTCGATATATTGGATATAATTATATTGATTGATATTATCATGGGTGACATCCCCAGTGAATATGAACAATGGATGGGGGATCAAAATGAGGATGGTTTAATTGATGTACTTGACATTGTAATGATTATCGAATGTATAATGACAACATGCTGGGATAATAGTAGAATCCAACAATTTAAAGGTACATAAAATTTTAGAACCAGAGTTGATCAGGTTAAATTTTAAGCCATACTGCAAACTTTTTACTTTTAACTCTCAACTCTCCAAAGTGCCCGGGACTGGAATCCCAGCCTGCGGCAGGCAGGGAACCAGCAGGAATCAAATATTATTGTTTAACCAATCCCTGCCAATACTGGATTTCAAATATTTTTCACGTTGGATGGCTTCATTCCGTGTTTCAAATTTTTCATAATAGGCAATCTTCCATGGTCTAAATGCTTTTGTGGATCGCACTTTTCCAGAGTTGTGATAGGTCAGACGAAGTGATAGGTCCTGTGTATGGCCAATATAGCGGTGAGAACCATTGATGCTGGTAAGTACATAAGTATAAAACATGGGAAAAACCTGGATTGCTACGGGCATAGAGTGATGATGAATATTTATATCTCACACATTAAA
>Ga0233430_1003023_pt1 | contig 17820 bp, 22 predicted proteins | sample SI_118_April2016_2_FD_179883 | JGI IMG/M metagenome (GOLD analysis project Ga0233430, IMG submission 179883) | Seawater microbial communities from Saanich Inlet, British Columbia, Canada - SI_118_April2016_150_MG | ecosystem: Environmental > Aquatic > Marine > Inlet | place: Canada: British... | reverse complement strand
AGTCGAATGTCAGTTGACATGAAATAGGTGATTTTTTGGTCCGCAAAGAGGAAACTTTGCAAATGAGAATTGGAGAGTCAAAACAAAGAGACGTAGGTAAAAAACGAGCTAGAATAGGTCCAGACGCTATGGATTTTCTCAAAGTATCTCCAGGAGACATTATAGAAATAATGGGTTCAAGATCTAGCTGTGCAGTAATTTGGCCAGTAGATGAAGATGAGAAATTACCAGATATCATAAGAGTTGATGGTCAAACAAGAAAAAATGTAGGAGCATCATTAAACGACATTGTAAAAATTAGAAAAGTAACATCAAAATTTGCAAAATCAGTTTCACTTACACCAGTGAATGATGTTGTTACAGTAGACAAAGAATTTACAGATTTTGTAAAAAATAGGTTGAAGGGATTGCCAATTGTTCATGGTGATGAAATTTCTGTGATGATTTTAGGAAATTCAATGGATTTCAAAATTACAAAAACTACACCAAAGGGAGTAGTAAAGATGGATCGTTCTACAAATCTCAGTATTTCAACTGAAACTTCAGTAGACAGAAAAGTTCGTGTGACATATGAGGAGGTAGGAGGGTTACGAGACAAAGTAAAAGCAATGAGAGAAATTGTCGAACTACCATTAAAACATCCAGAATTATTTGTGAGATTGGGAATTGAACCACACAGTGGAATTTTACTTTACGGTCCACCAGGATGTGGAAAGACATTGCTTGCAAAAGTTATTGCAAGTGAATCAGAAGCCAACATGTATCCAATTAATGGTCCAGAAATTATGAATAAGTATTATGGAGAGACAGAAGCTAAACTAAGAGATATTTTCAAAGAAGCTAAAGATAACTCTCCAAGTATAATTTTCATAGATGAGATTGATGCTATTGCACCAAAAAGAGAAGAAGCATACGGAGATGTAGAAAAAAGAGTTGTAGCTCAAATGTTAGCATTAATGGATGGTCTTAATGATAGAGGAAATGTAATTGTATTAGGTGCTACCAATAGACCAGATTCAATTGATCCTGCACTAAGAAGACCAGGTAGATTTGATAGAGAATTCGAAATATCAGTACCTAATGAAGATGATAGATTAGAGATTCTTGAAATCCATACAAGAGATATGCCAATGAATGAAAATATCGAACTAAAAGATTTGTCATCAGAATTACACGGATATACAGGTGCAGATATCAAATCTCTGTGTAGAGAAGCTGCACTAAAATCAATCAGAAGATATCTACCAGAAATAGATCTTGAAACTGAAAAGATTCCATCAGAAGTATTACAATCAATGGAAATCAAATTAATTGATTTTTACGAAGCAATGCACGATGTAATTCCCACAGCAATGAGAGAAGTGTATGTTGAAAGATCAAAAGTATGGTGGCAAGATGTAGGAGGACTAGACGATATCAAGAGATCATTAACAGATAATCTAGTTACAGCAATGAAAGATCCAACTAAATTTACAAAGATGGGTATTAGACCACCAAAAGGGGCATTAATTTATGGACCTCCAGGGTGTGGGAAAACACTCCTAGCACGAGCACTTGCAACTGAAACAGGAGCAAACATGATTTTAGTCAAAGGTCCAGAAATTCTTTCAAAATGGGTTGGGGAATCTGAAAAAGCAATTAGAGAAGTGTTTAGAAAAGCAAAAGCATCAGCACCATGTGTAGTAATTTTTGATGAATTAGATTCACTAGCACGTAACAAATCAGGGGAAAGCGGAGTAGGGGAAAATATCCTTAGTCAATTATTAACAGAGATAGAAGAAGGTATTTCTTCACAAGTAGTAGTTATAGGAATCACAAACAGACCAGACATACTAGATAGTTCTCTACTAAGAACAGGAAGATTAGATTTAGTTCTCTATGTGTCACCTCCAGATGAAAAAGGTAGATTAGAAATTATAAAAATTCTAACAAAAAAGATGCCACTAACTGCTGATGTTAAATTACAAGAAATTGCAGTAGCTACTCAAAATTATACGGGGGCAGATTTAGCAGCACTATGTAGAGAAGCTGTAGTACACGCAATGCAAAATAATTCTGAAAAAATATCCAGTCAAGACTTTGCAAATAGCTTAAAACAAGTTAGACCTTCAATCACTAAAGAAGTCGATCAATGGTACAATAATGCGAAGGAAAGTATATCTAACGTGGTACCAAAGTCAGAGGATAAATCATTCTACGGATAAAAATGGCAATTCCAATTCGAAATACAGTATTTGATAAAATTACAGAAGCAGGTTCACTAACGGATGTTGAACTCTACAAAGCTTTAACAAAAAATGAATTCATCTTACCAGAAGACAAATTCAATAAAATACTATTAGATTTAGAAATTCTCGGTCTTATCAAAGTTGCATGGATTACAAAAGAAGAACGCAGAATAGAAGTCATAGTAGTTGAAAAAGAAGTAGACAAAGTTGAAGAGCAAGTAAAGGAAACTATGGAAAGTGATTATGAAGCTAGTTTCCCAGGCGTTGACAAATAGTTCCTAAAATAAAGGAATATGAAATACAGCATCTAATGCGACAGCGACAAAAATTATTGTAAGATACGGAGCAGTTACTTTGTATGCTTTCCAAGCAAATTCAGATGTAGGAGTCTTTGTTAGTTTGTAATGATATACCAGCATTAATCCGCCAGACACTATTGCAATAACAGTGTAAACAACGCCCATACCATCTGGAATAAATGAAAGTATCAAAGAATAAGGAATTAAAATCAACGTATTACCCAAAATGAATTTAGATGTTTTTTGCATTCCAATAACTACAGGTAACATTGGAACTTCAGCTTGTGCATATTCATCTTTAAGTTTCATTGCAAGACACCAAAAGTGAGAAGGAGTCCAAACAAATACCAAAAATCCAACTAGAAATCCTAACAAATCCATACTACCAGTAGCTGCTGCCCATCCAGCCCAAGCTGCAGCACTACCAGCTATTCCGCCAATTACAATATTTGATGTGTTTTTACGTTTTAGCCAAACAGTGTAAATTATCACGTATGAAAATATTCCAACTGCGATAAAAAAAGCAGACACCGCATTTAGTGCAAAAAATCCATAAATTACAGAAATACAACTTACAGCCAAACCATATATCATGACATGTGATGCTGCCATACGTCCTGATGGGATTGGTCTAGTACTAGTTCGAGTCATTTTTGGATCAATGTCTTTATCATAATAATGATTTAATGCACTAGAACCAGCAGATGCCAATGCTCCTGCAATAATGATATGCAAATATGCCCAATAATCAAGATCAGGAACACCCGGAACTAGCTTACTTGCAGCATACATTGAAGTCACAGCAGTAATGACTAGTAAAACAACAATTCGAGGTTTGGATATCTCCACTACTTCTTTAAATCCCAATTCACATTTTCCTATTCCAAAGCCATTTAATTTCTTCGTCTACAAGATCCAGAGGCATTTCAAAAGGAATAAGTATCTCAGTCCTGCCAGCTACGTTAAATGAGTAATTGGGACCTCATGATGCCAGGAATGGGACTTACAGCTATAGGCTTAGCTGGAATTACAATATCCTATGCAGGTATCGCTCACACATTTATCGACGGAATGCATGCCTTAACAGGTCTCACAATGTTTATCGGATTAATTTTCCTAGCTGTTGGGATTTTAGACGGAGGGGTTTCAACTAGTAACAGAGCCAAAGCAACGACTTTGGTCATTATTTCAATTGCATTAGGATTTGGAATGTTTGCATTTACAATGAATACATCAAACTATACAGTTACTCTTGCAGGACTATTAATGGCAATTGCATTCCCTGCAATTCTCATGGCATATTTATCAATGAAGCATCCAGAGTTTCTCAAACCAATTGGGGCTATTGCAGGAATGGCAGCTGCAACAGGAATTATCATGTGGGTAGCATTTGGAGTTGTTAGCCCAGACTCGTACATTATTCCTCAAGTAGAAGTAGCAGAAGAGCCAACAGAAGATCTTACACCTGCAGGACCAATATTTGCAATTGAGATTCTAAAAGATTCAGCAACAGAAGGCAATCCAGATTACAATCCAGATATAGCAACAGTGCAACAAGGATATGTAGTAGAGTGGACAAATGTTGATTCAGCTGCACACACAGTGACTAGTTCAGTAGACTTTGGAGAAACATTTGATTCTAGTTTAATGAGTGCCGGAGATGTCTTTACACTAGATACTAATAATTTAGAAATTGGAGAGTACGAATACCTATGCATTGTACATCCATGGATGACTGCAACTTTAATCATTGAAGCACCAAAAGAACCAACCAAAGTAATAATTCCAGAAGGAGCAGCACTTCCAGAAGATGGTCAAATATACTATGATCCTCAAACAATCGATATCACAGTAGGCACCACAGTTGCATGGGACAATGTAGACAATACAGTTCACACAGTAACATCAGGTCAGCCACCTGCAGACACAGATGGGACATTTGATTCAGAAATGATGACAGCCGGAGGAATCTTTGAATTTACATTTACAGAAACAGGAAATTATGATTATTACTGTACATTCCATCCATGGATGGTAGGAACTGTCAATGTAGAATAGATTTGCAGAAAATTACCATACCACAATCAATAAAAAAAATTCTAACACAGCATGCAGAAAATGAAAGTCCAAATGAGTCATGTGCCATGCTATATGGAGAAAAGGATACAGTATCAGAAGTATTTTTGACAAAAAATATCGAGGAATCACCAGTAAATTTTACAATATCAAATGAGCAATTAATTGAAGGCTATAAAATTGCAGAAGATAAAAACTTGGAAATGATAGGGATTTTTCACTCACATCCAAACTCTAAAGCATACCCATCAAATACAGACAAGAAATTCATGTTTAGTAACCCAGTAGTTTGGGTAATTTATTCAGGAACAAACAAGAATTTCAAAGCATATGTCCTAGAATCAGATATTTTAGAAGTGTCAATTCAAGAATAAGTCGTAATTTAGAAATTAAATTTTTGTAGGATAAATCATACGTATCATTATTATCTAAGAATTTTTGTTTTTAATTAATTGCAAAATAAAATAATATTTCTCGCCATAACAGTGGTTCTTTTTGCAAGCATACAGTCAGCAGCAGCTGAAACTAGTATCTATGAGAAAGCAGAATTCTCATTAGAATATCCATCTGAATGGAAAATCAAGGAGGTGTGGGGAGCATATCTAAAGCAAATATACTTTCAAGTAGACATACAAAGTGATTCAGGAATTACAATAAAACAACAAAAAAGTATCATTCCCATCAGTACAATTAATGACGAATTAATCCAGTTTATGATAGATAATGAAAAAGAAAATTGTAGGATGAATGTGGACGGTCCATGTTGGGATTATGAATTTGCAAGTGCTAGAAGCATAACAGTGGATAACACTAAAGCCGTACTAATTGAATATCAAGCAAACCTAGACAGTAGAGAAAGAATGGTGAAAAAAATATTCATTCCAGATGGGGACAATAACTGGGTAATAGAGAGTAAGGTATCAAAAGATAAAACAGAATTATTTGAAATTATTGGAACAACTTTGGAATCATTTACAAGAAATGTTGAAATAAAAAATGAACCACAAAATGAAATACAAATTTCAAGTATATCAGATGTTAAAATTCCAGAATGGGTAAAAAATATTATGAAATGGTATGTTGAAGGTACAGTATCAGAAAAAGAGATGATCACAGTATTGGAATTTTTAATTGATCAAAAAATAATCAAGATCAATTTTACTCAATGAGTGTAAATGAAAAAAGAATTATCAAGACAGTAAACGAAATGTAACTTGCTCACTATGAACTTCATCTATGATGGTTTTATCTGGAGAAATAATTTTTCCAATAATATTAACAGGAGATGCAGGAGTAATTTCTCCAGGTTCACCTATTGGAGTAGGACCATAAAACAAGCAAATGGCTTTACCAGTAGGCCAGTATGCAACATCATGTAGTTCAACAGGGGACTTTGCATTTTCTTCGGGTTGGGAAATTGGAGATTTTGAAGTATAGATTTCATCACCCCAAACATTTAGATCAACTGTAAAAGGTAGTTTTTCAACAAATTCATGGACAGTATTTGGGGAATGGGTATCATCTAATTCTAAAACTATGTTTGATGAGTTTGGAATTTCCATCTCAACTGGATATTTCATAAATATCTATGATCTTTGAATTAAATATCCCTTTTTCTGGCTAGATTTATGGAAATTCACGTATACGACACTTATGTCAAAGCAGCAGATGGTCACACCATGCACTTTGATGTAATAACTGGTGAAAAAGATCACGATAAAGCCCTAACATATGGCAAAGAGTGGTTACAATCCGTCGGTGAAGGGGAATCAGAAATGACTACAAACGAATGTACATTCTGCCACTCACAAGGAGCACCAGAGCCTGTTGAACAGGCAATTAAGGAAAAAGGCTATTTTATCCAGAAAATGGAAGGCTGTCCTTAAACATTTTTTTTCCTTTTTCTACAAAAGGTATTTTTTAGATTACTTGTTTTACATTATACATGTCTGAGCACAAATATTCAAAATGGACAGTGGAGGGAGACAAGAAAACACAGTGGATTTGTGGATGTTTCCAAACAGCTGATGGTTATTTCAAATTCTGTGACAAACACAATCCTACTTTACAAAAAGCAATTCAATCTCAAATTGATGAGCTTGATATGACACTAGTTGTTGAAGATTAAATTTTAGTTGAGGGTAAAGTTTTCGTGATTAAACTTATTTCGTAATGAAAAATTTGCGATCAAATTAGAAAAATAGAAAATTACCATCCTTTTGGCATAATCTAAAAGAAATTATCTAATCTGACCTTTCTTCAATAGGTACTATCTTTCTAATTGACACATACGCTTTTCTTTTACGAATGATTATAGGCACTTGATCAGGATTATCTGCTTCTACGTCTTCGGGTTCAAAGTGAACTCTATATTTCACAAAAATAAATTTTCTACAAGACGTATGAACTTATGCATATAGGATATTCTCAGAAAATTATTCTAGTTTTAAAAAGAGTATTTTCTGGTACGTTACGTATTCTAGGGCGGATTGAGTTTTTTCAGAGTTTAATTAAAGATTAGATAGCAAGTATTGCTACAAATGCTGACACAAATACAATCGCAATTGTGTTTAGTAATTTAATGACGGTATTTAGTGCAGGTCCTGCAGTGTCTTTGTATGGGTCGCCAATAATATCACCAACTACTGCGACTTTGTGAATTTCAGAACCTTTCTCACCGTTCATCTCTACTAGTTTCTTTGCATTATCCCATGCTCCACCAGTGTTAGCCAAGTGATATGCTAACAAGATACCTGTAACTACTGCACCCATTAGTAATCCGGCTACTGCAGTTGGTCCTAGTAAAACTCCTAAAATTATTGGTGCAAGTATTGCTACAATTGCTGGTTTCCATAGTTCTTTAATTGATGCAACAGTTGCAATGTCTACACATTTAGCATAATCTGGTTTTGATGTTCCTTTAAGAATTCCGTCATCTGCTTTGAATTGTCTTCTAACTTCATCTACCATCTTTCCTGCAGCCCTTGATACACCATTAATCAGTTGACCTGTGATGATAAATGGAATCAATCCACCAATTAGTAATCCAACTATGATTGATGGATTAGTTAAACTATAATCTAAAACTAGAATGCCTGCAAATACATGGGCTGCCTCAAATTGGAATGCCTGAATCATTGCTAATGCTGCTAATGCGGCACTAGCTATAGCAAATCCTTTGGTTACCGCCTTTGTAGTATTTCCAACTGCATCAATTTCATCAGTTACCTTTCTGTTTTCTTCACCCATTTTTGTCATCTCTACAATTCCACCTGCATTATCTGCAATTGGTCCAAATGCATCGATACTTAGAACAATTCCTGCAAGACTCAACATTGCCATTGCAGTTAATGAGGTTCCAAATATTCCATAAAGAATTGGGTCTGAACCTTCAGGGGCTGCTGATGCTCCGATACTGTATGATACGATAATTGCAATTACTAGTGAAATCATAAATGGTCCTGTTGACTGCATGCCTTTGATAATTCCCATTAAAGTTAATGACGCATATCCCCATTTTGCAGATTCTGCAATTTCTTTTACAGGTCCCTTTTTGTAACTGGTATAATGGTCTGTGATCTTTTGAATAACTGGAACTAGTACAACTCCAATTACTGTACATCCAAAGAGTGCAATGGATGATGCAGAGTCTCCGATGAATTGTGTAATGAATACATAGTTTAATCCAATTGCAATTGCTGCTGAAACATAAAATGAACGATTAAGAGGCTTCATCACATCTGTGATATTCTTTGAGCCAACTATCACTACACCAACAATTGATGCAATCATTCCTGCTGAACCAATAAGAATTGGGTACAAGAAAAAGTTTGGTGCACCGATTAATGCTGCAATTAGAAATGCTGCTAAAATAGTTACAATATATGATTCATAAACATCAGAACCCATTCCTGCTGCATCACCTACATTGTCTCCAACGTTATCAGCAATTGTTGCAGGGTTTCTTGGATCATCTTCAGGGATGTTAACTTCAACTTTTCCTACCAAATCTGCACCCATGTCTGCAGCCTTTGTGAAAATTCCGCCACCAATTCTAATGAATAATGCAATAAGACTAGCACCAATGCCTACACCAGCAATTGTAATTGGGTCGGGATAAATCAAGTATAATCCAGTAATTGCTAGTAATGCCATTGCAGGGACTGCTAGACCAACTGTGGCTCCACCTCTAAAGGCCATAGCAAAGGTCTTACCCAATCCCTCACTGCTGAGATTTGCAGCCCTAACTGCTGCTTTTACTGTAATTTTTAATGAGATAATTCCGGCTACTGCAGATAACGTTGCACCTACTGCAAATGCTACACCGTTTGAGAAGTTTAGGAATAATCCAATGATAATTGTTAATGCTATTGCTACTGGAATTATAATCATCATTTCTCTTTTTAGAAATGCTGCTGCACCTTCTTTGACTGCATTTGAGATATCCATCATTTCTTTTGTTCCTGCAGGTTGTTTTGTAATCCAAAGTACTAGTCCGCCTGCGACTAAAAATGAAGCAATACCTGCGATAAATGGGAGAATCTCTGCAAATTCCATGACTATACTTGGCTTGGCTTTAAGTGCGAAATATAAATCAAATAACGTTTGTTTTTGATCTCTTCTTGTATGGGGGGAATGTTTTTCCTCTAAGTCCTTGCCGTACTAGCTTGTTGAATCTCTTACCATGAGCCAGATATGGAAATCTCATGTGGATTAATTCATGCACTATAGTATTCTCCAAAGTCTTCTCATCAGGAGTTTTTCTGACATTAATGAAAACTAGGTTGTGTTCAAGGTATGCTACTCCATAATACTTGTAGGCAGACGTCCTCCGTCCCTCAGTCATCTCTTTTGGGGCATCAAGTACTTCTTTTGTAGTTAGTAGGATTTTAGGTTCAGAAATTGAGAAACGATTAGCATAGATTCCAACTTTTTCTAGAATTTGTAGTTGTAATTCAGGATCAAGCTTCACATAGTGTACTGTTACAATGCGCGTTTATCCTCAAATGTCAATATCTTGTAGAGATAAAATGAAACTGAATTGACTTGTCGCAGCTAAGGGCAATCTTGAACTAGAGTCATGAAATACATCTCACGATATAGACAATACCTGATACAGTACAATATCTCCAACAGTTATTGTAAACATTATTGACTCATCAAAAGTATCATCTACAATTTCAAATGGAATACTAAATACACCATCAGATGTCACAGCGCCACTGATAGTTTGTAATGCACCATCATCATGATCAAAATATTCTATTACAACTTTTTCACGTTGGTTAAAATTCTCTCCACGTAATTCCAACATTTTAAATCCAGTAGAGTAGGATTCACTTGACAAGTATACTGTAGGGGTAGTTAGTTCATATTTTTGGGCACTGTCTTGAAAAGAAACTGAATCATCAAGGATCATACTACTACGTATTTGATTAGTTAGAATTGCAATCTCAGATAAGGAAGAATTATTTTGATATGCTAGAAATAAATCTTGGAAATTACTTCGTACACGATCATACTCTACAACATTAGTGATGTTATCTGTTTTGACTAACATGTGTGCACGTATTACAAGACCCAATGCATCTTGGTATTTCATTTTTTTACCCATCCCATCTTGCACATGTGTAGATTCTTCATATTCAGAAATAGATTTCTCCAATAATTTTTCAGTTAACTCCATGTAAAAATTAGAATTCATATCAATGCCTACTACCAAATCAGTACATGCATTTAGCACCTTGAATACGTGTGAGAATCTTTTGTGAATGTCTTGATAATCAAATTCAGGTTCTGTATGTTGTAATATTTGTAAAACAAGGGATAGTTTTTGTGCACATACAGAATCCTCAGATAAGAAATCAACAATATCCGAATGCTGAGCAACTGGATGAATTAGATGCATTTTTGCAAGATTGTATTGTTTTTCTTCAACATTATCTAAGGCTGATACCATATGGCCTGTAATTTGTTTAATTTTAAAGGTAAATTCTAATTTTTCATCATATGATAATTCTTCTGCATAAACATTTGAAATTCCAACAGAACCAAATAAAATTACAAAGATTGTAGATAAAATTACACTCTTTGTTACCCCCATAATATACTAATGCATGAATATCATATAATGATCTAGTATACAATGTGATCAATTGTATACAATTAGAAATAAGAAATCTATTTTTTTATAGAACAACAAATGTCTTTGCCTAGTTCAACTAGATCATCAATATTCGCAGGCTTTTGTATTACTGCTGCGACATCATCCAAATCAGGTTCTATTTCAGAATATGCAGTAAAAATGATAATTTTTGCATCATGGAAAAATTTTGTGATTTATGAATTAATGGGGTCAGAAGTTTAGTGGGGTAATCATCAAATCATACAGCCACCGTCTCATCACACCCCGAATTATTCCATTAAATCAAGTAATCCTTGTGTTTTATTTCTAATTTCTGGAGTGACTTTGACTATAACTAGTCCTTTGTTTGGTTGCCCGTACAACACTATGGAATTCTCGGGCGCATGTACACATACAGGAATTACCAACAAGTCCTCTTCACCATTAACTACTATTCTAACTGGAGATGATAACGTGAATGCTTGTTTTATCACATCAATGCTTTGAGGAGTAATTTCTGCTGCAGGATTATCTACAGTTAGTTCAGTGGCATTTTCTAATTTTGGCAGTTCTCTTTTTTCTCTTTTTTCAACACCATCAATAATTTGCAACGATGGAATTAAACCAAAATATATCATTTTTTCAGTTGTTCTATCTCCAACTGTGATGATGTAGGAATTATCAGAGAGATATTCTGAAATGTGTGTCTTGTCGGCCATATCTTCAGGTAACAATACACCTAAAGGATTTTTGAATTGGTCTCGTAATGAATTAGGTAATTTCAAAAGAATCAGGTCTGAGTGGTAGTTGGTTCCGGAGTAGATTCTGGTGTGGATTCTTTATCAGAAGTTTCAGATGAACGTTCAGATGCCATCTCTTCTTGAAGTTTTGCGGCAATAATACTACATTGTGCTGCAACATTTTTTGCACTTTTTCTAAAAGCAGCTGCACTTGGGGAATCAGGATTTGAAATCATAATTGGTTTACCAAGATCAGAGCCAGACATAATTCCAGAGTTTAATGGAACTTCACCTAAAAATGGCATGTTGAATTGTTCACTAATTGCTTTAGCTCCACCCTCACCAAAGATGTAATGTTTCTCATCGCACTTTGTACAGATAAAGTGACTCATATTTTCTACAACTCCAATAATTGGAACATTTAGTTTTTCAAACATAGATACTGCTTTTACTGCAACATGACTTGCAACGTCTTGTGGAGTTGTAACTACAAGAATTCCAGTAATTGGAATTGTTTGTGCAAGTGTTAATGGGATATCACCAGTGCCAGGTGGTAAATCTACAATAAGATAATCTAAATCAGACCAGTTGGTATCTACTAAAAATTGTTTTAGAATTCCTGAAATAATTGGACCACGATAAATTGCTGCTTGGTTTGATTGGTCTGCAAAGAACCCAAAGGATACAACTTTTAATCCATGAGAGTCAGCTGGTTGAAGTTTGTTATCCTCAACTTCCATAGAACCATCTTTCATTCCAAGCATTAACGGAATACTGGGACCGTAAATATCAGCATCAAGTAATCCCACTTTGGCACCTGCTTCAGATAATGCTAATGCCAAATTTAATGAGACAGTTGATTTTCCAACTCCACCTTTTCCACTGGCAACACCGATAATATTTTTGACAGTAGTCATCCCCATATCGTCCTCAAGGGAGCGACCTTCCATAACTTTGGCAGTAACTTTCAAATCGAAATTTTTGAGTTCAGTAATATCGGCAATTGCTTTTCTTACATCGTCTTCAATTTCGACATTAAATGGACAAGCAGGAGTTGTTAATTCTAAAGTAAATTTGAGATTGCCATCGTTGAGTTCTAAATCTTTAATCATACCCATAGATACGATGTCCTTTTTCAAGTCAGGATCAATTACAGTGCTGAGTTTTTCTAATACTTGATCGATTCCAACCATTGCGTCAAAAAGTCAGTTTACTTTATTTAAACATAATTCAGAGAATAAAAGAAATTATCAATTATTTCAAAAATAAGGAAAATTTTGAGAATTTTAAGCCTAAAATCATCTAAACATTCATAAATTGAAATTCGGAAAAAAATGTACATTTGTTTTCTATATCTACTCTAGTTGATGTTGTCAGGATTCCTCCTAGCTTGTTTGGAACCACACTCAAAAAAGCATCAATGAACATACTCAAAGAAAAGTACGAGAGTATGATTAACGCAGATTTAGGTTACATCATTATGATTTTAGATGCCAAAGTTGACGAAATGGGAAAAATGATTGCAGGTGATGGCGGTACATTCCACAAAGTTCAATTTGAAGCATTAACATTTTATCCAAAACTCCAAGAAATCGTTCAAGGAGAAATTGTAGACATTACAGACTTTGGTGCATTTGTAAGAATTGGACCAACTGATGCATTACTCCACTTATCACAAGTTATGGATGATTATCTCAAAAGTGATGTAAAGTCTGGAATGATTTTAGCTAATCAAAGTGGCAGAACACTCAAAGTTGGTTCAACACTTCGTGCAAGAATTACTGCAGTATCATTGGGCAAAGCTGCTGCAATGGGCAAGATTGGTATCACATGTAGACAACCATTCCTTGGTGCAGATGAATGGATTGCAGAAGAGATAAAGAAATCAGAAGGCGGTGCAGAAGAACCTGCAAAAGAAGCCAAAGTAGAGGCCAGTTAAAATGGCACGAGAAATGGCATGCAGAAAATGTAAATGTGTTACAACAGAAAAAGTTTGTCCAATTTGTAAATCATCAGACATGACACCAGACTGGAACGGTGTTGTACTAGTAGTTGATCCAACAAATTCTGAAATTTCAAAAACACTTGGAATTACTAAAAAAGGCAAATACGCAATCAAAGTAGTATAATTTCTAAATCTTTAAAATCAAACTAATATTTTATCATAATATTGTCATTTAACTCCAAAAAACAACTAGTACAGTTTCTTGCAGAAGATATCGGTAAAGGAGATATCACCAGTGCTTTACTAGATAAGAAAAGAATTACAGCTACAATCATCTCAAGAGAAGACGCTATTCTTGCAGGCGTACAATACGCAAAAGAGATTTTTAAAATCAAGGGATGTGGTGTTAAGGTTTTAAAAAAAGATGGCACCAAAATAAAACCAAATCAAACTATCATGAGCATTACAGGAGATGCTGGGGAAATTTTGACATGTGAGAGAACAGCACTAAATTTACTTACTAGAATGAGTGGAATTGCAACTCAAACAAATCAGATAGTTAAAAAAATTCCTAGTAAAACAAAACTGTACGCTACAAGAAAAACTGCTCCAGGTTTACGATACTTTGACAAAGAAGCAGTAGAGATTGGCGGAGGTAAAAAGCATAGACTCAGACTAGATGAGATGGTAATGATCAAAGACAATCACATTGTAATAGAGGATTCATTATTATCATTGATCAAAAAGGCAAAGAAAAAATACAAAAAATTTGAAGTTGAGGTTGAAAATATACAAGATGCTGTTTTGGCTGCAAATATGGGTGCAACAATAATCATGCTAGATAATTTTATTCCAGCTCAAATCAAAAAAACAATTCAAGCCCTCAAAGATCAGAAATTACGAAACAAGGTGTTGCTAGAAGCTTCAGGCGGAATTACTTCAAAAAATATTTCAAAATATGGACAAACAGGAGTAGACATCATATCAGTTGGCAGCATTACAAATTCCGTTAAAGGAATTGATATGAGTTTAGAGATTTAGGAATTTAATTCTTCAAGTAAATTGGCAACTGACTTGTTTTTCTCATCAACTTCTAGTATTTTCTCACAGCATTGAACTGCACGTTTGTTATCTCCTAGTTTTTGATGAGAGTATGCTTTGAGTAGCAACACATCAACATCATATTCACCAATTTCAAGGGATTTATCAAAATAAGATATTGCAGTCTTGTGTTTATTTTCCAAATAATAGATTCCCCCCACCATAAACAAAGCATCATGGTGATTAGGGACTTTTCGCAATAGTTCGGTGCCTGATTTGAGGGCTTCTTTGTACTTTTTTGCCTTTAGTAATTTTTTGAATTCTTTGAATTTTTTAATATTATTTTTTAGATCAGGATCTTTTGGAGTTCTACTAAATAATCCAACCAAACTCAATCACAGTCTTAGCTAATTGCAAGCATTCTATCTATTGCTAAACGAGCTTTATCAGCAATTTCTTTTGGAACAGTGACCACATTGGTTTGATTAACCAATGTATCATACACTTTTTCAAGATTTATCATCTTCATGTATTGACATTCTGCTTTTTCAGATGCAGCAACAAATGTTTTATCAGGATTCTGTTGTTTCATTTTGTATAAAATTCCAGTCTCAGTTGCAACTACAAAATTTTTGGATTTTGATTTTGCAACATGATTCATCATTCCTTCAGTAGAAAGGATAGATACTTTTTTGTCATCAAAACTGCCATCTGCAACATCATACATGAATGGAGTAGTACAACTACACTCTGGATGAATTACTAATTCAGCATCATTCATTGATTCTAATTTTTTTGTTACATCTTCAGGAGTTATTCCTGCATGAACATGACATTCACCTGCCCATATGTGAATATTTTTTCGTCCAGTCATTTTTGCAACATAAGAGCCCAAAAACATATCAGGTAAAAATAGAATTTCTTTATCTGCTGGAATTGCATTTACAACATTAACAGCGTTTGATGAAGTACAACAATAATCAAGTTCTGCTTTAATTTCTGCAGTGGTGTTGACATATCCAACTGCAATAGCATCAGGATGTTGTTTCTTCCAATTTTGTAATTCATCAACAGTGATTGAATCAGATAAAGAACATCCAGCTTCAAAGTCAGGCAATAGTACTTTTTTGTCAGGACTAATGATTGCGGCAGTCTCTGCCATAAAATTAACACCACAAAATAGAATTGTTTTTTGTGGAACAGTTGCTGCTTGTCTTGATAACCCTAAAGAATCTCCAGTAAAATCAGCCACATCTTGAACCTCAGGAATCTGATAGTTGTGTGCTAAAATTACAACATCTTTTTCCTTTTTGAGTTGCATTATTTTCTCTTTTAGTTGGGAATCCTGTACAAGCATAATTGTAGAAAATTGTAATTTTGGAGATTTAAAGAATAGGATCTAGTCTAGAATTTTCTCAAAAATTGACAAATGTGGCAATTATTGCCATATTACGTGCCAATCTGAATCTCATCTGAACAGTATTTTCTCAAAGTTTCAATTGCAGATAAAATTGCCAACCTACTTGTTTTGGGGTTGTTTGAATCTGGGAAATTCTCAACAGTAAAGGTCATTTTTCCAAATGAGCCAGCAGCTTCAATGTGGTGAGTATTTTTATCAGTGTCAGGATCTGCAACTATTTTGACTCCAGTCTTTTCACTACCAATTCCAGATAGAGATAGTAAAGCTGCAACATTGATGTTTGCAGGAAATAATGATACCGCTTGTTTTGCAGTCCCCTCAAAGATCACAGTAGGAGAATGTATGTCATCAAGGTTAATTTCAGATGTTTCAAAAAACTTTGCGCCCTTTAGTGAACGAGGATGTTTTGTTGTGGTAATAGCAAGAGTATCTAATTCATCTTTGACTGATTTTATTGCATCAAGGCCGGCAATTGCACCAGAAGGAAGATAGATTGTTTTTTTAAAATCCTTACAGGCATCAGATAAAATTTCATAAATTGATTCATCAAGTAATGCACCAACACTCATCATCATCAAATCACATTTGTTTTGTAAAACACTCAGTGCAGTGTCTTTAACTGCGTCTTGAGATGCAGCTTCAACAATAATATCAACAGGGTTTGATGAGAGTAAATGAGTATTTTCTACAATTTCTGGTTTGTTTTTTAATTTTTCAACAAGAGACGCGGATGCATCTTTTGAATCATCATAAACATGAGTAAGAGTGGCAGGAATTTTTCCCGAATCAATTGCCAAAGCAATTTGTGTTCCAATTGCCCCACATCCAAGTAGACCTATTCGCTTCAAACAGTAGTTCTAAAAATTACCATTTAATTAATTCTAATCTAAAAAGATCACAGACATAGTCACAAATTTAGAAAAAAGGATGATTCGTCATTAAGTTATTTATGCTATGAAATTGGAAATTTTCTGTTGAGGGTTTTCCAAATTATGGTCATTTGTAGTATTTTACTCATATTCATACAGCCAGTATCAGGAGAAATAGAATCACCAAGAAAACAGATCAAGCAAGGAGTATCACCTGAAAAAATTACCTGCAATGATGGACAAGTACTAATGCTAAAGGATTCAGGGAAACCTGCTTGTGTAAAATCAACTTCAGTTGAAAAATTAGAAGATAGAGGATGGAGGCAGATTGTTCAGAAATTTGTTACGTCTGAGAAGGAAATTGAGACAATTCCTGCATCAGATAGTTCAATAGTTAATTTTTACATTACAGATCAGGATTTGAATTTAGCACAAAATGCAGTAGAGGTGGTTTCTGCTAAAGGATTATTTGAATTTACAATTAACGGCGTTACAATTAGTGGACCTGAAAAAATAATTGAGACAGGGCCAAACACTGGTAAATTTTACATGAAATTAGAATTGCCAGATTCAATTAACGGTGTCCCATTAAGTCAAGACGATGTTGTGTTGATAAGGTATCTTGATGCATCAGATATGGCAGGAGAGACAAGGGTTTTAACAAAATCATTTACACTGACTAAAACATTTGCCAAAGTTGAAACATCAGGTGGTGGTGGTTCAAAAATTGGTCACGAATTTACAGTTAGAATTTACGAGCCTGATGCAAACAAGGATTCCAAAGACGAAGATAAAATTCCTCTCAGTTCATTTGAATATAGAGGGGATGGAGGAATCAGGACAACACTTGCAAATCCAAGATTTAATGCAAACTCTGGTTCATTAATTGAGACAGGGCCTAACACAAGCACCTTTGAGGTTAAAATTAAAATTCCAAGAGAACTAGATGGCAAAGTCGTACACATTGGAGACAAATGGGAAATCAGATACATAGATAGATCAACTCCATCAGGAACAGATGAGAAAATAATTTTCAATGGCAGGATAGGATAGAGAAGTTTTTGACCGTATTGTGGTC
>Ga0233430_1003010_pt1 | contig 17886 bp, 15 predicted proteins | sample SI_118_April2016_2_FD_179883 | JGI IMG/M metagenome (GOLD analysis project Ga0233430, IMG submission 179883) | Seawater microbial communities from Saanich Inlet, British Columbia, Canada - SI_118_April2016_150_MG | ecosystem: Environmental > Aquatic > Marine > Inlet | place: Canada: British... | reverse complement strand
GATACAAGAAATATGGGGGTAAAATGGTGGAGGCGACGTGGATTTTCCCCATATTCGTCCGCAGCTCAAATTAGTCCAACCGCCCCGCCATCCCCTTATTAACAGAACGGATTGCCCCCCCCAAATTGTATCGGGTTCACCGTGTCAGTCTGCTGCCGGTGGGAGGAGTGATCGAGTTTCCGGTTTCACCCTCAAGAACAGAATCAAGACAAGTCCCAAGATCGCAATACCGGTTAAGACCGCAAATGATGCCTGGTAACTGCCGGTAACATCAAATATGTAGCCGGAGACTGTTGGACCGATGGTTCCACCCAGGGTCCCTACGAAGAGGACGATTCCAAACAGCTGCCCCAGGGAATCGATCCCAAAACGCTCAGCAATGAGAGGGGACATGACGGTGAAAAAACCGCCATGAGCAAAGCCGTAAACAAACGCGAAGACGAATAGCATCCAAATTTCAGCGGCCAGCTGCAGCCAGATAAGGCTGCTGATCAGGATGATAAAACAAAAGATCAATGATCTCTTACCCCCGATCTTGTCAATCAGTGATCCCGTGACAATTCTGCCGATGATGCTCACCGAACCGATGGTTGAAAGCACCGCCGCGGCCAGTGTCGGCCTCAGGCCTTGATCCTGTGCATGGGGGATGATATGCACGATGACAGTCAATAGGCAGAAAAACACCGTAAATTCAGCAATACATATAATCCAGAATTGAAGGGTTCGGAGGGCTTCCCGGGAGGAGAGGCTATCAGAATCAGTGTTAGCCGTGATGTCTGCTCCGGTGTTGCTCTCTCCATCGGGCAATACACCGATCGATTGCGGATCGAGTTTCATCAACTGGGCCAGCAGCACCAGTACAATCAGCGAGAATCCGCCGATCATCAGATAAGCATTGCGCCAGCCATAAACAGCTATCAGGCCAGTCGCCACTATTGGGGCTATGAACTGTCCCACACCTGTACCAACCTTTGTCAGGCCCGTCATTCTGCCGCGAAATCGAATAAACCATCGTGCAACGGTGGACAAGGTAATCACATCGTGTGTGCTGAAACCGATACCCACCAGAACGCCATACAGGATGTAGAGATGCCAAGGCACCTGGATGAAAGACATCAACAGGTAGCCAATACCCAGCAGAAAACCGGAAACCGTTAAGATGATTCTTGGGCCGAACCTGTCGTTCAACGTACCAAAAAATATGGCCCCCGCACCCATCACAAAAAAAGACAGGGATGACGCCCCTGAGATCAACCCCCTGGACCATCCGAACTCCTGCTGGAACTCCGTGAAGAAGACCCCGTATGTGAACATAGCGCCGATGCATATCCCCTGGATGAAAAAACCGGCTGTAACGATATTGTATCCATAAAAGTACTTTTTCAATACACCTCCTCAAACAAGAGCATAAAATACGACGGGCTGCAGGCGATATCGTGAAATAATTGTTTTCTTTTCCGGTATTGGCAGAAAAGGCGACAGGTCGAAACATCATTCTGACCGGGAACTGATCAAATTGCAATTTCCAATCTGGAGGATGGACTTTACAAACGGGCTCCCCCTTTGGAACCGGGGATCCGGTTCAGATATCAATTATTTTTAATGACAAGCGGCATGAAGAAAGAAACAACTCTTGACTTCGAAAAAACAAGTTTCTACCATTATAGTATCTAGTCAATAATAATGATGCAATTAGTGAACATTGAAGGGAAAAGGTAACAACTCCACTAAAATGCTGCTGCGGTCCAATCCGGTTTTGAACTAAAGTCAAGTAAGGGGTTTGAACACAACCGTTTCAGCGACTTGAACCGTCCAGATCGTCTGTCATATATCCATTTCAACTTTTAAGGTGAGAGCTATACTATGCCAAAATCTAAGATCACGTCCAAAAACAGTTCGACTCACCAACCTGTCGGCAAACTGCCAGAAGATCAGATAAAAGCAAACTTCACTGAAATGCACGAGCCGCTGACCACTTCGCAGGCAGAAATAGAAGCCAGCAGGTGTTATTTTTGTTATGACGCCCCCTGTATCACAGCGTGTCCAACCGGTATCGATATTCCTGAATTTATTAAACGGATTCAGACAGGTAATCTTAAAGGTTCCGCACGCAAGATTTTAGAACAGAACATTATGGGTGGGATGTGCGCGCGTGTCTGTCCAACAGAAGTGCTTTGTGAAGGCGCCTGCGTTCGTAATACCCATGAAGACAAGCCGGTCGTCATTGGCCTGCTGCAACGCTATGCAACCGAAAAGGTCATCGAGAAAAAAGAGCCCCTGTTTGAGCGGGCAACACCGACTGACAAAAAAATTGCTGTTATCGGTGCTGGCCCTGCGGGCCTGTCATGTGCTCATCGCCTGGCGTTATTCGGCCACAATGTGACCGTTTTTGATAAGAACAAAAAGGCCGGGGGATTGAATGAACACGGCATCGCAGCTTACAAAGCATTGCATGATATTGCTCAAAAAGAGGTCGACTATATTCTCGATATTGGTGGAATCAAAATCAAACCAGAAGTCCAGTTTGGGGTAGACTTCACTCTCAATGAATTGAGTGATGATTATGATGCCGTTTTTATTGCCATCGGACTGTCCGGCGTTAATCCTTATAAAATTGAGGGTGAAGAGGTCGATGGCGTCATAGACGCGACGCGTTATATCCATAACCTGCGCCAGGCCGAATTGATGTCTGATCTGCCAGTGGGCGATAACATTGTGGTTATTGGGGGTGGTATGACCGCCATCGATATTGCGGTTCAGTCAAAAAAGCTGGGGGCCCCCGAAGTCACCATCGCTTATCGGCGGGACGAGGCGCGGATGAAAGCCAGTCAACATGAACAGCACTATGCTCAAACAAATGACGTTAAACTGAGGTTCTGCTCCAGCCCCAAAAGAGTGTTGAGCAAAGATGGCCAGGTGACAGGTATCGAATTTGACATCACCAGGGTGGCACTGGACGGCAAGGTTTCAAAAACCGGAAACACCTATCAACTGGAGGCCGATGTGATTTTTAAGGCGATTGGCCAGACACTGCCGGATGAACAGCTGGGAGATTCAACCAGCGGCCTCAAAATTGAAAACGGACGGCTGGCCGTCAACGATGAAAGGAAAACCTCGCTGGACAACGTGTGGGCCGGCGGCGATTGTGTCTCCGGTGGAGAAGATTTAACCGTCAGCGCGGTCCAGGACGGCAAACTGGCAGCTGAATCGATCCACAGGTATCTTCAAACTTCATGAACCCTGTTGTCTCAAAAATGAACTGCTCCGCCGCAAGCGGCGGGGTATAAGAAGAGCATTCCTTGCTGGATCCCGGTTTTCGCCGGGATGACTCGACGCCGCAAGCGGCGGGGTATTAAACCCCAGCTACGCATAAAACAATCACTATGGTGAGGAAAGATAATGGCTAATTTACAGACCAATTTTGTCGGGATTAAATCTCCCAATCCGTTCTGGCTCGCGTCCGGTCCGCCGACAGATAAAGACTACAACGTCAATCGCGCTTTTGAAGCAGGTTGGGGCGGAGTTGTCTGGAAAACATTGGGCGAGGATCCGAATATCGTCAATGTAAACGGCCCAAGATATGCGGCCTTGCACAGCAATGACAGAAAGGTGATCGGCTTTAACAATATTGAGCTGATTTCAGACCGGCCTTTGCAAACCAATCTGAAAGAGATCCGGCAGGTCAAGCGGGATTGGCCTGACCGTCCGATTATTGCTTCGGTGATGCTGCCAATGAACGAGGCCTCCTGGGCAAAACATATCCCCATGATAGAAGACACCGGGGTAGATGGTTTTGAACTCAACTTCGGGTGCCCCCATGGCATGTCCGAAAGGGGCATGGGGGCCGCAGTGGGACAGGTTCCAGAGTATGTAAAGCAGGTAACCGCATGGTGCAAGAAATACACATCCCTGCCGGTGATTGTTAAATTAACGCCCAATATTACAAATATTCTCCATCCCGCCAGGGCCGCCAAAGATGGTGGCGCCGACGCAGTCTCCTTAATTAATACGATTAATTCGATTATGCGTGTTGATTACGATTCGCTGACGATGTATCCCACCACTGATGGCATGGGGACACACGGTGGATATTGTGGTGAGGCCGTTAAGCCTATCTCGCTGAATATGGTTGCCGAGATTGCCCGTACCGCGGAAACCCGTGACATTCCCATTTCAGGTATCGGTGGCATTACAACCTGGCGCGATGCCGTCGATTATATCGCCCTGGGGGCATCGAATGTTCAAGTGTGCACTGCAGCCATGGTTTATGGTTTTAAAATAGTGGAAGGCCTGGTTGACGGGCTGAACAATTTCCTGGATGAAAAAGGCATGACAACTGTTGATGACCTGGTAGGCAGGGCGATACCTTCTGTAACCGATTGGAAATACCTGAATTTAAACTACATCGAAAAAGCAGTTATCGATCAGGATTTATGTATTGAATGCGGTAAGTGCCATATCGTCTGTGAAGATACATCCCACCAGGCCATTACAAGTTCAGTCAATGGTGTGCGCAAGTTTGTCGTTAAAGACGAAGCCTGCGTGGGTTGTAACCTTTGCGTCAGCGTTTGTCCCATTGATCATTGCATTACCATGAAGCCATTAGGCGAAGGTACAGATCCCCGTACCGGGCTGCTGGTGAATCCCGAGCCCGCAAATTGGACGACCCATCCCAATAATCCGGCAAGTAAAGAAAATGTCTAGCAGACATTTCCAACACTGTGGCCATAAACTGCAAACCGGTGACGATCAGGACAAGCCCATGTTTTTAAATACATGGGCCCGATGGAACCAGGAACTTCCGAAGGCCAGTTCTGAGGCTTTGGCGTGCTTGTAAAACAAGTGCATATCCCACTCTTCGGTAAATCCGATCCCCCCCTGGATCTGTTGTCCAATCCAGGTCGTTTTCCGGTAAGCTTCGCTGGCCCAGGCTTTAGCCATGGCGACCTCTGTCTCGCAGGGCAGACCTTCGCTCAACAGGTAGGCAGCCTGGTACGCAATCAACCGGGTCGACTCAAGGTAAGTTGCCATGTCGGCGCAGTGGTGCTGGACTGCCTGCAGGCTACCGAGGGGTCGACCGAACTGATGGCGCTCCTTGACGTAGTCGACTGACATTTCAACAACTCGCTCCAATCCGCCCAGCATTTCACCACATTTCAGAACGGTGGCTTTGGGCAGGATACCGCGCAGGTGAAGATGTCCCCGGCCCACATCACCGATAACGTTTCCTGCCGGGACCCTGACATCGTCGAACCTGACAGCGAACGTTTTTTCCCCGGTCAGGGTGTTCAAAAACGTTGTTTGCAGCCCTTCGCTTTTACCATCTATTCTGAGAAGGGTGGATCCCCCGGTTCCGTGACCCTTAACTCCGGCGCAGACGATTATCTCGTCGGCCACATGGGCATAAGGCACCAGTAACCGAGTCCCGTTCACAAGAAACTGGTTGCCCTGGCTTTGTACAGCTTCGATCGTTGCTTCATCGGCATCAAGCCGACCCTGTTCGTCAAGCAGAGCTAACGTCAGTATCTTTTTACCCTGGATTATCCGGGGCAGGAGACTGTCTTTCAGATTGTCGTCTCCTGCGTCGTTGATCAGCAGACCCGACATGACGGCACTGGTGAACAGAGGACTTGGCAGAAGCACTTTCCCGATCTGCTCGAAAAGAATAAAAAGATCCAGAAAACTCGATTCCATGCCCCCGTACCTGTCGTCGTATGTCAGGCCCAGCCATTCGAGTTCGGCCATTTTTTTCCAGAGAGAGGGTGAAAACCCGATTTCGTCTTCGATCATCTCCCTGACCAGGTCCGCGGGACATTCTTTGTTCAGGAACTCCGCAAACGATTTACGCAGCATTTCCTGCTCAGAAGTGAATCCAAATTCCATTTCTTACCTCACATTATAATTTAGCCTCTGGGCAGTCCCAAGCCTCTCTGGGCGATAATATTTTTCAATATCTCTGTGGATCCTCCCTGCATTGTATAACTGGGTCCCCACAAGTAGCAGGCGGCCAGATCCACAGGAAACGGCGACCATTCGGTTCCTGTCCTGATTTGGCTGATGGGTCCCAGTATCTGGGTGGCAACGTTGTTGAGCCGTTGCTCCAGTTGGGTACAGAACGCCTTCGTCAGAGCTGCCTGTGTGGTTGGTTTCTTCCCCTGGTCGATAATCCAGGCGTTCTTGTAGCACAGCAGACGGCCAATGGCATATTCGATTTCCAATTGTGCCATCTGATCCTTTACCCAGGCATAGAACTCTCCGTTTTCTCCTTCATCGCTCATCTTCTGTACGTGCTTTTTAAGGAGATCGAAAATCGAGTAATTTTGCAGCAGGCGTTCCATGCCGGCTCGTTCGTAGTCCATTTGAGCCATAATCTGCCGAAAACCTTCGTTTTTTTTGCCGACCAGATATTTCTTTTCAATTCTGACATCATCGAAGAAAACTTCGTTGAAGCTATGGGCGCCCGCACTGTTTATGATCGGCCGAATGGTAATGCCCGGACTCTTCATGTCGACGATAAATTCGCTGCAGGCGAGATGCTTGCGTACCGACTTGTCGAAATCGGTTTTGGCGAGCATCCAGCCGTAGTCGGCCATGTGGGCTTCTGATGTCCATATTTTCTGACCGTTGATGACGTAGACATCACCATCCTCGACAGCCGCGGTCGATACGGCACCTAAATCGGAACCTGCATCGGGCTCGCTGAAAAGCAGACAGAACTGAGCCTCCTTTTCGGCTTTGACGATGCGAGACAGGAAAAACGACTGTTGCCATTCGGTCCCAAAATTTATCAGCGAAGGTCCGATCTGTCGATCGGCCAGAAAATGATACCCGATGGGAGCCTGATACTTCATGAGCTCCTCGTTCATGATCATCTTTTCCACATAGCTGCGCCCCTGTCCAAAATATTGTCTGGGCCAGGTTAGACCGATCCAGCCTCGCTCCGCCATTTTGAGGGAAAATTCACGTGATTCCCTGGCTACAAGACCCGCACTGTCGACGGTAAAACTCCCCGCTGCCATTTCCGCTGCCACGAAGTCTTTGACCTCCTGGCGAAAATTTTCCTGCTCCCTGGTAAATACAAACTTCATTTTCTCCTCCTTTATCATGAACGACCGCGTAAAACCGGATCAACAAGCGATTCACCTCCTCCTGAGCGAATAATCTGTGCATAAATCGGTCTCGAAAACCACGCCAACAATACGTGTCATTTTTTATGTTGTCTTCTTATTTTTCAGAATTCCATCCCCATCGGTCAGCTTCGGTATGCAGATCAATTGCCCTTGAGTTGGTGGGAACACATGTTTTTTCTGTGTCGGGGTATTCAAAGCAGTGGCATAGAAACCGGGCTACCTCGGAATTCCTGTTTTGGCCACCGCTATCAGCATCAGTAACGGTCTTAACAAATTATGATGTGATATCAATTCATATGATTTCAATCAGTCCCAATTCAATCTTATTCTTTTATTATCATGGAAGAATTATCATTGAAAACAACTGAGCTTAAAGCAGAAATTTCCGGATTCAGGTTCAAGTCCGGTTGTAGGCACATTCAATTTCAAAGGCTTATTATAGATAAACACATCAAAATACCCTCTTTTTCAATCCAGGACAATCCACAAGATTATTGGGATAACCGGGTGTCACTTTTCTTCTAAGGGTCGGCTCAAAAATTACTCAAGTGTTTCCCATCAATGTAAAGGAAACGCGTTGACTTGGCATTCTGTCAGCAAAATGTCCGGTCTTTATAAGACTTTTGCGGACAGTTTATGCCAAGTTATTTTTGTACGATCCCTAAACCCAAAATAGCAACCATTGGAGCGAAGAGAAAAAAGCACCTATCAGGAGCCCGGAGTTCAAAGTTGGGTGACGACTCCTGATGACCCGGAATTGAGAAAATTGCGATAAATTGCACATTAACAATAAAATAAGATATTATGAGCTTAAAAGACTATTTCTTTGGTTACAAAAAACCCAAGTTGAAATGCACAATGGGTGATGAATGTGATCTGTCTAGAATTAAGGTGTCAGATAAAAAAAGTTCAGAGAGTTACCGTTGGGAATGCAAAAAATGCCAGCAGCAGTATTTTTACAGTGATTCTTTCCTGAATGGGAAAAAAACAGCCTCAGAATAACGTTTTGACGTCAATCCGATCCCTTAGGGTCGGCTCATAAATTAGTCAAGTGTTTCCCATTAGTCGAGTGTTTCTCATTTGCGTTAAAGAAACACGTTGTCTGAAAAGGAAACACGTTGCTGTCACATTCTGTTTGCAAAATGTTCCAAGGGTCGGCTAAAAGGCTAGTTCACATTCTGTTTGTAAAATGTTCCAAGGGTCGGCTAAAAGGCTAGTTCACATTCTGTTTGTAAAATGTTCCAAGGGTCGGCTAAAAGGCTAGTTCACATTCTGTTTGTAAAATGTCCAGTTTTTAGGACTTTTACAAACAGATTAAGTGAATTTGCCTTTTAACGATCCCCTTTCACACAGATTAAGTGAATTTGCCTTTTAACGATCCCCTTTCACACAGATTAAGTGAATTTGCCTTTTAACGATCCCCTTTCACACAGATTAAGTGAATTTGCCTTTTAACGATCCCCTTTCACACAGATTAAGTGAAGTTATTTATGAACGATCCCTAAGTGAAGTTATTTATGAACGATCCCTAAGCAATTTTTTTTAAAAGGAAAATATGGAAAGGCAAAAACTGTTTGTCGGCAATTTAAATTTTGAGACAACAGAAGACGAAGTCAAAGCCCTGTTTTCGAAGTGCGGCACTGTCAAGGCCATTCGGATCAGGCAGAAAAAAGGAACCGCCTTCGTTGAAATGTCCACTCCCGAAGAGGCAGCTGCGGCCATTAAACAGCTCGATCAACACGAATTCAAAGATCGTCCGTTGCGTGTCAACCTGGAGGTCTCAAAGAAGAAAGCGAAAGCGGCAACCCGTGATCGTTACAAAGAGAGTGCAAAAAAGAAAAAATCGAAGAAAAAAAGCGACTGAACACCCCCTAATCCCCTCAAAAACGGATTCTATAGCAGGCCGCTCTTGACCTGCCAAACTCGCTCGTACCTCGCTCAAACAAGGCTCATTTTCGCGTCACTATTCAGCTTGCACTCCACCAGGGGCGCCAAGAATCAGTCCAATCACATACAGGTCTCGGCTCTCTTGGCTCAGTAGAGGTGGTGAATAGTTACCATTTTATATGTTTTTTCAACTCGCAAACATTCGTATTAAGAAGTTATTTCAATATATTACCAGATATTAAGTTAACCTCGAAAAAAAGTACTTGACATTTTCGTCGTTAAATAGTTTAAAGTGAATGCACAAATTGCCATGATTTTTCAGCTTTTTGATTTCTTAATATCTTTTAAATGTTTGTCAGATTTCCCTTTCAACATTGAACAAAAAAGACACTCTTGAAAATGGGGGTCTTCAAATATTCATAGACATAGCGCAGTAATATTATTAAAAAAGCCAAGCTGCTACTTCCAGAATATCCAATACTTGGCTATCAAGGGGGACAAAGCGTATATGGCGGTTCAAGCGAATTCTGCAAAGAAACCAGTTGTGACTTCCCTCCAGAATTTAACGTTGTCTTTTGGAGGTGTGGCTGTATTGGATGATGTCTCAATAGATATCTTCGATGAAGAGCTTCTGGCCCTTATCGGTCCCAACGGAGCCGGAAAAACTTCGTTGATAAACTGCATTTCGGGTTTCTACCATCCTCAAAAAGGTAACGTATTCTTCCAAGGCCAGAACATCAGCCACCTTAAACCCGTCCAGCGCTTCAAACTGGGTATTTCCCGCACATTTCAAAACATCGAGCTGTATGACGGCCTGACGGTCCTGGATAACCTGATGTCGGCCCGCCACAACATGATGAGCTACGGGGTGATCTCGGCGGGATTATGGTTTGGAAAAGCCCGTCGCGAGGAGATCGAGCATCGGGAGGCCATCGAGGATATCATTGACCTGCTTGAACTGGAGTCTATCCGGAAAAGTGTTGTTGGCAGTCTGCCATACGGTTTACGGAAACGGGTAGATTTAGGCCGGGCACTGGCCAGCCGGCCAAAGTTTCTTCTGCTCGATGAGCCCATGGCCGGGATGAACTCTGAGGAAAAAGAGGATATGGCACGATTCATCCTGGACATCAAGGAGCTCTGGAAAACAACCATGGTGATCATTGAACACGACATGGGGGTGGTCATGGATATTTCGGACCGAATTGCGGTGCTCGATTTCGGCCTGATGATCGCCGAGGGCGTCCCGGAAGTAATCAAAGACGACCCGAATGTGATCAGAGCCTATCTGGGACTTGAAGAACAGGAGGCGAAATGAAGACCACGTCGGAACAAAGACTGGATTTACCGGACACACTACCAAAGCTGCTCCGTTATCATTACCACAAATTTGGAACCACCCGCATCGCCATGCGTGAGAAGGACCGGGGTATCTGGAACAAATATACCTGGTCGGATTACTACTCAATTGTCCAGCAGATGACCATGGCCTTTGTTGAATTGGGGCTTCAGCCGGACGAAAAAGTAGCGATTATTGGTGAAAACAAGCCTCACGTCTACTGGGTCGAATTGGCGGCCTTGACCTGCCGGGCCCCTGTTTTAGGCATCTTTTCCGACTGTACGTCTGCGGAGATCAAATATTTTCTAACCCATTCTGATTCACGTTATGTGATTTGTCAGGACCAGGAACAGGTGGATAAGGTTCTGGAGATTCAGGATGAGATCCCGGAGATACGCCGGATCATCTACTGGGAAGAAAAAGGGATGTGGAATTATGACCACCCTCTCCTGATCACCCTGGATGACATGCTGGAGATGGGTCAAAAACGTGTCAAAACTGACCCTGACCGCTTCAGTCAAATGATAGATGAGACCGACGGGGACGATGTCGCTGTTTTCTTTTACACCTCCGGGACGACAGGTCTGCCCAAGGCCGGCATGCAGACTCACCGGAACATCAAGCTGATGGTTGAATTGATGGATCGCCGGGAGCCGGTCCTGGAAACTGATCAGAGTGTTTCTTACCTGCCCATTGCCTGGATTGCCGAACAGCTGCAGAATGTAGGTTATTCCCTGTACAAAGGCTTCACCGTCAACTTTCCGGAAAGCCAGGATACGATTCAAGAAAACATCCGGGAAATCGGCCCGCACATGGTGCTGTTCGCTCCTCAGAATTGGGAGGACTTCATCCGCGGCATCCGCGTCAAGATGGCTGACGCAGGTTGGCTGAACCAGCTTTGCTTTAATGCGGCTTTGAAAGTCGGATACCGGGTGGGCGACGCCCGGATGAAGGGGCAAAAAGCAGCTCTGTGGTGGCGCCTGCTGCACCTCCCTGCAGAATGGTTCGTCTTCAGCCCTTTGAAAGATAAGCTGGGTATAAAGAGGGGTCGTATCGCTCGCGTGGGCGGCACCGCTATCAGTCCGGATGTGATCCGCTACTTTCAAGCTCTGGGAATGCCCCTGGTGCAAGTATACGGCAGTTCAGAATGCGGTATCGCCACCATGCACCCTCGAAACCAGATTAAAGCCGAAACCAGCGGCACTCCGCTGGACACTTACGAGATCAAACTTTCTGAGGAAGGGGAGATTCTGGTCAAGAGCCCGTGCATGTTCAAGGGTTATTACAAAAACGAGGAGAAGACGGCCAAGGTTCTGGTGGACGGTTGGTATTACACCGGCGACTTTGGCAATATAGACGCAGACGGCCATTTAATCGTTATGGATCGCATGGACGACCTCCAACCCATCGCTGGTGACAGAAAGTTTTCACCTCAATATGCTGAAACGCGGCTGCGCTTCTCTCCTTATATCAAAAACGCACTGGTGGTGGGCAGTGGGGAGAAAGACTACGCCGTGACCCTGGTCAATGTCGATTATGACAATGTGGGGCACTGGGCTGAGTCAAATCGCATCGTTTATACCACCTTTCTGGATCTCAGCCAGAAAGAGGGTGTCATTGGTTTGATTCAAAAGGAGATTGATACGATCAACGCCAGTTTACCTGCCTGGGCGCGCATTAAGAAATTCATCAATCTTCACAAGGAGTTCGACCCGGACGAGGCGGAACTGACACGAACCCGCAAAATACGCCGCGATTTCATAAAAGACAAATACAAGGAGCTGGTGGATGGTCTATTCAGTGAAAAAGACAAGATCGAGATTACGGCCTCCGTCACTTATCGGGACGGAACCAAAGGTGAAACCAGGAGTTCACTGTCCATCAACAACGTCTACTAAAACATAAAGGAAGACTATGTTGTTTTTACAATATCTTATCAGTGGTATCATGACGGGGGGTATTTACGGCCTCATTGGCGTGGGTATTGTCATTATCTACAAAGCCACCCAGGTTTTCAACTTCGCCGTGGGAACCTTGATGACCCTGGGCGCTTTGATTTGTGTATCTCTGGTGACCAATTTTAATTTTCCTTTCTGGTTGGCCCTGCCGGCAACATTGGTCCTGGCTGGAATCATAGGAGTCCTGATTGAACGCATCGGACTCCGGCCACTTTTGTCCCAGCCCGTCTTAAGCATCATCATGGCAACGCTCGCCATCGAGAGCATACTCCGCGGTCTGATGCTGATGATCTGGACGGGGTATACCATCAGCTTTCCGCGGGGATTGTTTCCGGGAAAAACAATTTTTATCGGTCCCCTGTTTATTTCCCATGAATTTTTAATCGCCTTTGTCGTGGCAATGATCAGTTTTGCCCTGGTGGGGCTTTTCTTTTATAAAACCCAGACCGGGTTGAAGATGCGTGTCACAGCAGAAAGCCATGACGTGGCCATGTCGCTGGGGGTAAATATCACCACCATTTTTGCGGTTGCCTGGGCACTGGCAGTCATGGTGGGGACCCTGTCGGGCGTCATCATCGGAAATCGTCTGGGACTGCAGGTCATCATCACCTCAGCTGTGGCCTACAAAGCCCTGCCGGCCATTATGCTCGGTGGACTGGACTCGGTGGCCGGAGCTATCATCGGCGGTCTGATCGTGGGTGTGTTGGAAAAGATGGCGGGGGGTTACATAGATCCCAAAATCGCTGAAATAACCCCTTATATCATCTTATTGTTGATCTTAATGATAAGGCCCGAAGGAATCTTCGGCCTTAAACGCATAGAAAGGATCTAATATGTGGCGCCCAAGCGGAGCAATCGACGACACTTATAAAAAGGATATGGCCATCGTCCGGACCAAAACTCACTGGTCCTGGCTGGTGGTGGGCCTGATTCTGCTTTATCTGGTACCTTTCTTTGTATCGGCCGTAGCCCTTAACACCGTCAACTATATTGCCATTACCATCATTGCTCTGCATGGGGTCAACATCCTGACCGGAATGACCGGTTTGATCACCTTGGGCCATGCCAGTTTCATAGCCGTGGGTGCCTACCTGATGACTTTGATGGTTGTCCACTTGAATATAAATTTCTGGCTGGCTGCACCCATAGCTGTGCTTCTAACCGGCCTGGTGGGCGTCATCGTAGGCCTTCCTTCACTTCGAATCAAGGGATTTTACCTGGCCATGGCCACTCTGGCGGCCCAGTTCATTATTCCCTGGCTGATTGTCAATGTCCGGTCTGACCTCACCGGGGGAACCGATGGCTTAAACGTGCCACCCCCTTCAATCGGCGGATTTCTCCTGACCAGCCAGACCAGCCTCTTCTACCTCTGCATGACGATGGCGGTTTTGGTGACTTTCTTCACCGCCAATCTGAAGAGAAGCCGCTTTGGTCGGGCCTTTATCTCAATCAGGGACAATGATCTGGCTGCGGAGATTATGGGTATCGCTATTGTTCGTTACAAACTTCTGTCTTTTTTCTTATGTTCCGCCTACGCCGGCCTGGCCGGCGTATTGTACGCAGTCTGGATGCGCGGCATCAGTCCTGAACACTTCGACCTAACCGAGTCTGTCTGGTACCTGGGTATGCTGATTGTGGGGGGTATGGGCAGTGGTATCGGAGTTGTTTTTGGGGCAATTATCATAAGGGGTTTGAATATTGTGGTTTTGTATGTTGCTCCTTTAGTGGGTGGATTCTTTTCGGCCGCGACTGCAACCGCCATTGAACTGGGTTTTGGACCACTGGTGTTTGGTTTGGTGGTGATGGGGTTCCTGATCTATGAACCCAGAGGTTTAGCCATGATCTGGGAAAGATTCAAAGCCTTTTACCGGCTCTGGCCGTTTTCGTATTGAACTTTCTTAAATAAAATCATAGAGGTGCAACATTCGATGTGTACCTTTATAAAAAAGGAGGATCAGACATGAAAAAAGTATTGTTGAGCATTTTAGTAGGGATGATCACCTGTTGTTTGCTTATTCCTCAAGCGATGGCAGCCGGGAAACCGGCCAAGCTGTACATTGGTGTCCTGGCTGATATGAGTGGTCCGTACGCCCCGGTGGTTGGGTCTTTTAGGCCCGGGTATATTGATGCTGTCAGATACGTCAATGAAGTAATGGGCGGTATCAAAGGGGTTCCCGTGGAAGCGCTGATCAGGGACAATGGGGGTAAAGTGGCTGTTTCTCTGGCGCAATACAATGAGCTTATCAACCGCAAGCCAAAGCCAACCTTCATTGACACCGCCTTTAGCCCGGTGGCTGCAGCCTTGCGGCCCAGGTATGTGGAGGACGATATGATCGGTATCCACGCCGGGAACATTCTCGCTGTTTATCCCCTGGCCAACAGTTATGGCTATTATCCCATGTACGATGAATGGTTTGGATTTTCTGCCAAGTGGTTTAAAAGCAAATGGAAAAAGAAGCGCAACCCTCGCCTGGGCATCCTCACCTGGGACACAGCTTATGGACGAGGTATCCTGACTGATAAGTTCTTCGCCTATCTCAAGGAGATCGGCATTGACATGGCTGGTGAACCGCAACTCTTTGGAATCAGGGACGTGGATGTGACCACCCAGCTCTTGAAGCTGAGGGCTGCGAAAGCTGACGTGGTGTTCAGTTGCATCACAGCGGGCGGTGTGCTGGCCGTCAAAAAAGGGATGGATGAGATGGGCTGGAAGGTTCCCTATCACGCCAACGGTCTTGATCTGGGAACACTCAATCTTGATCCGGTAACCCTCGATGGAATTTATGCACAGCGAGCTTTTCTCAGCTGGAACGAAACCGACAACCCGGCCATAAAATTCTTCCTGAAACAGATCAAGAAAAACAAGCGTACAAAGAAGGATATGAGCGCATTTTACCTGCTTGCCTGGGTAAACGTGGCTATCGAGGCCAAGGTTATTTCTGAGGTGGTGGATAAGTACGGCTGGGACGGACTGACAACCAAAAACCTCAAGGCGGCTATGAACAGGGTGAAAGACTTCGCACCCTGGAAAGGTATGATGAAAATTACCTATACAGCCAAAAGACCCGTTCCGAAGCATATGAGAATTTACCAGGCCCAAAAAGGTAAACTCCTGCCAGTATCGCCCTGGGAGGAAGTGCCGAATTTCATTCCTGAAGATTAGAACAGCTACTGAGGTGGCGGGAATAACTCCGTAGACCCGGATATCGGGTCTGCGGCATTTCATTGTAAAGCATGGGTTTGTTACCCCGCTGCTTGCAGCGACCCGTCATCCCGGACCCCGATCCGGGATCCAGATATAAGATTTAGATACTCCGCTGCTTGCGGCGGGGAGCTTCATCATGCGACGATTCGATGTCATGACAAAATGCTGCGGCAACGTTAATTTCAAAAACCAGATTGAATCTAAGGGTCGGCTACAAAATTAGTCAAGTGTTTCCCATTCGTGAAAAGGAAACACGTTGCTGTCACGTTCTGTTTGCAAATAGCATATGCAAAGTTATTTTTAACGATCCCTATGAGGAGGTAAATCGGCATGCTGCTTGTCCAACAAATAGAAGTCTTTTACCAGCACGTTATCCAGGTGCTGAGAGGGGTCTCCCTGTCTGTGCCGGATGGTCAGATTGTCTGCCTTCTCGGGGCGAATGGTGCCGGCAAATCAACCACCCTCAAATCCATTTCCGGATTGCTGGTCAGCGAGGATGGACGGATTACGGACGGGACCATTGAGTATAACGGTCAACGGCTCAACAACAAGATGGCCCATGATATTGTCGATCTGGGCATCATCCAGGTTCTGGAAGGGAGGTTGGTCCTGGAACACTTGACTGTGCAAGAAAACCTGAGGGCTGGTCACCTGGGGGAGAAGAGGCAGATTCCAAAAAAAATTGAAATGGTTTACCATCTCTTTCCTCACCTGAAATACCTGACCAATAAAGTAGCCGGTTGGCTCTCCGGCGGAGAACAGCAAATGCTGGTAATCGGCAGGGCTTTGATGGCCGAACCCAAATTGATGATGCTGGATGAGCCTTCCCTTGGATTGTCTCCTTTATTGGTGGGGGAGATCTTTGCAACGATTCAGCGGATCAATCAGGAAAACCAGACTTCACTGTTGCTGGTTGAGCAGAACGCGATGCGGGCCCTGGAAATTGCCAACTTTGCCTATGTAATGGAAAACGGGCGTATTGTGATGGATGGACCAGCAGAAAAGATCAGGGAGAATCCCGATATAAAAGAGTTCTATCTGGGCCTGGGGGAATTCGGTTCCCGAAAAAGCTATAGAGATGTCAAACACTACAAACGACGGAAACGCTGGCTGTAACGAGAGCGCCCCTCTTTAGCCGGTCCCCACCAACACCAAACCAACAAATACAATAATGCTACCGGTGAGTTTCGGCTTATATGCTTTTTCCTTCAAGAAGAAAATTCCAAGCATGACTCCGATCAGAATGCTGATCTGCCGAAAACCGACGACGTAACTGACGTTTTTAACAAACGCCATGGCTATCAAGACGAGCAGATACGTTAGAAACATGACCAATCCCGCGCCAAAAACACTACCTTTAGCGGAGAGGATGATCCGTTTAAACTCTTGTTTTTCCTTTTTGATGATCATTCCCGGTACCAGCATCCAAGCGCAGGTAATCAGATTATCCAGTACACAATACAAGAGCGTGATCGATATTAAATCGAAATTAGTAAAGGCCGTGCCTCTTAGCAATCGCAAAGCTTCATCATCAATAATGGAATACCCGGCGGTCCCCGCTGCAGCCATTAATGCAAATCCACATGTCGGATTGAAATAATTTTTTATGTGAAGATCCGAAAAACGTTTCATAGGAACCAAAAAGCATCCCCCAACAACCAGTAGAATTCCCCAAATACATTGAGGGCTGATCTGATGACCACGTTGTAGAAAAAGGCCTATAATTGTTACGACGATAATTGGAGAGGATCTGGCCAACGGATAAGCCACAGACATATCCCCTTTGCGATAGGCTCCCGCTAGTCCCAAAAAGTAAATCATTTGAAAAAAGCCGGTTATGGAAAGAAATATCCATGTCTGGGCAGATAGTGACTGAATCATGTCAGATGACACCAATATGACTGGAATTCCAATCATTGCACCAACAAGATTGATAGCCAGAAAAAAAGCAATACTGGGCGAATCCCGTTTTCCAACAAAATTCCAGACAGCATGCGTTACTGAGGAAACAAGAACCAGTAATATCGCAATCCATGACATAGCACTTCCTGAGGCAAGATAAGGCAGGTATTTTCAAAGTGAGAACGTCGAAACTGTTTCAAAATATCCTTGCGCTGTTTTTCTATCACTAGCATCCCGGGATCCATTTTAAGGGTATAAAAATAAAATTAATTTTCGCAATTATGATCTATATCTTTGGCGAGAGGAAATAGAAGGGGAAAAAACTCGCCCTGGTTCGCAGGCAGGGCAATCGCATCAAAAAATCAGGCATTAATGCTTTAAAGAACAGCAAAATGTGCTAGCGTTAAAAGTAAGAGTTTTCTTGGTTTTGATAAAAAACAGCTGGTCACACCTGAATTAATATGTTTT
>Ga0233430_1003002_pt1 | contig 17935 bp, 14 predicted proteins | sample SI_118_April2016_2_FD_179883 | JGI IMG/M metagenome (GOLD analysis project Ga0233430, IMG submission 179883) | Seawater microbial communities from Saanich Inlet, British Columbia, Canada - SI_118_April2016_150_MG | ecosystem: Environmental > Aquatic > Marine > Inlet | place: Canada: British... | reverse complement strand
CGAGGCAACCTTACGCTCAAACTAAAACAATTTGTCACGCGCCTCGTATTTGAAAATGGCAAGGCCATCGGTGTCGAGCTGGCAGGCGCAAACGGTCAGCTTAGCGTTGTGCGGGCGGAGCGTGAGGTTGTTGTCTCGACCGGCGCGCTAAACTCTCCTCATCTGTTAATGTTGTCCGGTATCGGGCCAGCGGACCAGCTGGAAAAGCAAGGCATCGATGTCCTGGTCGATGCGCCGGAAGTCGGTCAAAACCTGCAAGATCATATGTCGGCTGGTGTCGCATATCATCGCAAGCAGCCGGGGCCGTTCCTGGCTAAAACCCGTTTTGATAAATTGGCGATTGAGATGGCCAGAGCCTATTTATTTGGCTCAGGCATAGCGACAGATTTTCCAGGTGGCATGACAGGCTTTACGCGCGTGGACAAATCCTCCGACGTGCCCGACACGCAGATCCTATTTAATGGCGCGCCGGTCAATGCCCATCCGTGGTTTCCCGGCATCAAACCAAAATGGCGGGACGGCTTTGGCTGCCGGGCTGTTTTGTTGCATCCTGAAAGCCGGGGGAGTTTGGAGCTGGTATCGGCTGACCCTAAAAATCTTATGCATCTCAGGCAGAATTTTCTAGCCACTGATAAAGACCGCGTGACTTTGCGCGAGGGCTTTAAACTGTGCCGGGAATTGACCGAGCAGCCGGCGATGGATGAATTTCGGGGCGAGGAGTTTTCACCCGGCGGTCAGGCAAAAAGCGATGCTGAAATTGATGCGCATATCCGGGCGACCGGTATTTCGGTCCATCACCCGTGTGGCACCTGCCGTATGGGCAGTGATGAAGGCTCGGTTGTTGATCCTGAATTAAAGCTGCGCGGTATCGATAATCTTCGCGTCGTTGATGCGTCCGTCATGCCGGATATTATAAGCGGGAACATTCATGCGCCGGTCTTGATGATCGCCGAAAAAGCGGCTGATTATATTCGGCAAAGTGTTTGAATCTGGTAAGAATCTCTATTCGATGGCGTTTGATTTGTTGATCGAATTGATCATGGAGACCTGCATCATAAGTTTATGCGACTTTTTAGGGTCATTGAGCACAGCCCGGGTTTCATCCTGACGCTGCTTTCTGACAGCAGGGTCTTTTTCTTCCATGATTTTCTTGTTGCGGATGGTCTGTGCCTGGACATATTCCACAGCAATCGGGCGGCGCTGGCGATCGTAAAGATCGAGTAAATCTTCGCTCGCCCCATCATTGAGAATTTGAATGAGCTTCTCAGCCGCGTTGAGGCCATCATGGACGCCGCCATTCATCCCCATGCCGCCAAGCGGATTGTTCACATGCGCTGCGTCACCAGCCAGCATGACTTTGCCAATGCGGTAGGTCTCAGCTACCCGTTGATTGACCGGATAGAGCGTCGAATGAGAGACGGTATATTTTGCCTCCTTCGGTGCAAAGCCTTGAATGCGGGATTCCAAATAATCCAGATCAAGCAGCTCTTCATCAGACATATTGGGATCGGTCGGCAAAAGGAAGCGCCACATTTCGGGTGCCCGAATAACCGCACACCATTCATCAGGATCGGTAATATAGGCGACCGGGCACATATCGGGCACGGTCTCGGTGATGTCATCTGTGGTGCTGACAACCATGAAAAGCTCTGGATAGGTGAAGCCGGGGAACTCAATATTGAGGGCTTTGCGCGCGAAGCTTCTAGAACCATCGCAGGCGACCAGATAGTCACCAGTGATCGATTGTGGCCCATCCGGCATTTCATAGTGCACAGTGACCGAGCTGTCATCTTGCTCCAAACTTGTTGCCCGGGCGTTATAGATTAACTCTGCATGCGGGTAGGCTGGAAGCATATCGGCGATGATGCGGGTGAGCTTGTATTGTTCGGCTTGCACCCGATAGGGATGATTGGTGTGGTCGCTAATCGCAGCCATATCAAATTCTGCGATCAATCCGTCCTGGCGATCGCGATACTGAAATTTGGGTGTAATCAGGCCTTGATTAATGACTTCTTTGGCGACGCCCAAATCTTCGAGCATGTCCAGGGTGGGCGGGTGAAAAGTTGAGGCCCGCATATCTAAAAGGAGCTCCGGCTCGGCCTCCAAAATGGTGACTTGAATACCGGCTTGTGCTAGGGCGAGCGCCGTCGAACAGCCGACAGGACCGGCACCAGCTATGATTACATGCTTTTTATTTGCCATTACTTTGAACCCAATTTTCGCTGATTTTGCATTTTAATTGTATACAAAATATTCCAAATTATATCAATCACAAAAAATAATAGAATCCCTTGATAATTTTAATAACAATGTAAAAACAATTACTTACACGTAAGATAGAAATCTATTTGAATGCATTTCACTAATTTTATTGTGTACAAATTCCTACAATTGAGCTTAATATTGTATCCAAAACAGGTCCATCGTGATTGTCCGCCTATTGGTCATGTGATAGTTACGGGTAAATCAATATAATTTCGGCGCAAGCCTAAGGGGATAAGGGAACTAAGGGGACTATGTCTAAAGCAGCGCAGCGCGCTTATACAGCGATCCGAGATTCCATTCTCAGTGGTGAATATGCTCCAGGGATGCATCTCACCGAATCAGAGCTTGCCGGCATTGTTGGCGTTAGCCGCACGCCGGTGCACGATGCGCTTCTGCGTCTCAAGGCCGATGGTCTCATCGAGATGCAACGTAACCAGGGTGCTCGGGTTAAATCCTACAGCAACAAAGACATCGATGAAATTTTCGAGCTGCGCGCTTATCTCGAAGGCTATGGCGCGGAAATGGCGGCGCGCTATATCGATGAAGGCACCTTGGCAAAATTAGAAAAGCTGGCCGATGAGATGGAGGCTTTGGAAAAAGCCGAAGAGTCGAATACTTTATTTGAGGTGTCGCGCCTCAATCACGATTTCCACCAAACCATTGTCAATGCGTCGGAAAGTGAATTGCTCAAACAGCTTTTGACGCAACTCATGGATATGCCGTTAGAAGTTTTAAAAGAACGCACTTGGCGGGGACGTATAAATCAAGAGCGCTCCAACGAACAACATCGTGATATCATTGATGCGCTACGCCAGCAGGATCCCAAATGGGCGCGCTCGATTATGTATGGTCATATTATCTCGACCCGACCCAGGCCTTGATAATGAGGCCTTGATAATGAGGCCTTAAACAAAAAAACGGCCCGCTCAAATGAGAAGGCCGCTTTTAATTCGCTGAAAATCTAGGGCTTAATATCTTTCCATCAACCAGCCTTTGCCGATGAATTTATCATCAATGCCAAGCGCCCGGTAAGAGTGCCAGATCGTTGCCACATTGATCGGAATGCAAGGCTTCTGCAGCTGTTTTTCTAGCGTTGGGAACAGGTCTGAATTACTCATATTCGTGCCGACCTGGACAATGGCATCGACATTGTCGCCATCTAGATCATTGACCACACATTGGATAACATCCTTTTGCGGCGTATGCGAAATCGACGTCGCGGTATCGCAGCGGAGGCCGATATTATTGATGACATTAAAGCCGGATTCTTCAAAGAACCGGAGGACCTGAACATCGCCTACTTCCTGATAGGGGGAGACGACTGAGATATTTTTAACACCAAATGAATTTAGCGCATCCTGAACCGCATTGGCGCCTGAGGTCAGGCCCATGTCTGGTCCCATGACATCGCGCAGTCGTGATTCAAACTCGGCATTGCCTTCAAGCCCGCCCCAGAATGTCTCTGCCGACATGCCCATCATGATGTAATCCATCTCGGCGGTAAGGATATCTCGCATGGCCAGAGGAATGGTTGGGCGAATCGCTTCGATGAACGCCAGGAACATATCGTCACTGGTAAGATCCGGCTGGTTTACCCAAAATCGGGCAAAGTGCCAGGTTACGCCTGGAACCATAAATTGCTGGCAGTCATATTCTACGCCGGTATTCGTCGACGGGATGACAACACCGATACGTCCGCGGGGTCCAATCCAAGGTTCTTGTGGTTTGGTGAGTTCGATCTTCTGGTCCATGATATTACTTTCCCTGTCATTTTTGAGCTTACAAATCCTTGCGAGACTTTATGCAACTCTTAATCTGATAATTTGTATACAATCTATTCGTTTTTGGCTCAAGTTTATTTTGTTAAATAATCGCGATTAAACTTAAATAATACCAGAATATAGCCGATGTTGATGATTTCAGTAGGAATTTTAATTATTCTAATTTGTGTACAATATGTGGCTCAGTCTTTTATTCGAAGCTTATGTCCGAATATTTGCTCCCATACCTAAGACTCTATAGGCTATTGGGAAATTTGCTAGAACGGAAATTACATCATGCCAAATGATTCTGAAGGTTTTGAAGATATTCGATCTTCTGTCCGGGCACTTTGTGCGGAGTTTCCAGGTGAGTATTGGCGCAAACTTGACGCTGAAAAAGCCTATCCGAGTGCCTTTGTCGACGCCATGACGGCGGGCGGCTTTTTAGGCGTTTTAATTCCAGAAGAGTATGATGGTAGTGGTCTGGGGCTTGCCGCTGCGACAGCAATCCTCGAGGAAATTCATCTCAATGGCTGTAATGCGGCGGCCTGTCATGCGCAGATGTATACAATGGGAACGGTATTGCGCCATGGCAGCGACGCGCAGAAATCAGAATATCTGCCGAAAATTGCCTCCGGCGACCTTCGCCTGCAGGCATTTGGTGTGACCGAGCCGACCAGTGGCACGGATGCGACCCGGATCAAAACGACGGCGTTGAAGGACGGTGATGATTATATCGTCAACGGTCAAAAAGTTTGGACATCACGGGTCGAACATTCTGATCTAATGCTGCTCTTGGCGCGCACGTCGCCGCGTGAAGAAAATGATAAACGCCATGAGGGCATGTCGGTGTTTTTGGTCGATATCCGCGAAGCCGTTGATAACGGGCTCACCATCCGGCCGATCCCGACGATGATCAATCATGCGACGACCGAAGTTTTTTTCGATGATTTGCGCATTCCCGCCAGCAGTCTCATTGGCGAAGAAGGCAAGGGCTTTAAATACATTCTTGATGGCATGAATGCCGAGCGCATTTTGATTGCTTCCGAATGTATTGGCGATGCGCGTTGGTTTGTCGAAAAGGCGTCCGGCTATGCTAAAGACCGAACCGTGTTTGGTCGTGCCATCGGGCAAAATCAGGGTGTGCAGTTTCCGATCGCCAAAGCCTATGCCGCAACCGAAGCTGCTGATCTAATGGTCAAAAAAGCAGCTCATTTATTCGATGCCGGCGAGCCGTCTGGCGCAGAAGCGAATATGGCAAAGATGCTGGCCGCTGATGCATCTTGGCAGGCGGCGGATATGTGTTTGCAAACTCATGGCGGATTTGGCTTTGCCGAGGAATACGACGTCGAACGCAAGTTTCGTGAGACCCGGCTCTACCAGATCGCGCCAATCTCAACCAATCTCATTCTTTCTTATATCGCTGAGCATGTGCTGGGTCTGCCGCGCTCCTATTAGGGCCTCACTAATCGACAGATGTTTCTATCAAGGAATAACAGCAATGAGTGAGTCGGGCGCAGCGAAATGACCCTGGATTAAAACTAAGTCATAGGAATCACAGGTCTTTTCAATCTACTTACTGACGTGATTGTCGCGGCTGAGCAGGGTGGCGGCGAGGATGATGACGGCGCTGCCCATCCAAACCCAGATATCGGGAACTTCGTTGAAAAAGATGTAGCCGAAAATAGCGCCGGCGATCAGGCGGAAGAAGATCATCGGATCGGCGATGGTGATGTCGGCTAGTCTGTAGGCCTGAGTTGTCGCAAGATGTGCAATTGTCGAGCAGATTGCATTGAACGTCACCAGCCACCAGCCCCACGCATCTGGCCAGGACCACACAAACAAAGCTGGTATCAAGGTCAGTGGCGTCGACAACAAAGTCATCCAGGCGACAACGGTTGAGACCGGCTCATGCCGGGTCAGCTGTTTGGCGGTCAAATTCGACGTTGCCTGCTGAACGGCATAGGCCAAAATCAGCATGATGCCAAAGCTGACCGTGATGAGACCTGGCCGAATGATGATCAAAGCACCGACCAGCCCCAACAAAACCGCGGCCCATCTGTTGAGCCTCGACGGCTCTCCCAAAAAAATAATTGCGCCGCCCGCCGTGACCAGAGGTGTAATGAAGGCGAGCGCGATAACCGTAGCCATCGGCGTCACGGTGATCGCCGTATAAAGACAGAGCAAAGCTGTGGTTTGGAGAATGCCGCGCAGGAGGTGAAGTTTAAGTCTTGGCCCCGGGTTCCAAATGAATTTTTTGCTGAGGAATACATGGGCCAGGAGAACGACACCCAATATGCTTCTGAAGAACACAATGACAAAAGGATGCAGGTCCTCTGCGGCGAGGCGCACCGCGACATTGCTGGCGGCAAAAGATGCACCGGCCAGGATCATCCAGAGGATACCCTGCAAATTGGCATTTAGGCGGACTTGCATATTTAAGGGTGACATAAGTTAGTTAGTATACAATTTCCAATGTTTGCCAACCAAAAATTGCCAAAAACAGGCAGTTATAGGCATATGGAGAGCATTTTCTGCTGAGATTGTATACTATTTTAGGTTCAAAAAATTATCTCAAACGCGTCGCCATGATCGAAGGCATCCAACGCGCGGCTTCCATCACCTGACAAAAAGGGTTCCTGGACCCTTTATTAATTTGCCTCAGCAGCGGCCTTTTTGCTCGCGCGCTCCATAATCAGGATGGTGGTGCAGATGACACCACCCGCTATTTCCACGATATAAGCACCATTGAACGCTTGTGACGGCAGCAGTAGTGACAAGCCACCGAAGATGTAGCCGGCACGCTGGATCAAATTTAGTCGCATGGTGAAATAGCCCGTCAGGCCAGCAGAGGCGAACCAAATGCCGGCGATCGCGGTGACAAAGACAATCGCGATATCAACCGGCTCACCAATCATGATCAAGTTAGGTGCGATGACGAACAGGAACGGCACCACAAAGGCCGGCCAGCCAAATCGGCAGGCGGCAATGGCACACCCCATGGGGCTGGTCTCGGCAAGCTTTGCCGCGGTAAAGGCTGCGAGCGCCACGGGTGGTGTAATCATCGACATCAAGCCGAAATAAAGCACGAATAAATGCGCCGCAATCGGCTCGACCCCAAGCTTCACCAATGGAGGTGTTGCCAAAACAGCCAATAGGAAATAAATCGCCGTTGTTGGCATGCCCATGCCGAGGATGATGCAGATAACGGCGGTTAGCCCCAGCAGCAAAAAGAGGTTGCCCTCGCCAACTTGAACCAGCAGAAAAGTGAGGCCAAAGCTCAAGCCTGTGGCATCTAAAATACCAATGATCATGCCAGCCGTGGCACCAATAACTAAGATGTCGACGGACATTTCACCTGTCTTGCGCAGGCAAAAGATGAGGATCTGCAGGTTTAGTCGCTTCCCCTTATAGGATAAAATTGTGCCGAGCACGACAATGGAGCCAGCGCCAAAGAGGGCAGCAGTTTCCGGCGGTGAGTTCCACGAGAAAAGTGCGGTGATTAAAACGGCAAACGGGACAATGAAGTACCAGCCCTCTTTTAGAACCCGCACGATGGGTGGTATTTGATCTTCCGGCACCGGCTTAATGCCGGTTTTTCCTGCTTCCAAATCAGCTTGCAGGAAGACCGCAATATAATAGAGCAAAGCCGGTAAAATCGCCGCGAGAATAACTTCCTGATAGCGAATTTCCAATAGCTCGGCCATTAAGAAGGCGGCAGCGCCCATGATCGGCGGCATAATTTGTCCGCCGGTTGAAGCCACGGCTTCAATGGCACCGGCAATGGGGCGGGAATAGCCGCCTTGCCGCATCAGCGGAATGGTGATCACGCCAGTTGAGGCAACGTTGGAGACCGCGCTGCCGGAAATTGAGCCAAATAGGCCAGAAGCGACAACGGCGATCTTGGCTGATCCACCACGCGAGCGTCCCATAATGGCGGCTGCGACATCGGTGAAAAATTCTGAGCCGCCTGAGTGCAGCAGGACTTGGCCTAAGAATATGAAGATGATAACCACGGTTGTGATGATGGTTAGCGGAATGCCCAATATTCCGGTGGTATCTATGCCTAAGAAGGAGAAGAATGTACCCGGTGCCATGGCGCGTCCCTGAAGTTGTCCCGGAACAATATCGGCCAAAAAGCTATAGGCAAAAAAGGTGAGTAATACAGCGCAGAGGCCCCAGCCAGCAGTTCGGCGCAAAGCCTCGGTCGTGAGGACGACGAGAATGACACCAACCGTAGTTCCCTCCACCGGCATATAGGCGACGTTCTCCAGCAATACCGGGTAGCGGTAAAACATATAAAGACCGATGCCGAGGCCAATGAGTGCGGCAATCGCATCAAACCAGGGGAGGGTCCCTGTATATCTCGGATGGACAGGAACATTTAGAAAAATAATCGAGAAGGAGATGCCGAGGACCAATACCATCACCTGTTCAGCGATGATCTCGATACCTAAGTCAACGGCAATACCGCTTGCCCATAATAATCCGATGGTGCCGAGAGTAATTCCAAGCCAAGGCGTTAACGCCCGCGCTACCGGTGATGGTGGCGCGGGCGTTTCGCTAGACTTTTCGGCAGAAGTTTCTACCGCTTCCAAGTACCCTTCTCCTTATAGAATTTAATCGCACCTGGATGGTAGGCAAGTTTTTGGTTTTTAGACATGCCTTTAGCTGTAAAGCTGCGCCACAAGGGTGAAGCAGCAACCAATGCTTTTTTATTCTCAAACATCGCTTTGGTAGTCCGGTAAACAACATCGTTAGAGACGTGCTTGCCGGCAAACAGGATGTAGTCGAAGTGGAACAAGTTCGTTGGTACTTCAACGCCAGGGATTTTTGGATTTGGCTTAACGCTCTTAATGTCAAGTCCAGGCATTGAATTAACAAACTTGCCAGCGCTTGACGCATCAAGCGAAATAAAGCGAATGCCGCCGGTTTTCTGAGCGATACGCTTCATAAAGCCGGAGCCATAGGCACCGATAGCCATATCAATTTTGCCAGCCATCAAAGCTTTCCAGCTTGGCACAAGCGCAGAGATTGGGACCGATTTGGTATCACCTGCGGTCATTGAACTGGTGGCCAAGGCAGCTTTAATCAACTCATTAAACAACGGAGCTGCTTTAAAGCCGGATGGCACACGGGCACCTTTAAGATCGGAAACGGCTTTGAATTTTGACGGCTTGGCAACCAAAGGCCCAACCCGAAACTTCATCAAGGTGGCAACGATTTTGATATTTGGATTTGCGTGGCCTTTAGAAAGAACCGTGCCTTTGACCGCCCAAGTTGTCTGCATGATATTGGCGGCACCGAACTCTAGTGAGCCACCATTCACAGCCGGAATATATTTTTGCGTACCGGCCATTGGGGCGGGACGCATTTGCATGCCGCCAAACTTGGAAGCGACACTAGCAATCGCTGCCGTCACCTGACTTGTTGCGCCTGTTTTGGTTGTACCGATACCGACCGTTTGGGCGGCAACCGGACCTGCTGCTAGGGCAGCAATACCGGCGAGAGTGATAATTTTAGTGAAATTCATCCCTGTTTCCTCCGTTGGTTTATAGGGGAGTTTTTTAATTCGTTTCTTTTATCTGTCTTTTGCCTGAACATAAGCCGCTCAATGCAATTTTCGTAAATGTATCAGGAAAATGATACAATGGTTATAAACTAATTCAACGATTGAATTAGCATAGTTGGATATAAATTGTACACAATAAATATCTTCACTTTTAGAATGCAATTGAATTATGGCTTATTTTTGCCAAAGATTTAATAAATATTGCATTTAGATAGTTCGAATTGTACACAATTAAGCGGTTTGAGCATAAATTAAAATTATCTAATAAGACAAAAGGGCTCAAAAGGGACCTTCCGGGGCGGAAAGTAGGATATGTCGAATTCTAATTGTATACTTGTGACAGGCGCATCCGGGCGAACTGGTCGGGCGGTAATTGCCGCTTTGGCCAATCGCGGCGCTTATGTACGGGCCTTTATTCGGCGTGAAGAAGTCAGTGAAGAGCTCCAGGCTTTGGGCGCAAATGAAATCGCCCTCGGTGATTTATTTGAAGGTGACGGATTGGAGCAAGCGGTTAAAGGCGTTGATCAGGTGATCCATATCTGTCCGCCGATGAACCCCGGCGAAGCAGAGCTTGGTAAAAAAGTGACCGATCTTTGTTTAGCTCACAACGTCCGCCGTCTGGTAGAATATTCTGTACTGCATCCAATATTATCTGATGTCCGTCATCACCATCTCAAATTGCAAGCCGAAGAATATCTCATCAATTCGGGGCAGATCTACACGATCCTACAGCCGGGACGCTACATGCAGCACCATGCCATGATCTGGAAAGAGATTATGGCAACCGGCAAGCACAGCATGCCGTTCAGCATTGATGCTAAATTTAACATTGTCGCGCTGGCGGATCTTGCCGAGGCGGCGGCGATTATATTAACCGAAGACGGCCATGAAGCAGCAACTTATCAACTCGCCGGGCCGCACTCCTTGAGCCAGGTCGATATGGCGCGTATTATTTCAGAGGTAACTGGCAAGGCGATCATTGCTGAAGCTAAGCCCATTGATACGTATCGCAGCGGTGCGGAGAAAGCCGGTATGCCGGCCGGCCGGATCGAGCAACTCTGCATCATGAACGGTCATTATGATAAACTCGGGCTGGTCGGCAATTCAAACGTGCTTGAATGGATCTTAGGCCGCCCCGCAACGGATTTTGCGACATACGTTAAGAACGATTTACTCAACAATTAGACTTTTTACCTCGGAGAACTCCCCATGACGATAGCAGAAGAAAACCGCGACCCTCAATTGAAAGGACCGCTTGCCGGTGTCCGTGTTATTGAAATGGGCCAGCTTTTGGCGGGACCTTTTACGACATCAAGGCTGGCAGATTTCGGTGCCGAGGTGATCAAGGTCGAGACCCCCGGCAAAGGTGATCCGATGCGCGAATGGGGACATCATCGCTGGGAAGGTAAAGCGCTGTGGTGGTCGACATTGGCTAGAAATAAAAAATCGGTAACGGCTAATTTGCGCGATGAACGCGGCCAGGAATTGGTTAAAAAACTGGTCGTTGAGGCAGATGTATTATCCGAAAATTTTAAACCGGGCACGCTCGAGAAATGGGGTCTCGGGCCGGACGAACTGCATAAAATCAATCCGCGCCTGATCATTTCCCGCGTATCCGGCTATGGCCAGACCGGCCCTTATGCCGACCGCCCCGGTTTTGCCAGTGTCGGCGAAGCGATGGGAGGCATGCGCTATATTAATGGCTTCCCCGATCAGCCACCGCCCCGCACCGGTCTGTCACTCGGCGATACTTTGACCGGTATGTTTGCGGCGCAAGGCGTGTTGATGGCGCTTTATTGGCGCGACGCCATGGGCGGCGGTAAGGGCCAGGTGATTGATACGTCGATCGCTGAGTCGTGTCTTTCGATGATGGAAAGCGCGGTGCCGGAATATGATAAGCTCGGCGTGATCCGAGAGCCAAGTGGCACGGGGCTGGCCAATGTCGCGCCTTCTAATCTTTACCCGACCAGTGATGGTAAATACGTCATCATCGCCGCCAATATCGATGCGATGTTCCACCGTCTTTGCAAAGCAATGGATAAAGAAGAGTGGATCGAGGATCCGCGCTTTGTTGATCATAAAGCACGTGGTGAGAACCAGGAATTACTCGATGGTTTAATCGGTGAATGGACGGCAACAATGAGCTCTGCTGATCTGACCAAACATATGGATGAACACGGTGTGGTCGTTGGCCCGGTGAATACCATGGCCGAAGTTGTTGCGGATCCGCATTTTAAGGCGCGCAACATGATCCGGCGTGAAAAGGATGAATATTTCGGAGAGATTGCCGTGCCGGGTGTTGTGCCGATCCTGAGCGAGACTGAGGGTGATATCGGCTGGCTGGGCTCGCCTGAACCTGGCAGTCACAATGAAGAAGTATATAATGGGATGCTTGGCATCAGCGTCGATGAGTTAGCGGAGCTTAGAAAAGATGGCATCATCTAAAATTGAGATTTGTGAGGTCGGTCCCCGCGACGGTCTGCAAAATGAAAAGCGCATCTGGAGTGTTGATGAACGTGTTGAGCTGATCGACCGGCTTTCTGCAACCGGCGTGCCCCGCATTGAGGCGGTGAGCTTCGTAAATCCCAAGCGCGTGCCGCAAATGGCCGATGCAGAACAGGTTATGGCTAAGATCACACGGCCCGCCGGCGTTTCTTTTGCCGGTCTGGCTTTGAATGCCAAGGGTGCCGAGCGCGCCATTGAAGCCGGTGTTGATGAAGTACGCTATGTCGTTGTTGCCAGTGAAACCTTCAACCAGCGCAATCAAGGAGCCAGCATTGATGAAACCTTAGCAGGCTTTTCGGATATTGCGGATAAGGTATCCAATGCCGGGTTAAAGTTGTCCGCAACCGTTGCCGCCGCCTTTGGCTGCCCGTTTGAGGGCAACGTTGAAGCGGCTCAAGTGGCACGTATCGCCAAACAATTGGCAGATGGCGGCTGCGTTGAGATTGGCGTGGCCGATACCATCGGCTCCGGCGTGCCGACCCAAGTGAGCGAAATTTACGGCCTTGTTCGGGGCGCTGTTGGACCAGATATCGGGCTTGGCTTTCATCTCCACAACACGCGCAATACCGGTTTTGCCAATGCCGCCCAGGCAGTAGGAGAGGGTGTGTTGTTCCTGGATTCGTCTGTTGGCGGATTGGGCGGCTGTCCCTTTGCGCCCGCTGCGACCGGCAATATCGCGACGGAAGACCTCTGCTTCATGCTACGCAATATGGGCTATGAAACCGGTATTGATATTGATGCCTATGTTGAAGTTTCAAAATGGGCCGAGGGTTTTTTCGACTCTCCTCTGCCGGGCCAAATTATGAAGGCCGGCCTGTTTCCGGAATCAGCCGCTTAATATGGCCAATTCATTTTCAGCCGAAACCACCTATGGCCAGCGCGCCAAGCTCGGCCTGATCGTGCCGCCAACCAATACGGTCAATGAGGCTGAATGGGCGCAGATGATGCCCGATGGCGTCACGTGTCATGTCACCCGCATGCCGCTTCATGCAGATAGTTCGAGTGAAGACGGTAAAAAAGCGCTTTATGCCGACATTGAAAAAGCGACTTCTGATCTGGCGCAGGCGGGATTAAGTTGCATAGCCTATGGCTGCACGGCAGGCTCAATGGTAGAGCCGCTCAACCAACTGACCGATTTTATGACCAGTATTTCAGGCGTGTCTTCGGTGACCACAGCGGCCTCAATTGTTGGCGCTTTACAAGCTTTGAAACTCACCAAGATCGCCATCGCAACGCCCTATCATGATGCACTCAACGCGCATGAGGTGGCCTTCCTGTTGGATAACGGGGTGGAGGCTTTAACCATTAAGGGTCTCGGAATTGGCGCTGGTGGCCCTCAAGAATATATTCAGATTGCCCGGACGCCCGCTGATAAAATATTAGCTCATGTGCTCTCCGTCGATCATCCCGACGCCGAAGCTATTTTCATTTCCTGTACCGACTTTCCGACACTGGCCCTTATTCCGGAGCTTGAAACCAAACTCGATAAGCCGGTGATCACCAGCAATCAAGTAACGCTCTGGGCAGCACTCCGTGCAGCCGGTATTAATGACCAATTTGAGGGCTGCGGGAAAATTCTCAGCTCATTTTAAATAATTAACCTTTTATTGCCGCCATCACTTCATCTGCGGTCATCAGATCAGCGTATTTTTGGCCCATGTCGAAGAGGTTTGCTTCGTGGGGGCCGAGGGCGCGGTCGCCGACGCAATCGGTGACGACGACGGTTTTGAAATTGTAGCTTAAACTATCAATGACGGAGGCGCGGACGCAGCCGGATGTCGTGCAGCCGACTGTTAAGATCGTATCGACGCCCTTGCCGATCAGCCAGGCAGCGAGATTGGTGCCGAAAAATGGCGAGGGCTGGAGCTTGCGGACGACATATTCGCCGTCAATCGGGGTCAGTTCATCAACGATTTGGCTCGATGGATTGTCTTCGGTGAGGCCTGCCAGCGCCGGTGCTTTTATACAAAAAACCCCGTTGTCCGAGCCGTCATCAGCATAGACGACGCGGGAGGTGGCAATCGGCATTTTCTGTGCGCGGGCAAAAGCGAGGAGGCCGACCGTTTTATCGATGGCCGCTTGGATATTGCCGCCGCCAAATTGCTCGGGATCGGCAAAGCCGTTGACGAAGTCGACGATCAGCAGCGCCGGGCGCTTGCCAATACCGCTTTGATTGCCGAAATTTTGCTTTTCGTAGACGTCTAGATCGCTCATTGAGTTTTCCTAATTACGCTCAATTATTCTGGGCCGAGCGTAGCGGCGCGGCGCACAGCTGACAACATCAATGTGCCCATCTTAAATTGTTTGGCACGCTCAGGGTCCGCTGCCATCTCCGCTCAGCGTCTTTGGTTTACGCGTTAGCGCGTTCTCTAAGAACGAATTTCTGGATTTTACCGGTCGAGGTTTTTGGGAGCTCTCCAAATACCACGTGGCGCGGACATTTGAAATGGGCCAGATTGTCGCGGGCAAACTGGATAATTTCTGCTTCGCTCACCTCGCCGGCATCCGGTTTGAGCTCGATGAAAGCGCAAGGCGTCTCGCCCCATTTGTCATCATTTTTGGCGACCACGGCTGCTGCCAATACGCCCGGATGCATGTAAAGCGCGTTTTCAACCTCAATGGAGGAGATGTTTTCACCGCCGGAGATAATGATATCTTTTGAGCGATCTTTAAGCTGAATGTAGCCGTCTGGATGCATCACACCTAGATCACCCGAATGGAACCAGCCGCCCGCCAGCGCTTCATCTGAGGCGGTCGGGTTTTTAAGATAGCCTTTCATGACGTTGTTGCCGCGGAACATTACCTCGCCCATGGTCTCGCCATCAGCAGGCACCGGCTGCATGGTTTCTGGATCGATAATATTGAGCTGATCAAGCACGACATAGTTCACGCCTTGGCGGGATTTCATCGCGGCCTGCTCATTGGCTGATAAAGTGTCCCACTCATCTTGCCACGCACAGACGGTTGCCGGGCCATAGGTCTCGGTCAGTCCGTAGGCATGGGTGACGTCAAATCCGGCGTCTTTCATGGCTTGCAGAATGGCAGCCGGCGGCGGTGCACCGGCGGTCATGACATGGATGGTGTAATCAAAGGGTTTTTTCTCTTCTTCCGGTGCATTAACCAGCATGCCCAAGACAATCGGCGCGCCGCAGAAGTGATCGATCTTATTGTCCGCGATCGCATAAAAAATACCTTTGGCGCTGACATTTCTAAGACAAACATTGGTGCCAGCATGCGCCGCTACGGTCCAGGGGAAACACCAGCCATTGCAATGAAACATCGGCAGGGTCCAGAGGTAAACCGGATGCTTATTCATATCCCAGGCGAGCAGATTGCCGATGGCGTTCATATAGGCCCCTCGGTGATGATAGACGACACCCTTCGGATTGCCTGTTGTGCCGGACGTATAGTTGAGCGAGATCGCCTGCCATTCATCTGCGGGCAGGGACCATTCAAACTCAGCATCACCATCGGCGATGAAGGCCTCATAATCCATCTCGCCGATCAACTCGCCGCCATTAGCCAAGACATCATCAATATCGATAACGATGGGCGTGGCCTCACATTGTTCAAGCGCTGCTTTGACGGTGGGAGAGAATTCTCGGTCGGTGAGCAAAACCTTGGCTTCACCATGATCGAGAATGAAGGCAATCGTGGCTGCATCAAGCCGAATGTTGAGGGCGTTCAAAACAGCACCAGTCATCGGCACACCGTAATGCGCTTCGTACGTCTCCGGCGTATTCGCCCCCATGATCGCAACCGTATCGCCCTTGCCGATGCCGCGCTTGGTTAAGGCATCAGCCAATTGACGAGAGCGGGCATAGGTCTCGACCCAGCTATAGCGCCGTTCACCATGAATGACAGCCACGCGGTTCGGGTAAACCTTAGCGCTGCGCTCAATAAAGCTTAACGGCGATAGCGGGACAAAATTGGCCGGAAGCTTGTCGAGTTCCTCATAGGCGTTGGTCATTTAGAATTCCTCACGAGTTTTTTGGCATCGTTTGACGAAGGGGAGCGCGAACTATACGAAGACTATAGCAACTACGTCTGCAAAGTGTTAGCAGGAAGGGCCAAAGCACTCAGAAAGGAAGATTTATTTTTCCAGAATGGTAAATATTACGTAGTGTCAGAACATTTAACTTATAACCTTGAAAAATCAATTAACTATGGACAATGAGCAAAAAACAGCAGGAGCCGGTTGGATTGATCGAGCGATTCTATTTGAGGTGGTATTAGCCTGTTTCGGAGGGCTATTTGTCAGCACAGTTGCCTTCCTGCAACAACGTTTTATAATCGGTTTAGACTCCGTCCCTGTACAGAATTTTATTGCACCGTTTGTTGTCGGTGGCCTACTGGCTGCTACGGTGGCTTTTTTTGTACGACAAAGCCGACGCCATTTACTGGACCGGTTGAAGGTTGAACGAGAAACCGCAGAATTTCATCGAGATGCTCATGACGAACTTGAAATCAGCCACCAAGCCGTTATCGAGACCGTGCTCGATGGCATTATCACAATCGATGAAATAGGAACTATTCTCACCTTCAACCCCGCTGCCGAGAATATTTTTGAGGTTGAGTCAGATGAGGTGATTGGGCGCAATGTCAAAATATTGATGCCCGAACCGTATACCAGCGAACATGATGGTTACTTGAAAGCCTTCCGGGAAACCGGGGAAACCAAAATTATCGGTGGTGGTAGAGAAGTCATGGGATTGCGCAGTGACGGCACAGAATTTCCACTGGCACTGGCGGTTAGTGAGGTGCTCACCGGTGACAAAAGAATGTTTGCGGGAGTCGTCCGAGACATCACCGATAGAAAACAAGCGGAAAGGCAGAAAAATGAATTCATTTCCACCGTCAGCCATGAACTCAGGACTCCTCTTACGTCTATCAAGGGCTCTTTAGGACTAATTAAGTCAGGAGTTGTCGGCGAGTTGCCGGATCAGTTTAAATCAATGCTGGATATCGCTTATAAAAACAGTGACCGTCTTGTTCTACTCATCAACGATATTCTCGATATGGAAAAAATCGAGGCAGGTATGATGAACTTTAATATGGTTCCGCTCGATCTTTCCGAATTGGTCTCGCAATCGCTCGAAGCTAATAAGGGTTTCGCCGATGAGTACAATGTAACTTTTGCGGTGACGGAATTGAGCCCAGCCACTCGGGTAAGGGGCGATGGCGACCGTTTGATGCAAGTCCTATCAAATCTATTGTCCAATGCTGCCAAATTTTCGCCCATTGGGGCGCAAGTGGATATTTCCGTAAAATCAAATGACGGGAATTATCGTGTTTCGGTTTCAGATTACGGACCGGGCATTCCGGACGAATTCAAAGATCAAATATTCAATAAATTTTCTCAGGCTGACGCATCAGATACACGGCAGAAAAATGGAACTGGGCTTGGATTGAGCATCAGTAAATCCTTTGTCGAGAAGCATGGCGGTATAATCGGTTTTAATACAAAAGCAGGAGAAGGTACGACATTTTATTTTGACCTACCCAAATATGAAGACTCCAATCTTGCCACAATGCCGGTTTCCAACGTAACCGGAAAAGAGTCTCGCATTTTAATTTGCGAAGATGAACCCGATATTGAAAAATTGCTAGAATACATGCTCCGCCAAGGAGGTTTTGACACGGCTTTGGCAATAAATGCCGAGCAGGCCAAAGAGTTACTCGCTACCGAAAAATTCGATGCTATGACACTAGATTTAATACTTCCTGGTCAGGACGGAATTTCGCTGATTAAAGAATTACGCCAGAATCCGGAAACCAGGGACCTGCCGATTTTGGTGATTTCAGCCAAAGCCGATAAAGGTAGGGCCGAACT
>Ga0233430_1003001_pt1 | contig 17944 bp, 13 predicted proteins | sample SI_118_April2016_2_FD_179883 | JGI IMG/M metagenome (GOLD analysis project Ga0233430, IMG submission 179883) | Seawater microbial communities from Saanich Inlet, British Columbia, Canada - SI_118_April2016_150_MG | ecosystem: Environmental > Aquatic > Marine > Inlet | place: Canada: British... | reverse complement strand
TAGGGATTGTCAATATTAATAAGGAAGACGTTATTGCCGGTCTCATTCCAAGAACAATTTTATTTCGAAGAGACGGCAGCTGGGGAATTCTGTTTGATTCCAAGTGGGAGGAAGAACATGGTTTTGCCATATTTGTAATCGACGATAAAATTGAGGTTGGTGACCAGGACACATTCTTATGAGTCAATTCTGATAGTGGGCTGGTAACACACAAAGTGGGGGAGTCGAACTAGGAACTGCTGAGATTGCCATGACTATCGCTGGCATTCAGCATTCGCTTCATTGTTCCGGGGTAAGAAATCTAGAGACTGTATGGCCGTTTAACATTACTTACATGAGAGTCAATAGACCTTTAGTTATTTTCGACTTAGTATTTGTACATCATACTCACGAAGGAAAAACTTCTTAGAGGTTATGAAGTGTCTTAACTTAACGGGCAAATACTTCAACGGGTTTAAGTATCACCCTCTAACCAAAGTATTTAGCTCCACACGGAACCCCATTATGTTACTGTCCTTCCACAGTAGGGGCAATTTCTGTGACCATCGTGTTTGGTAGTTTTGCGGTATTCTTTACAATATTCACACCAGCGAGTTTCCCAATCAGTTAACTCATCACCAGTCTCTTTTAATTTCTGACCGATGCTCCACACTGTACTTTTAATGCCGTCAATTAGTCCCATCTGAATTTCTCCAATCTTGATTGCTTGCCACATTGAATATACCATGGCATAGAGTCAGTTAATATATAATTGTTTTTTGTCTCAGAACTTCCATTTTCATTTAAACATTCTCCGACCTGATTACCTATATACTGAATGAAATATGAACAGTATGTATGTTTATCACCAGATGTCAACATTCCTTTAATCTCAGCTTCTACAATTCTCGCTACAATACCTGTAGGTGTCGGTGTTTATGCCATATTACGAATACTATTTGTATCACTTAAAAATCCCATGTTTGTCTCTCTATTGTTTGGTAGCGATCACTCTCATCAATTATTTTAAGCCCTTTATTTGGATGATTCCTCTAATTTGGGTTTTGATAGAAACTGCTCGAATTTCGCCGAGGATTTAAATCCTCCTATCGTTCTGTCCTCATGCATCCCATCTTTTCGATAGGCTCTGTAGACATTCTTCCCATAAGCCAGCGGTTTTGCTTCCTTAAAATGATCTAGTGCGTCAGTTTCGGTTTTAAAAGTATGAATCTTGGTACCCCCAGCCCAATATTCAACATATTTTAGTTCTACATCCCTTTTTGCAGGTATTTTTTCTTCAAGCTGGTATTCAGAGATTACATCTAACACATGTAGTAGGGCATCTCCTCTACCTGACAGGGTGTATTTAATATCACCATCTCCGCTTCTAACTATGAACGCCTTGTCTGTCAAAGAGCCCAGAATCCGATGTAAGTTGCCTCGTGCGACATCTGGCAAAAGGTCAAGAATTTCTGTCAATCGAAACCCCAAAGGGTTTTCTTCCCTGTGATTCAAAAGACGTTGCAATATTTTTATTGAGGTCTCACTTAAACTAACTAAATTCATAAAACACCTATAGGTATAATAGTTATTAATAATATATAAATATAATAATATTAATAAATAATAAAGCAATAGTATAATAACAAAAATATTTATATATTTATTTCCATGAATAAGAAAGTCAAAGAATCTAAGCCAATAAATTGGCACCGTCCGCTTCAGCCAGGAGAATACACGCAAAGATATCTGCGTAATCGCTGGGCAGATGTTTCTGAAGATCATCTCAAGTCACCAGATGAATATGAGGAGTATGACTGGGACGATGGTTATTATTGGAACATTTATGGTCCCGCTTCCCCTGAGGATTATGCAATTCACAACGCTTGGCAACACCTCACAGGAGTTGGAGGCAATGATGAAATAAGAATAGCTTTCGAAAACATTGGATGGACACAACCTGAAAATAAAAAACCTGATAAGGTTAAAAAACGGGAGCGCTTTAAAGGACGGACATTTCCAAGAAACGTAAAGCATATTGAAAAACACTTGGCCAAACACATAGCTGGCTTGGCTGAGGGTTCATTTGATCCAGCAGATTTACCCTTGACGCAAAATAAAGATGAACTTCAGATCATCTTTGATTTGATAAGTGAAGAAAACGATCGACTACAAAGTCAAGACACACCTGCAGTCCAGAATTATTACCTCAATTATATTGATCCTCGTCGGGACAGTCCCTATTTGGTTTGCTTACTCTTTTCCCCGTTTTGGGTTAGAAGTCCTACAACCTGGATACGACCTCAGGAGCCCGATATATTTCCTGATTTTGTAAAACATCTGTTTGAAGTATATCCAACTCGCAATTTTCTTTTGGCAGAATGGTCGATGCCTTTTGACGGGGTTAGGTATAAATGGTTGATATTTTATCTCATTTTAGCACAAGGGGGTAGTTTAAAAAAGGCAGGCTCACTTTTTAACTGGTCAATTGGAAAGCAATTTACCCGTCATTTCAATCGCGCCCCAGAAGGACTATCTCCTGTCCTTGCTTCAATATATGCTCAGATAAGGTGTCTTGGTGGAAGCACTGTGGAGTTCAACCGATTATCCAGAAATGCTGCCTACATACAAGATCCAACGGAAGTGTCTGAAAATCTTGATTTCAAAGCTTTTTGGGAGGGCTCTGTGAAGTGGCTTACACGCTATCGAGAGCATTTAGCGGACGACGAAGTTGATCTAATTCTCGAATGGGCCATGCATCAGCATACTGAATATTGGTATAATCAGGTGCAATTTAGCTGGAGGGGTAGAACTCCAGAGAGAGCGATCGCCGCAAGCCAGCGCTACAATGAAACCAGAGATGAGCCTTGGATTGATTACAAGTGGAACGCTCACGGTTGGGATTGGGAATATATTGATGACTATGATGTCCGCTGGACTTTTGTAGAGCTGACGACAGGGTTGGATCTTCATGAAGAAAGTAAGAAGTTGCACCACTGCGTAGAATCTTATGCACCAAGATGTGCAACTCATCATTCGGCAATTCTCTCTGTTGCTTGCAATAACGAAAAATTACTTACCATTGAAATAAGCCCCGAAGACAAAGAAATAGTGCAAGTTAAGGGTATGCAAAACAGGTTTCCAACATCGCTGGAAACTCAGATTATCGATGCGTGGTATTATACCGTCATCTCTCAAAATGAAAATGAGTAATAATCACGTTGTTAGTGTCTGCAATGTAGCCGGACAACCATGAAAAATATTACAGAGGAGTTAGGAATATGTCCTATGAAAACACACCATTTGAGGGCGTTGAGGATAGTGAATATTATGATCCGGAATTAGCTGCGATTATAGAAAAGATCGATGAGATTAATGAATCGGATGAGGATGATCAACAACAAGAATTAATTGAATTATGTGACACTGCTATAGAACGATTTGGCAGAAGTGAAATTGAAAATGTTGAATTGCTAGACTACCTCTATTGGTCAGCGGGATATGCATATTTAGAATTGGCTGAAGAGGGAGTGCCAATCGAAAAGGGCCTAAGATACATAAATTTAATCAGGAATAGATTTATTCATTGGCATTTAGCCTACGCTCGAATCCACTTTTATAGGGAAAATTTTATTGAAACACTTGAGCATTTAGATTTGCTCGAGAAAATGATAGTTACCGGTATTAAAAACGAGACATTAGATCGGGATAGTTCAGAAGAATTCAGGCAAATTTGTGCAATTGGTCGTATGAGGACCTATATAGCCACCAAAGAACTAAAAAAATACGACGCCTGTTTCTCCGACTATCTGGCCATGATTGCAAAAGATGGAATTCTAACCAGGTTGAACCATTATAGCGTTCCTGAGGATCTCATCCTGTTTCATTCAAATGTAGATCATTTTATATCTCTTTTAGCAATTGAAGATGAATTTGGGTCTACTCTAGGCATCCAGGAAAGTTTAAAATCCCAAATTAGCTTTCTTCGGGGAAATATCCTTGAATCCAACAGATATGCCTATGAAGCAAAGAAAAATGTGACGGAGGGCGATAATTTTGAAATAGATTTTTGGAAAATGGTTTTAGAGGAAGAGAATGATACGGAGAAATCCTATCTTTCCATTAGCGCATTTATTTGTCCACAATTGGATGACTCACCCGGTGCGTATTCTTTAATGGAGGAGAGAAGCGAGCGATATGTTGATTCCAATGACGCGATTAGCGAAGGTCCTTCATATCCAGAGTTAGATAAAATTCTCATTAAAATCGAGGAGATAAATGATACTGAAGAGGAGGGTCGCCAGAAGGAGTTAATTGGTCTATGTGATTCTGCAATCGATTTGGCAATGTCAAACCAACTCGAAAATGAGCATATATTTGCAAATCTATATTGGTCTGCAGGATTTGCGTATCTTGAATTAGCGCAGGAGGACGTAACACTTATAGAGCTTGCTCTAAAATATTTGGATGAAATCCCAGAGAGCAGTCCTCAATGGCACCTGACAATGGCCAGGATTATTTTTTTCAAGGAAAATTTCAACGAAGCATTGAAGCACCTTGAATTATGCAAAAAAATGATCATGAAAGATGAAGCAACTGGTGCCATGGATATTGATACAGGTCAGATTCTTAAAGAGATGTGCCAGCAGGCATTAATGAAAACCAGTTTTATGTGCGGGGATGAGGAAAGATTTAAAACTAGTTTTACAGCCTATATTAACATGATTAGAGAAAATGAGAATTTTGGTCAACTGATTTTCATGGATGTAGTCAACCTCCTTGTTTCAGTATCTAAAAGTTCCAAGAGATTAAACTCGCTGTTAGACTTTGTTATCACCGAGAAGGGTATATTAGCGATGTTTTTCACAGAGACATTATTGAAGTCTCAAATTAGCTTTCTTGATGGAAACTTTGAAGACTCAAATAAATACGCATACACATATAAGGATCGACTAATCAGCGCAATAAATGAGGATGATGGTACAGGATACTTATCATGGAATAAAATGATAGATGACGAAATAAAACCAAATTTTAATCTGGAAAGGTTTGAATGTAAGTCATCAGTAGATGTCCAGAAATCTATTCGGTTAATGGAATCACGTGCTACTCAATATTCAAAGGATAACAATTTACCCCAAGCTGTCCTCCGAGACAAAGAAGTAGGGCTAAACTTCCCGGAAAAACTTGCTAACTTTAATTTTCAATATCTGCAATATTATGAGGAAGAAGGTCTTGGATATAGTCTCAGATATGGTGATGAAGCTACTGTAAGAATCGAGTTATATGTCTATGGCAACACAGAAGATGATATTGAAGATGGAATCACTTCCCAGAAGGTTCTTGATGAGTTTGGTCAATTCCATTCATCGATTAGTTATATGGTTACGGAGGGAAATTATAAAAATGCTACAAAGCAAAACTCAGAGGAGCAGAGCTTTTGTGATGGAGCGATTAGATTTCTATGGTCCCAGGTCCAATATGAGATAGTACCTAGTGACAATATTCATTTTATTGGCAATGTCATATCAAGCATATATTTGACAGCCCTTAGGGGCAAACTTATCAAGATCCGCCTTACGATAAAGAAGGAAGCCCAGATTGAGATAGAGGATGACATTGAAGCATTCATGACGGCTTTTTCTACATTATTGGAGAATTCTTAAAGAGAGATGAGTTGAAACTTAATAAAGCCATGGCCATTCAAAAGACAGAAAATGTTGGCATATATTTTTATGTCAATTGTCACATTTTAAGTGATCATGTTCCTGTTGTGGCAGGTGAGCCATATGGGAATGCTATTCAGTGGGGTGGTCATTATGACTTTTGGAAAGCACTTATACCCGAGAATCGTATCGAGGCAATATTCAAATCAGAAGGTTATGATTTACACCCAAGGGGTAGAGTTGTCTTTCTCAAAAAAGAAAACATCTATCGTATTTACCATGATGGATGTTTAAGAATGAGCGACCTAACCGAAATCAAACGCCATTTTGGACTGGATAAAGTAGACACAGAATATGAACGTGATGAACATTATCAATGCGGAAATTGTAACCCAATATATGATCATTAAAGTGAATTTATGGGGATACGAATGATTGGTTCCATAATTGGAGATATCATTGGGTCAATCTGGGAAGGCAAACAATCAAAAACCAAGGATGTGGAGTTGTTTAACGAATACAGCACCTTCACTGATGATACTGTTTTAACCCTTGCTGTTGTTGAGGCAATTCTAGAAAAGAGAGGTTATCAATCAGAGATAATCAGATATTATAAAAAATATCCCCACGCGGGATATGGGCACATGTTTAAGGACTGGGCCAACTCGTCAAAACCTCAACCATATAAAAGTTATGGAAACGGTTCAGCCATGCGGGTAAGCCCAATAGCATATGCGTTTGATGATCTTAAGACTGTATTAAAAGAAGCTGGGAAAAGCGCTGAAATTACTCACAATTCCCCCGATGGAATAGCCGGGGCACAAGCCATTGCATTGTCAATATTGATGGCCAGAAAGGGTAGTAGCAAAGCAGAAATAAGATCTCAGATCAGCAAAAGATTCCGGTTTAATATTGCTGATGGTGTCGAGGAACTAAGAAAATATAATATAGAAAACTGGATAGTAAATGGAACCAGTGTTGAGGAGTCAGTACCGGTAGCGCTGCTTTGTTTCCTGGATTCTGATAGCTTCGAAGACACCATCAGGAACGCGCTTTATCTAGGAGGTGACACGGATACCATCGCGAGTATGGCTGGAGGAATCGCCCAGGCTTTTTACCAGAAAATTCCCGAATGGATTCTGGCTGAATCACGGAATCGTTTGGAGGAAGCCCAACTAGATATCATAGATAGGTTTAACAATAAATATGGTATTGATTATCTGGAACCCTAATAAGGATTTCATAATTGAGGTTCATAGACAGCAATCTTAGATAAGAGATAATTATGTTATATACTCTACAGAAAATGGTGACAAGGAGAAGTGAACCATGGTTTTAGTTGCTTATGGATGTTGTATTTGTGGTGAAAATATCGATGAAGACGCCCATAAACTTGATCCCTGTTATATCCAGATAAATACAAATATTTCTGGTGATGAGGAGGAGCAACTTGAGCAGGGTTTCTTTTGCCATTATGAATGCTTTAAGAAAATAATGGATCATGATGGACACTTGAATTTAGAGGACCAGGATCCGTATGTAGCATCAGAATATCTAAAAGCAGGTAAATACAAAAAAGCTATCGATATTTATCAAAAATTACTTCCTGAAACTGATGATCCAGAAACCATGCAATTGATTCACACTGGAATGACCCAGGCATATAAACAGCTTAAAGATTACGCAAACCAAAACGAAATGCTAGAACGAGGACTCAAACTTTGTAATGAAGGAAATGAAAGTGCCGGAATCTATTATGAGGCGGCAGCCCTTGCATATACATCGGACGAATTTCATCAAGCTGATGATTATTTAGAAAAGTTTAAGAAGACTTTTGAAATCGAATTTCCAGATGATTCTCCAGAGAGAACTGAAAATGAGATCAAATATTTTGGTGCTGTGTTGGCACTTCACCTTGCCATAAATGAGAATGATAATGCCCGCTCTATGTGTTCAGAGTGGCTTGATGCTATGGGTACTTACACACCGACCTCCGCGGAAGAGGTAGAATGGTGTAATGCCATTGGTGCTAGTATTCAATTTTTGAAGGATGCTGACCTTATGCATCGACTTGCATCTTCAACCTTTATCAGATCATCTTCACCTTCGTTAGAATTCGCTTATAAAGGACTTGCAGAAAAAATGCAGGGGAATAATGAGGCGGCTCATCAACAGTTTTTCGAATACAAGCGTATTTTTCGGGAACAAATCGAATACAATGGCAAGGATTTCGATGAGCTCTGGGAAGGACTCAAACAAACCCCATTGGAAATCATGGACTTTGAAATTCCTGACTTAGATCCTCCTCTTTCAATTCTTGTTGATCAATATATTGAAAGATATAGAAAACTGTGAGTCTATGAAATAGTTAGAGTCTATTTGGTATAAAGGTGTGGAAAAGTGCTAGTTCTCACCTTAAACATAAAGAGATATTCCAGTTATTTGATTAATCCATATTCGGATTTACCCCATAATTTATATGAATGGCCATTTTCAGTTGTGTTAAATAATAAACTTTCGAATGGACAGTGAAATGATTTGCAGCTGTCTCCCAATGCAGGATCGGCATAGGTGACTATAAAGGTCACTACCTTGATAATGTCATCCCAATAGTTACTTTTGATAGGGTTTGTGGACAAGCCGGTATTTCTATTGCTAAGGAGTGCACAATAAATAGTTTTAGCACAATCTAACCATCTAAAGATAATCAAGGTTAAAACAGGAGGAACCTCATGGGCGAGAAGTATTCTAAATCAATTCAGGTGATAGAAGAACACACTATATACTCAATGCTTGGAGTAGGCTTCAACCCTACACCAACAGGAGATACAGTAAGTGTGGTTTCAATACAGTCACTCATGTTGAATAAGCTGAACGATATATATGGGTTACATATTAGTAAGGACATCTTAGTAAAGATTGTCGGACTTTCCGCAAGTGGACTAAGTGTCTTTGAAATATCAAAATATGTTACTGCAGGTCTCTCAATCCCCACTCAGGTAGTTTCGACCGCTATTTTAACATATGCAATGGGGCGGGCTTATTTAGAGGTTATCAATAAGGGCTCTGATCTTACAGCAGAAGCAATCGCAAGTGTTATCCCCTCATACCTACAAGAGGGTGCAAGCTTTGTGATTTCGGAAGGGTCGGTGCGTGCAGTAAAAAAGGCTGGAGAGAAATTTTGGGAGGTTACTGAAAACACTGCTCAACTATTAGGAGAATTTACAGGAAAATCTATTGAGGTAGTTGGTGGCAGTATTGTCTTCGTAGGTGAAATCTTAGGTGATACTGTTGATGCCGTGACTGATGTGGCTGGTCAAGCACTTAATAAGGGTGGTCAAGTTGTTGGCGATGTAGCTGATGCTGTAACTGATGTGGCTGGTCAAGCACTTGATAAGGGCGGAGAAATTGTTGATGAGGCGATAGAAGGGCTGAAGAAACTCAACCCATTTAAATGGTAATAAATCCTCCTATGTAGAGGAATGATTGTATCGCAAATTTGCTAGAACTCGGTGTATTTCAACCATGGCATACGTATCCTGACCGCAGTATTCAAGAAGGTCCAGGCGAAGTTTTTCTTTTACCAGGTGATTGTCCTCACTGATCATTGCATTCCAGCGAGCTTGAGCCTCAGTGCCGCTACCTGTATTAAGGCCCCCATATGATAGCCCGGGCACCAGAACAGGTAAGACATTCTTGATTCTGGCTGACCACAGCCGCCCTTACGCTCGTTTCATACCCAGGCATACTGGGCTGGGCCATGCTAGATTCCATGACCTGAGGCATACTGCTGCTCTGCGAGCCTATTTGAAGACTCGGGACATATATGCTGTAGCCAGGTTACTTGGTCATGCCAGTGTTACAACGACTCAGATCTATGCTAACTTCGATCTGAAACGTCTGGAACAGGATTTCCCCGATCTTGTTCACAATCCTGATCTCAAGACGATACATCACCTAGAACCCAAATTAGCCTTATCCTCCTGATAAATAGACACTTAGTTACTTGAGCTCGTAGAGCGCAGGCTATGCAATCGCAGGCTTGAGTTTATTCCAGTTACTGTACAACCCTGATAATCAACAAGTTATAGAAGTCTCACTTGTGCTTCTAGAGCAGAGGGGCTAGCGATGGGGATCTACAAACAACTCAATTCATACAAACATATTGCGGTGTAGAGGTACCCACCCAGGGAAGGGGGGCACCCCCCTTCACATATCTATTATCACGCTCTTACACACCTAAGACATTATTATTAAAGACGATAGAATTTATCATGAAATTGCTTTTTTCATACTAGGGTCTAAATTCAAGCTGTTAAAATCAGTTTTCAATTGTGATACGAATAGCAGGTCGATTCTGCACGGGAGCTTTTATTCTAGTGGGATTACTAGAACTAAAATGGATGGAGAAAAAATGAAAATAGCGGGTATACCAGTTTTAAACATTGTTCCTTGGGTAATTTGGCTAGTCGGCAAAAGAATGGAAGCTTGGGACTATTTCCCCGCATTCTTTCTTGCTATAATTGCAAGTGGGATAATACACTATTTTTCGATACAGGATGATAAGGAAGAATAGGAGTAGTAAGCATGTGCTTGGGCAAGGGGAGTAATTGATGACCAAACTATTGGTAATCGTTTTTAAGTATAAGTAGTCACTTAATGAAAATGACTAATTGGGCATTTGGAATATTCTGCGCTTGCGCTGGAATGATGGTGGCGGTTGGTGTCTTTCCAATGGCACTATTTTTTGGCATATTCGCTTATATCTCAAGAAATGATTAAGAGTTCTGTAAATCGTGATTGAAAGACTATTGCTTGATCATTCACTAGAAGAGAGTCTCTGTTAGTGAAAATAAAAACAATTCTATTTGATCTCGATATGACATTGGTGGATACCTCACAAATATCTATGGATAGGGATTCCCGAGCCTGGTCAAAAGTGTATGATAATTTACAGAAGACCTCTGTATATCCAGGCTCGAAGGAGTTAATTCAGGAACTTCACTCAAATAATTTCCGCTTGGGAATAGTAACTTCATCTCCCCGAAAATATGCTGAAAAAATATGCAAATACCATGGTATCGACTTGGAGATTATTTGTGCCTATCACGACACTAAAACCCACAAACCAAATCCAGAGCCATTAAGACTGGCCTGTGAGAGGCTTGGTCTCGAACCACATTTAGTTGCTTATGTTGGAGATCAAAATGATGACATGGTTGCCGCAAATTCGATTGGATTATATTCCATACTAGCTTCATGGAGTAATGAATTAATCCAGATTAATCAAGCTAAGTTCAGATGCCAAAACTTTCAGCAATTGCGGGAATTATTTTTCCCACATATTCCCACATCTTTACATAAGATGATTATCGATGGCGAAAACGAGGTGACTGGATTTTATCTGTCTCATTATTTTCCCTCAAGTCGAGGTGTACAGGATAATCTGTCAAAAAGGTTGCTTGAGTTTAAGGATAACCAAAAAGATTCTGTGCAGAGATTCACAAATATTAGCATTTCAAAATTGAAAAGTAAGATAGATAATCTGGATATTATCATACGTGCGCTTGGTAGTTCAGAAATTAAAGCGACAGCAAACACATCTTTAGATTTCCTCTGTTCAGGTATCGCTAGTTCATACGGGTGCACATACTCACCCGAATCTCTCTGGAAAACACGTACAACAGATCAATTAAAATATTTAGGTAGACGATCCAAGAGATTAGAAGAAATCAATGGAGTTTATAGCTTTCACACGGAGGAACCAGCCTCAGACATAAGTCTGAAAGTTCTGCTTGTAGATGATGTATCAACAACAGGATCGACGGTGCAAGAAATATCTAGAGCAATTAGAGCTGAAAAACCGCATGCTCAGATATATTTTTTCTCTTTGAGCAAAACCTCATCCAGAACAAATGAAACTATCTTTTTTAATTCACGAATTTTAAGAGAAATGAATGAAGAATCTGAAGAGAAAAGCCAAGAACCGCTATTTCCAGCAAAAAAAGCCCGACCTAAGTCAGACTCATCTTCTGATACCCCCACACTGTCCCTTTTCGATCCGCAAGCCCAAAAAGGGTTAAAATTTTCACCCCAAAATAGTGAAAAGATTCGCAAGAAGAAAAATCTCAAAACCGCTGCTTTGAAAAAACCTAATAACGTCACTACTAGATCAAAGGGTATCAAGCAAATAAAGAAAGTAAAAAAGGTCGAAAAGCCAAAAATTGCAATGGCTGTTAAGAATATAGAACATAATGATTCGTCATCTGGTAATATGCCTACTCCTCAATTAAATAGTAGATCAATCACTTCCCCCTTAAACAAAAAGCCAGAAATTGAAATCTCAGCTAAACCCCTTTTGGACATTGACAGGTCAGCTGAAACTATATATCCAATCCAAGACGAAATTCCAGTAGATGCTTTTGAAACCAGCATTCCCAATATTAAAAAGGATTCTGGTAATGAGAATGCAAAAACTTTGCAGATTATAGAGCATCCAAAAATTAATACTGCAAAACGCAATGAACGTTATTTTTGGAGTATTTTCTTAATTCTAATCATGTTAATAATTTCTTCATACTTCACCCATAACTCTATTAGCAGTCGAGATCCAAAAAAAGGAGATCGATCACCAAATCTTTTTGCGAATCAACAATCAGAAAAAACGATGAAAAGTCAAGGGGCTATTTCCCAAGATGCCTATTATACAAATTCAGACGGTATCAAATATATTCAATTCATATTAGCTGAAGCCCTTCTATATCCTGGAAACATTGATGGAAATTATGGTTCTCAAACCAGAAGAGCCTTGAATAAGATTGAATCCTATTTCCGCATACCCAAAAGTACCGAGTATATGAATTATTATTCAGCTGATTATCTCAACAAAGTTTACAACGATGACTCGAAATGGTTGACATTATTAAACATACATTTACCAATAACCACTACGATACAACAAGAATGTAATTTATTAGAAGCATCAAGTCCAATATCTAAAGTGAAAATGATTCTACCAAAAAATAGAATTATCGAAATATTGGAATATGAAGACTATTACTGTCGAATTAAGACAGTGCAACTCGATTACGGGTATGTAAATAAACAATGGATAGCAAATGATGTGCGAGCTAAAATCGAATCATTTGCTTCAAAGAGGAGACCAGATGGTAGAAGGCTTCCAAGCAACAATTAAAACAATCCCTATGTGGTTAAAATGAAACGTTATTCAACTTGTATGCTCATTAAGCTTAGTTAAACTTTGACAAATCTCTAATTCTGGATTGAAAGATTAATTATGAACAAAGTATCCACCATAATTCCTGATGATATATATGCTCTAAGTCTAATACCAGGAATAGGTAATGAATCACTAAAAAAACTAGTAAACTCAGGCAGCACACTAACGAATTTGATCTCTTACCCAGAAGACAAGCTCAGGTTGCTAGTGAAAGGAATAAGAGCATCCTCAATTCTAGCATTGAAAAATGAAATGCCAGCTTTCCAGGATGAAGCCAGGGCCAGGTTATCCAATTATGAGCGTAGAGGGATTCAACTGATTAGCTATTGGGACAAGAATTATCCGCCTTTTTTCAAGCTGATTGATGATGCTCCAGTATTTCTATATGCGAAGGGAAATCTAAAATTATTGGAGAAAAAAAAATGTGTTGCCATTGTTGGTACACGCGAGTGCACAGATCGAGGGTTCTCAGTAGCTCTTAACCTATCGAGAGCCTTTTCAAAAAAGGGCTATTGCATTGTAAGTGGACTAGCACTTGGAATCGACACTGCTGCGCATCAAGGGGCTCTAGCTGAAAATTGTCCAACTATCGCTGTATTGGTAGATGTAGAAAACATATATCCTACCGAAAATGAGGAATTGGCTTCTTCGATTTTGGAGTATAAGGGGTTATTGATTGCTGAAAACCCTCCAGGTACAAAAGTATTTGGAGGTCTCTTTGTTAAGCGGGATAGGCTGCAAAGCGCTTTTTCACTGGCGGTCGTACCTTGCGAAACTAGTATCAACGGTGGCACAATGCATACTGTAAGGTATTCCCAAAAGCAAAACAGGCTGCTTTTTGTTCCTGATTATTCTGAATATAAAGACTATGATACTACAAATAAAGGTTATGCTGGAATTAGACAGATTATAAAGGATGGCCGAGCCAAAATAATTTCAAAGAAAGCTGCATCAGAAATCATTGATAATCTCTTGCCCCTTAAAATGAAGGAACTAGAAAAGGGGCTCGAAACTTTAGAATTGCGCTCTGACTTGTTTGGTTAAATATGTGTGTGTGGGGATTAGGTGTATAATCATTCTGATAGATTTCCATTTCTCGCAGGAGCATTCTTTCTAGCACATTATCTGCCGCGCAGCCAAAGCGGAAATGATGCTCTCTCATCCCATTTACTTCGGTTTAAGGATAACAATGAATCAGCTGTAAAAGACTGGGGTAGGCTTGCTGCCAAATCACTAAAATATTCAGGAATAAACTTTAAGGTAATTGTTAGAGCTCTCGGGAGTTCTGAAACAACTGTGAATATAAATACGCCCCTTGATCACCTCGGAAAAAAGATTTCTAGGGAAATAAACGCTAAGTACAAGCCTACTCTATTAAGTAAATCAAGGAGAAACAAATCTCTCAAATATTTAAACGCGAATGAAAGAAAAAATGAACTATCTGGACTCTATTCATTTAGAAATTATGGTGCTCAAAGAGGTGACAACATACTTCTGATTGATGATGTTGTAACAACAGGTACCACACTTAAATCAATCTACTCCGCAATTTCTCAGAGCTGTCCTCAAGTGAATGTATACTTCTTTTCACTGACTAAGACGTTTGACCAATGGCAAGATGAAAACACCAATAGTGAAATATATTCACAGCTGAAAGGCTTTACCAAGGATCAACCCAGTACATTTACTCCTCCATACTTTTACTACGAAGAACCTGAACCAGACTGGGACCTAATGGAAAAAATATTTCAAGACACTATTGATGGTCACATTAACCCACCCGGTCCAAACCTTCGCAAAGGAACAAAAAATGGTACATGGAAACCAGCAGAAGGCTTTGTATGGACTAAATCAAACCCTAATAATATATGGGAGGTCAAGAAAGAACCACCACCCGGTCCAAACCTTCGCAGAGGAACAAAACATGGTACATGGCAACCAGCAGAGGGCTATATATGGACAAAATCAAACCCTAATAATGATTGGGAGGTCAAAAGGTTACCACCCCATATTGTAGAAACAAGTAAAGGTTATAGACCTGAAAAGGGATACATATGGGCAGATAAAGATAAATTTATTGTTATACGCAAACCTCCACCGGGTCCAAACCTCCGCAGAGAAAATGATACATGGTATCCAGCAGAAGGCTATGTATGGACTTTAAACCCTGAAAATAAATGGGAAGTCGAAAAGATAGCAGCTCCAAGTTCTGAGTGGTGTTTTATTGCAACAGCTTGTTCTGGATCATATGATCATCCAGACGTGATAAGTCTTCGCCAACTTCGTGATAGATATTTACTCAAGCGTAAATGGGGAAGGTGCTTTGTAAAACTATACTATCAGTTCAGTCCACCTGTCGCTGCCTATATATCTAGTAGAAGTACAATTAGAATATTTATAAGAATTATGCTTATTAAACCACTTGCAGCATTAGCTAGGGGATATAGAAATTTTTAGACAATATATTACAGTGATGTTTAGACTCGTCACAAATAACTATGCCCTGAATCACTATGCATGCTCCTGGAATTGGTCACATTTAAAAAAATAGTAAATGAGGATGATTGATTGACTGAGAGTAGACTAAATATCATAGGCTGGTCTCTGATAGTGCTCTTTCTTCCTTCCATGCTTCACAATAAAAGGGGTTAAGAAACGATATATAGGTAGAGGTATTAGCCTTTCCGGACCAGATAGCGGAACTCCTGAATTAATAATTCATTCATAGTGACAATTAAGATTGAATTTAAATGGGCAGGCCCCAATCGGGCAGGTAGCACTTAAAATAAAGAACTCTAAATAGCATAAATACAGTTAGTTATCATTTTTTAAGTTGGGCTTTGGGAGCAGGGGGTGTGGAGATTTATTTGTTAGTTGAGTATAAATTGGGATACTAGCTAGATACCCATTATTCCAAGAGCTACCACTCTAATAAAAATAACAGATAATGTACTAAATGATTCGAATATATTCTGCCTGATTGTGGGCCAAAAAAGTAAAAGCCGGAGACTAATTATGTCATGGGAAGATTTGCTGCTTGATAGCTCGGATGATGATGATGAATCGTTAGATGAAGAATTAGATATATTACTAGTAAAGATAGATGAGATTAATGCTTCGGATGAAGAGGGAAATCAGAAAGAATCGATTGAACTATGTGATTCTGCATTAGAATTAGCAAAGGTCAGCCAACCTGATAAAGATGATTTGCGAGAAATTCTCTACTGGTTCACTGGTGCGAATCCAGTTCATTTAAAAAGACCCTGTATATCATATTCCGTATACACGATTTATTTTAACTACCGTAGCTGTTGCTGAGTAACGGATATTAGAGATTGGTGACAGACTTGCTTCGCCGGGTGTAATTAATAAAAATTTAGAAATTGAGAATTGGAGATCACTTTAGAGGAGAAAAATAATACATAAACCCAAATGTTGGGACTTATGACACTCCTGCGCACAATTTCCAAGGAACTATCCTCCACACATTAAGACGCACAAAAAGAAATAGATGGCTATTGACGAATACCCACTATGCGACTGCACTCCTCACAAACCTTTAACTACAAGGGACACAGTTTGATTTTGTCTTACTCTCAGTGAGTGGAGTCCACATCTTTGAGCATAAAAGACTAAATAGGTCTGACTAGGGGACTTGAAAATGGAGACTATATATTAGTGTCTTAGGTACGATAAATTGCAATAATAATGTTTTCAGAATACTGTCCAAAAAAATTCTTGCCAAGTGCATAATCATCTCAGAATTAATCTGATGGAAAATTTTGGAGGTATTATATCTTTTGAAGTTATGAAGTATCTATTATTTTAATTTTCCACTATTCGAATAAGCTTTAGAATTTCAAAGTACTGAGCACTCACTTAGGAGAGTTATATATGGTTGGTTCAGAATTATTTTCTGTGATTGATGAGCATGAACTGGTAAAAAAGAGTACCAGGGAAACTGCGGAGCTCATGACAACATACGGGAACAAAATTCATACAGCACTTAAGGGAAATCGTAATTTGGTACAGGATGTATTTCAAGAGGAGCCTCTCAGATACCGGTGGGGTGTTGAAATGCAATTGACACAATTGTCCCAATTGCTTCGTAGAATTGAGAGATCAAGTGAATATATTAACAAGTTTGATTTAAAAGTTGAACTCTCCTCATTAAAAGATCTCTCTCTTTCAGAACACATAAATTACCATTTTGGGTATTACAGGATTGGAATAGTTAGCGTTTATGATGTGGCTCTACAAATTGTGAACGCAGTGATTAGGCTTGGGATTCCCAATAAAGAAGTCAATAGAAGAGCTGTAATGAATAATTTGCTAATCAAGGATCTTAAACTTGACGCTTTCTTAAAGGATATCGACAAGGTTGTGGCAGTTTATAGAGGTGAACGGAACCGGCAGATTCACCAGGGTGTAGGTAACTCTATTAGCGCGTACTTCCAAAATACGGCTGTGTCATCACTGTCTATTATAGAGAGCATATCACCTATTGCCCCACAATTATTTGATTTTGATAAAGTCAATATCGAGGAGCTCCGATTAGAGGCAATAGAACTAGCGCAAACGAGAATGCTTTTGGAGTGTGAAAGCCTTGCCATTTCCCTCGTGCAATTGTTGGATATTCTTTATGATCAATATTTATCAAGGCTTGTTCCAATTACCCTGAACAGTAAGGTGAACTATAATAGCTAACGACCCCACTTCACTTGGCATTGTCTCTCAAAATGTTAGGATCTAACTATAAGCCACTCATACCAATATTTCAACACTGGATAAGTATCTATACTAATGATAAACCGAATAAACAATACATTTGGATTAGCGATTGATGCTAGCCGTATACTCATCTGCGTATACGTAATTCCCAAATGTATACTATCTTGGTGTTATTAATGCATATATAACAGATACTTATGGTCTTCATAAGCCGGGTGTCGGCGGTTCAAATCCGCCCCCTGCTACAAATAAAAATGTCTCCCGTGAGGGGGACATTTTTGTTTGTATGGGTAGCGATGAGAAGTCGCGTAGCGAACACAGTGAGCGC
>Ga0233430_1002998_pt1 | contig 17958 bp, 21 predicted proteins | sample SI_118_April2016_2_FD_179883 | JGI IMG/M metagenome (GOLD analysis project Ga0233430, IMG submission 179883) | Seawater microbial communities from Saanich Inlet, British Columbia, Canada - SI_118_April2016_150_MG | ecosystem: Environmental > Aquatic > Marine > Inlet | place: Canada: British... | reverse complement strand
GCTTTGATGCTTTTCAATACTTTTGTGTATACTTTGTAGCGATCAGTCATTTGGCTCCACTTTCTGGCTTCGTAACCTAAGTGTAACCTTTTGACTGATTTTTTATCCTGTTTGTACGGTAGAGAATATTAAATATAGAAATTTAACTCAATTATTCAGGAGAATAAAATGAAAATCAATTTGCCCAAGAAATCTACTTTTTATATTTCACTTGTACTCGCAGTACTCGGTTTACTCGGCGCACTCGGTGTATCTTTCCTCGCTGGCTTCGCCTTCTGGCTCTTGTTCGCGGGGTATGCAGTTTTGGTTGCTGGCTTGTTCCTCAAAGGCTTCTAAGCTGCGATTCTTTATCGCGTATTATCAAAAGCTCCCTGAAATTTTCAGGGAGCTTTTTTTTGTTAATTTTGACTAACTCTGTTTTTTACGCTAATACCGCCCCTTCGAGCCGTAATAACCATTTCTTAATATCTAAACCTCCCCCATAACCGCGTAACTTTCCATCTGATCCTAAAACACGATGGCAGGGAATCACCAAAGGCATCGGATTTGTTGCCTCAGCACGTCCAACGGCTCTGGCCGAGCGCGGTCGCCCAATTTGCATGGCAATTTCGCCATAGGTGCTTGTCTGCCCATAGGGAATAGCGAAAGTTGCCAAAAGCGCCTCGCGCTGAAATGAGCGCATCATTGACCAATCAATAGCAATCGTAAAACGCTTCCGTTCGCCACCTAAATATTCACGCAATTGGCTCTCTGTATGCGCTAACCGACGCGGGTTATTTTCAAGAGGTGTTTTGATGCGCCGCGAGAGATTCTTCAAGAAAGCGGCTTCACTTTTTTCCCAATCAACGGCAACTAATCCCCGTTCTGAGCAGGCAATCCAGATATTGCCAATGGGGGTTTCGTTTACTTTGCCAAAATAAATTGTAAATTTTGGAGAACGCGTCATAGAAATCTCCTCTTTCTTTCACCTTATTGTAGCTTTTTGCCCTCCAAAATCAATACCCAGCCTTCATTTACCTTACATTTCCGATAACTATAGGCTCTCCGTAGGGTAATCGTAGGGTAAGCGTCAAGTAGGTATTATGCCCTCGTGTTAATATATAGGCAGTAAGAAGTGATTTCTCTTCTCCTCCTTTCAAAAGAGAGCCAAGGTCGGCGTCCTTGGCTCTCTCGATTCTAGCTAACCTTGTGAAATTCTCGCAAGGTTCTTTTTTTGCGGGGTATAATCACCGAAAAAGACCTAAAGGAAGGATTTTCCATGACCATACAAATCTCTATCATCGGTTTGGGGCAGATCGGTGCATCTATCGGTTTAGCACTTGCCGAACATAAAAACCTTCAACTTATCGGGCACGATAAAAACGTGAATACCGCTAAAACTGCCGAGAAAATGGGCGCAGTTCATAAAGTCAATCGCAATCTGCCCAGCTCTGTGAAAGAGGCAGATATTATCGTTCTTGCCCTGCCTTTTGGAGAAATTCAAGAAACGATTGGCTATATTAAAGAAGATTTAAAAGCGGATGCAGTAATTCTGGATACTGCTCCCAGCAAGGATGCCACCAGTATCTGGATGCAGGATGAATTACCAGCGGGACGCTCGTATATTGGGCTTGCTCCCGTTATAAATCCGATTTATCTCGACGAGAGAGATCGGGGCGTTGATTCTGCTCGTGTAGATCTTTTCCATAAAGCTGTCACGATGATCGCTGCCTCGCCTGATGTAGAAGGAGATGCTTTGCAACTTGCCGCTGATTTTGTACAGTTGCTCGGTTCTCAACCTCTCTTTGCAGATCTCGCTGAAGTGGATGGCGTGATGGCTTCTGTGCATCTGCTCCCGCAACTGACAGCTGCGGCTTTGCTCAATGCAACGGTAGATGCACCGGGATGGGGAGAAGCACGAAAATTTGCGGGGCAATTTTATGCTCAAATAACGAGATCAAGCCCAAAAGGAGAGCGTACCCTTTCTTTATCCGCTGAAGCTTTGGCAAGTGGAGAAAGCACCATCCGCGCTTTGGACGGGATGATCGCATCCCTCCAGGAAATTAAAGAGAGTATTGTGGCTGAAAATAAGGAAACTTTGGATGAAGTACTAGAAGGTGCTGAAGAAGGACGCGCTGTATGGCTCGGTGAGCGACGATCTGCTGATTGGTTGCTAAAAGGCGAAAAGCCCAAAACTCCTATAGAAATTTCTGGTGTTGCTGAACGATTATTCGGTTTTAGACAGAAAAAGCCGCGTGATTAATGTCTTTTTTCTGTTATATGGTCGAGTGTGCTGACGGAACTTTTTATACTGGCTGGTCAACAGACCCTGAACGACGCGTGAAAGTACATAACGCAGGCAGGGGAGCAAAATACACACGAATGCGCCGCCCAGTGAAATTGATCTATCTAGAAGAGTTGCCTGATAAAAGTAGTGCCCTAAAAAGAGAAAGAGCGATTAAGAAACTCTCTCGAAAAAGCAAAGAAGCATTGGTTAAATAAAAAAAGGCCGAGTATTTTAGTCAACACTCGGCCTTTGCTTTGGGTTTATTTTGTGAATAAGGGAATATGACCTAAGGAGATGACCTTTTCCCACTCTTCTTGATCCCCCTCTGTTAAAATAGCTGTTTCTGCGACAACTTTTGCCTTAGCTTTTGCCATAAGTTGATGCATCCCTTTTAAGGTTGAGCCAGTGCTAATAACATCATCAATGAGAATTACTTTTTTGTTTTTGATGAGATCGCTGTCTTTTTCGTCGAGAATTAATGTTTGTGGGGCCCCTGTCGTAATGGAGAGCGTTTTTGTGATAGTTGCATCACCCATATAGAGTTTATAGTTTTTTCGTAAGACAGCGTAGGGTTTTCCTGTTGCGACAGAAAGTGCGTAGGCAATAGGAATTGATTTCGCTTCGGGCGTGATGATTACATCATATTCAAGCGTTTCAAGCTTTTTTGCAAGTGCTTTTGCACAGGCTTCGACAAGCTCGGTATCGCCAAGGATATTTAGAACAGCAATTTTTAGACCAGGTTTGATCTCAAAGAGAGGTAACTCTCTTTTCAGTCCTGCAATTTGAATGGGGTGAGTTGGATTAGAAGACATAGTTTCTCCAAAAGGGTTTTTAATCGTGGGTAGTTTATCATATTTCGGGCAAGAAATAATGAGAATAGAAAAAAAAGTTATGCGAGAGAACTTCTTGTCTACGTTTTGCAGACGCTACGTAGATAGAATACGTATGTTAGAAAAAACTACTGGGTGCAGTGGGGCAGGGGAGGGAAGCTGCACAAAAGAAAGTTCAAGGATCGGCAGTAATCAGGGAGAGAGCTACTGCCGATTTTTGAATTCTGAAGCGAAGCCCAAAATCTACTAAAACCTACATTGACCCTTAAAAAGCTCTTTGATAAACTCACTAAACATAAGTTTATGTAGAATTTGAGCTAGAAAGGGCTTGTTTAATGATAAAAAACCTTGCAGAAGAATGGTTAACCTTGAGCGATGTTTCATCTATGCTTGGTATGCACCCTAGCACGGTACGTACATGGGCAGATCAGGGCATTCTGCCGGTTTATCGTACACAGGGTGGGCATCGCCGTTTTCTTAAAAAAGAAATTGATCTGTGGGTGCAAACCTCTCGCCAAAAAAAGGAAGTGAAGCCCGAAAACGCCTTGCGTGATGTTCTTAGACAGATCCGTTTCAAAATAGGGGAGAACCAACTTGAGTCAGAAAAGTGGTATCAAAAATTAGATGACGAGGCTCGTCTAAAATATCGGATGAGTGGCAAAAATCTTATGCAGAGCCTTGCCAGCTATCTTGGCGCAGAAGGTGAGGATGCAATCGCAGAATCTCGTTCTCTGGGCTACGAATATGCCTCGCGTGGGCGCAGATATGGCCTTAGCCTTATTGATGCAACGCGCGCTTTTCTTTTTTTTAGAAACGCGCTTCTTGAAGCGATGATTGCTATTTATCTCGATGCGCGTATCTCCGATACAGAATCCTGGGGAGATATGCTCTCACGCATCCATGCTTTTACCGACCAGACCATGATCTCATTGATGGAAACCTATGAAGCATTTCAAAATAATAATTGCTAAATCTAATGAAAACTGAGAAGAAAGCTCCCTCCCGTAAATATCCGCCTTTTTATGAAAAAATAATTCCTGTTACATTGATTATTTTGATCCTTGTCATAGCAGGAGTTTTAATCACCGCATTTGGGGTAGCTCTAGGGCTTGTTGGCTAAAATTATCTTCTGAAATAGGTCATTTCTGGAGATGATTTCTTTTAATCTTATGGAGAATTTTAATGTTACTTAATACCGCTATTCCTTTATTGTCAAGTGTGATCAGTTTTATTTTTGCATTCTTTGTCTTAAAACGTTATTTTGAGCGTAAAGGTGCTCACCTCTTACTTTGGGGCTTAGGCACGATATTTTATGGTATTGGAGGATTTTGCGAATTTTATTATGGTGCCTTTGGGTGGAATGAAGTCATTTTTCGGATGTGGTATCTCTTTGGTGCGATCCTTGTCGCTGCCTGGTTGGGGCAGGGTACCGTTTATTTACTTGCGAACCGAAAATGGGCAAATACCCTTATGGTTATTTTGAGCGTGGCCTCGCTTTATGCGCTGTTTAGGATACTCACGGCTCAACTTGACCCCAGCTTGATGATCGGCGAAGGACATACCGGTGCAGAGTTAAGTGGTCATGCCATCATCACCGATGGTGTGCGTGTACTAACACCCTTCTTCAATATTTATGGAACGGCTACACTGGTTGGTGGTGCTGGCTACTCAGCATGGGTCTTTTGGCGCAAACGAGTTTTGCTCCACCGCACTATCGGGAATATCCTTATTGCCACTGGTGCGCTCCTCCCAGCTTTTGGTGGCATCTTCAGCCGATTGCAATTCCCAGGTGCGCTCTATTTAGGTGAGTTTTTTGGTGTGATTTTTCTTTTCATCGGTTTCCAGCGTGCAATTACGCCAATGGCAGAAAAAATAGTCGAAGCTGAAGCGATGGCATAAAAAAATATATAATTTCGATCCCCGTTCGCAAAGAACGGGGATTTTTGTATTAACGAGTATAATCATTCCATCTCAGAAATGGAGTCAAAAATGTCCTTGCTTAATTTGCCTTTCTTGCTTGAAACCCGCCGTAATCACGCGCTCGAACATGCCACACTAAAAATCCTTTCGCCAAAATATCCTGCCGTGCCAATGGGTGGACACTCGAACCCGACCGGCTATTTCATTATCGGCGATGTGGATGTGGATGATCTCCGCGTTGCGGCAGATGAGGCTCTCGAACGTTTACGCGCTGGAGAAAGCGATCTCGCCATTCATCCTGGATGTGGGACAAACTACGCGACCTCTGGCTTGCTTGCTGGTTCTCTAGCTTGGTTCGGTCTTTCAGGGAAAAGCGCGTGGCATAAAAAGCTCTGGAGAATTCCCTTTATTTTGCCTTTGGTGGTACTCGTTTGGGGGTTGAGCAAACCGCTGGGACCCAAGTTGCAAGCCAAAGTCACGACTGAAGCGAATCTTGGAGCAATGAAAATTATCTCGGTTGAGAAAGTCCGTCCGGCTTTGCATCGTGTGATTACTCGATAATCCTATGTCCAAGAATACCTTACGCATCCTTTTTATCTACGGGAATGATGAATTTGCCCTCGCGCGTCGACTGAAAAAAGTCCAGCAGCGTGTAGATAAAGATGGGATGAATACCACGCAACTTGAAGCGCGCACGATGAGAAAAGAAGAGCTAAATACGGCGGTCAATGCGATGCCCTTTTTAGCCGAACGCAGATTGGTTTTTCTGGAGAAGCCATCGGGGGAATATAAAGGGAAAAACCAGCGAAATGATTTTATCGCTTTCCTGGAGAGTGTCCCTGAGACAACGGTTTTGGTGCTCTTTGAAGAAATGGATGAGAAAAAAGCCGCCAAAAATTGGCTCGTCAAATGGGCGCAGGGTGCAAAAGAGATTGCGCGTGCTGAAGCTTTTATGCTGCCGAAAGCTTGGCAAACCGCTGATTGGGTTGTGCGCATCCAGAAGGAAGCGAAATCTCAGGGTGGGGAGATCGAAAGCCAAGCTGCTGCGCGTTTGGCAGAAATGACAGGAACAAATACACGCCAAGCCGCGCAGGAAATTACCAAACTGCTTACTTATGCTAATTTCTCTCGCCCGATCACACTTGCTGATGTGGAATTATTAAGCGTAAATACCGCGCAAGGTGATATTTTTGAACTTGTTGATGCCTTGGGAAGTGGAAGAGGCAAAGACGCGCAAGCCATGTTGCATCAACTACTTGACGAACAAGATGCTTTCTCTATTTTCGGGATGGTTGTACGCCAGTTTAGGCTTTTGCTTTTGGCGCGTGAGGTGATTGATAATCGGGGCAATGTACAGGCGGAATTAAAGCAACATCCCTTCGTGGCGAAAAAACTGACGGCACAGGCACGTCATTTTTCAATATCTACCCTTGAGTCGATCTATAAACGTTTGCTCATCATGGATGAAGAAGCAAAAACGGGCAAAACGGCCCTCGATCTTTCTCTGGATATGTTGGTTGTAGAGTTAGCTGGGGGGTAGAGAGCGAAGTTTTTGCAGCTTTATATATAAACAAGACCTGACAGGTTTCTAAAACCTGTCAGGTCTCTTTAGTTATTTGAGTTAATATTTGTTGATTTAGCGTCGACCACCACCGCCACCACGATTGCCGCCTTGTCCTTGCGCGCCTCTCTGTTGGGCGTTGTTGGAGCTGATAATTGCCTGATAGCTGTCTGCGGAAAGATATTGTGGTGTATAGCTTTCGCCTGTCTGGCTTTCTAGCAGAGAGACAAATCCGCGTAGGTGATTTTCTGATCCTGCTAAGAGTTGAGAGTAGACTCGTTGGATATTGGCTTCATCCGTTCTGCTAATCGCTTCGTAGAGGTCAAGAATATCAATTTCTTCGATCGCTGCGCCAACTTTGAGCGCATCTACAAGAGAGACGCTACCCGTTGCTACGAGTTGATTGTATAAGGTTTGTAGATTAGAATTTACGAAAACGCCGATCGTATCATTCACCACAGGATCAGGGATTCCATAAGCTGTTAGTAAAGCATTGACAGAATCGGTGTGTGTTTGTTCACTGGCAGCGATATTATTGAAAATATCCGTGCCCCATATATTGTAAAGGGTCAGGTAAACATCGCGGGCAAGTTTTTCTTCTTCACGCATGAAGACTAAATCTGCTTTCTCTTCTTCGCTGAGTTCACCTGTAATTGCGGTCGTTGTTGTTACTATGCCCGTGCCGCTACCTGCCTTGCCTTTACCTCCGCTGCCACTACCTTTGCCCGTATCAGGCATTGCATAAGCAGAGCCGACTGAGCCAAAAAGGACAACGAGTAATCCCAAAATCAAAACTGTGTTTATAATCTTTTTCATTTTTTCTCCTAAAGTGTTCAAGTTACTCAAATCGAGTAACTTCAGAATGTTTTTCAATACAGATAGGATAATGGAGCTAAGTAAAGACCATATAAGGAAAATGTAAAGAAAGATTAAAGAGAATAAAATGAACGACAAGAAAAAAAATCCCTTCACATTACTGAGAAGGGAATAGGGCTTAGAAAGATAAGGTGTTTCAAGTAAGTAGAAATTAGGGTGCTTTCTCTTGCCAATCATAATTTTCTTTTAGCACTTTCGCAGGAACACCCCCAAGCATTGCATTATCGGCATCAAATTTTTGGGTCACGACGCTTCCCATTGCAACAAGAACATCATTACCGATTGAAGCTCCAGGCGCAAAACGCACTGCGCTGCCTAAATAGCAGTTCTTGCCAATAGAAATATCACGGTCAAAAATACCTGCGCCGTGCGTCCAAAATTGGGAGGAAAAACCTGCGATCCACGAGCCTGTGCCTAGGGTAAATGCGCCTGCCACGTCGATATAATGTTGGGAGGTGATTAGCGTTTTTTCTGCAATGAGCAAGTTTCGGGCATAGTTCGCATCGGTATATTCGGGGCGTGTTGTCCAATATCCACATGAGAAGGTATTTCTATAGCCAATAGATGCCCCTTCACCGATCTTCATTGTCATTGGGCCTGTAAAAAGATTTCCCCAGCCGATCTTGCAAGCAGCGATCTCCGCTTTGTCTACAGCGATAATTGTTCCAAATCCTATCTTTGCGCCTTTAATTTTGTAGCCTAAAATAAATTTATAGGCAAAAAGGCGCAAAAAATTAAAGGGAAAAATGCTAATAAAAATAGCGAGAGCGAGCTTTAGTTTTCTCATTTAAGATCATCTCGCAGCGGATAAAAAACGTCTAGAATTTCACAGTCAGTCAATGCTCGCCCGCTGTGTTTCACATTTGCGGGGATCAGTGCAATAGTTCCTTTTTCAAGCTGACGTTTTTCGCCATCTAGTGTCATTTCAAATTTTCCCGTTATGACAACAGATATCTGCTCTTGCGGATGTGCATGTTCAGGCAATTCTGCGCCTTTTTCAATCCGCCAAAAAGATGTGGTCATATTCTCTGTGTGAGCAAATTTCCCGTGAAAACCAGGCACGATTTCTTTTTCTTTTAGTGTAGAAAGATCAATAAAAGCCATTTTTTCTCCTTATACCTATTACGCCTTTGCGAGGTGCATGATTTTGCGCCGAAGCAGTCTCACCTTATAATGAGATTGCTTCGGCAATAGAATCGCCTCGCAAATACATTTACAGAATATCATTCTAAACCATAAAGGGATTCTCACATGAAAATTCGTTTTATCATTTTTGCTTCACTTCCCGATTTCCTCTATATGAAATGCTGTCTTTATAGATTTTTCTCTTGTTCTTTGTCAACTCTGTGGTAAAACTGAGCGGAGAATAAATTATTGGAGGCTACGATGAATTTACCGGAATATGCTTATTTTAAAGGCGAGATCGTCCCCTATGCAGAGGCAAAGGTGGGCGTGTTGACCCATGCGTTAAATTACGGAACGGGCGTTTTTGGTGGGGTGCGCGCATATAAAAATGACGACAATGGAAAGCTTTATCTTTTCCGTCCTTACGATCACTACAAACGTTTTTTGAATTCATGCAAGATGATGCTAATGGATTTTGACGAGAATCCCGAAAGTATGACCCAGCATACGATCGATCTAATCAGGAAAAGTGGTTATGCAGAGGATGTTTATATTCGCCCTTTGGCTTATAAATCTTCCGAGATAATCGGCGTGAAATTGCACGATGTAGAGTCAGAGTTTACGATCGTTGCTTTGCCTTTCGGGAAATATGTTTCGAATGATACGAATGCGCATGTTACGATCTCTTCGTGGCGACGATTGGATGATAATGTGATCCCCGCACGAGGGAAGATCAGTGGCGCGTATGCGAATTCTGCATTTATCAAGACCGATGCGATACGCTCCGGTTTTGACGAGGCACTCGTTTTGACGCAATCCGGGCATCTTTCGGAAGGCAGCGCGGAGAATGTCTTTATGGTGCGTGATGGTGTTTTATATACCCCTGCTGTTTATGAAAATATCCTTGAAGGGATTACGCGCGGCTCTGTGATGGAACTCGCAGCCAAAGAATTGGGCATGAAAGTGGTGGAACGCCCGATCGACCGCACAGAAATTTATATTTGTGATGAGTTCTTTATGACCGGAACTGCTGCTCAGGTAACCGCGATCACGCAAGTGGATCATCGCCCCGTTGGTGATGGGGTGATGGGACCAGTTGCATCGAAATTGCGTGAGTTATTTTTTGATATTGTGCGCGGGAAGAATCCTAAATATAAGGATTGGAATATTGAGATTTGAGATCAGTAATTAGCAAAAAGTCCGCGTTCTTTTGGTCAGAACGCGGACTTTTTGCTTTAGTAGAGAATATTTTAGCTTTCTCTAATCAGCAGGTAATGCTTCAAATTCTTTTTTCTTGTTCGCAAACCATTCCTGCATCGCTTCTGGTTTTTGCATAAGCTCTTGCATTTTATTCATTGCTTCAAGATGTGCTTCATCATTTATTTTAAACATTTCCTTGCCATGCTCTTTGCTCATTTCCGCAATCTCTTCAAAAGAGTTAGCACGAAACTCTTTATCACATGCTCCCCCGAGTTCTTTACAGCTCATCGTTTTCATATTTTTTTATCCTTTGTGTAAACTTGACTATTATGGACATTATACATCATATTTAGGGTAATAGTATAGCATATTTGGATTTTACTAGGCACATAAGAATTTCCTAAAAGAAGCATTTGTTGATTGAGTAGCCTTGAATATTTTTTCAGGCCGTATTGAAACCACAACACTGGGCAGTTTTTATCAACTTGTTGGTTGCAGTACGGCGAAAAACATCGGCTACTCAACCACCAGTAAAAACAAAAGTGTCAGGTCGATAGAAAAATCTAATTTCTATTCACCAAATAAACGCCTAAAAGAATAATCGCTCCGCCAAGCAAAGAAACCCAGGTAATTGGTTCTGCTAAGATCGCGCTGGCGACAACGACAGCGACGAGTGGCTCAAGGTAAAGAAATGCGCCTACTTGTGACGCGGGGAGTGCTTGGAGGGCATCGTACCAGGCAATATAGGCCAGACCTGAGCAAAAGACGCCTAAGAAAATGATGCCTATCCAGCCGTTGAGGCTTAGGTTGGGAATATCGTTCCAATTATTTCCGGCGAAAAAGGCGATGGAGGAAAAGAGCCAGCCAAATACCATTACATAGAACATCATCCGTGCGGCGGGATGAGTTTTTAACCCACGCCGCGATAGGGCGGAGAAAATTGCCCAATTTAGGGCGCTGATCATGATCAGGTAGTCGCCGGGAGTGCCGAATCGAGAGGAGAAGATGTTTTTCAACTCCCCGTTGCTGACAACGAGCAGCACGCCCAAAGCCGCGAGCGCGATCCCGGCACTTTGCCCCCAAGATAGTTTTTCTTTTAGGATCAACCATCCCAGTAAAGCCATGAAAATGGGTGTTGTGGCGACGATCCAGGCGGTGGTGGAGGCTTGCGCAGTGATCAACCCTGTTGATTGAAGCCATTGATGCCAGGTGATCCCGAGAAATCCGAGCAGGGCAAAATAACCCCATTCATTTTTTGCAGGGAGGGCGAATTCTTTTCGTGCGGCGACGGCGATGCCGAGAATGATCACGCCCATCCCAAAGCGCAGCCAAACGACTGTGATGGGGGAAACTTCTTGCACGCCGAGCTTGGTAGCAATGAAAGATGCGCCCCAGACAATGACGGCGAAGAGAACTTCGAGATAGAGGATAACTTTTTCTTTCTTCATTTTCTTTCTTACTGCCTGGAATATAGAAATGCGTAAGCGTTTTCTTAATAATTCGGAGAATTATACTCCGCTTGTCTTCTTACGGGTATAATAAAAGGTGGAGGATCAACTATGGAAATTACTTGGTACGGACAATCTTGTTTTCGACTGACAGAGCGCGGTTCTGCCTCTGTAGTGACAGATCCCTTCGACCATAAGGTCGCTGGTTATAGTGCTTTAAAGCTAAAGTCAGATATTGTGACCGTGAGTCACGAAGCCCCCGGGCATAATTTTTTGGAAGCAGTCAAAGGGTATAAACACTTACTCGATGGACCCGGTGAATATGAAATAGGTGGTGTTTTTATAACTGCTGTGCGAACAAACGGCAAAAAGAAAGATGATCAGCCCCGTAATACGCTTTATGTTTTTGATTATGATGGTCTTTCTGTTGCTCATCTCGGCGACTTACGTGAAGTCCCGACTCGCTCGCAAGTGGATGCGCTCGGCGAAGTAAATATTGCTTTGGTTCCCGTTGGTGACGGCGGTGGACTAAGTGCAGCCAAAGCAGCAGAGGCAATTGGTGTTCTAGACCCAAATATCGTTGTGCCCATGCATTATGCTACGCCAGATTCTAAATTGTCTTTTGACCCTTTGGATAAATTTATCAAACAAATGGGCTTGGGAATAATCGAATCAGAAACCTCGCTGAAAATTACAAAAGGAAGCTTGCCAGAAGATACGCGTGTAATGGTTCTTGAGTATCAGAAATAAATAGGAGCAATGCTGTGCCAGTCAAAATTTTGATGACTTGGGATATTTCACAAGAGAACGAGCAGAAATACTTTGAGTTCGTCATTGGCGAATTTGTCCCTGGTGTGCAAAGGCTCGGGTTTCATCCCCTTGATGCGTGGGCGACCCTTTATGGTGATTATCCCCAAATTCAGGTCGGGATGATGGCTCCAGATGCTGAAAGTGCCCAAGAAGCCTTAAACTCTGATGAATGGATAGATTTAAGAGAAAAACTCTTTGAGTATATTGACGATTTCTCGTATAAAATTGTCCCTGCACGGAGTGGATTCCAATTTTAATTTAAGGCCTAATATGTAGAAGTGGGCACAAAGCTAAAAGAGACTTTGTGCCCACTTTTGTTTAGACAAAAGCGAGATTGCCCTAAAGGATACTTCGTAAAAATCTCTACTCAAACAGTAAGTCCGTTTAAACGGACTTTTTATCTAAGCAGAAAATTCATTTTCGCTCTATCGCCCAAAAAAAATATATTGAAAAAAATGACCGCTAAGAGAAGAAATAAATATTGGCCCACCTTTTTCCTACTAGCCTGTCTCGAAGGAGGCACTGCTCTTTTTGCGCTTCTGCGCTTGCCTACTGACCCCACAAACAGCCTTCTTTTTGGACTTTCTGCCTCGCGCTTGCTCATGGCATCCACACTTTTGGGCGCGGTGATCCTCTTTGCATTTTTAGGTTTTTATGCATGGCGTAAAGCAGAGTGGAGAGAAAAATATCTGAGCCCTGAACGATCCCCTAAGCTTTATACAACACTAAATTATCTTTCCTTTTTTATCGCACTTTTTGCATCTATTGCCCTATTTTTACTTCGCTATTACAACCCCGAAAGATTTCTCCCCTTTTTTGATCGAGCCAAACCCCTTGGGTTATATATTGTTGTTCTCGGCATTCAATTCTCTTTGTGGTTGCTTTTTCTTCGCAAGGGTTTTCATCATCGAAAAGAAAATCTGACTCCCGCAGCGATCACCTTTGCCATATTGATTGTCTTTTTCGCTTTTATAGCCACCTCTCGCATCGGGTTGATCCCGGATACTGCCTATTGGAGCGAACCAGGCATTGCTATACAAGGTTGGCAATTTGCGCTTGCCCTTATTCTCGGTTTTTTGACCCTCTTATTATCTTTCAACCTTTCTCTTAAAAAGAGCGACATCATCTTTGCGCTCCTGATCTGGGGCATCGCCATCGCAATTTGGTGGAGTGTTCCTATGGATGTGTTAAAAAGCAGCTTCTACGCCCCCTTTGCCTACCCCCTCGGGAAACCTCTCCCCTATTCTGATGCTGGTTTTTATGATTATCTCTCTCAAGGCCTTCTTCTTGGCAATGGTTTTCTCGCTCAAATTCCGCCTCGTCCGCTTTATATCGTTTTTCTAGCGGGGTTGCGCACCCTTGTCGGCATCAATGATTATGACAAGATCATGTTGGGGCAAACAATCGTCTATGCTCTTTTTCCCGTCGTGCTCTATTTTCTTGGGAAGACTCTCCACAGCCGCGCTGCTGGCATAACAATCGCATTTTTTGGGATATTTCGAGAATGGACGAATCTACTCGTCTCCTCACAAACGCGCGTTTCAAATAGCCGTACGACCCTCACAGATCTCCCGACCGCTCTTGTTTTGAGCTTGGTTGCCTTGGTCGTCATTTACTGGCTCAAAAAGCGTCGTGATAAACCCCTTTTTCCTCTGATCTCTGGCGGCATATTCGGGATGCTCCTCCTCCTTCGCACCCAGTCCATGCTTATCTTGCCTTTTATCTTGCTGCTCGCCCTCCTCATTTTCCTCCCCAATTGGAAAGACTGGATTCGTGTCAGCATCATCTTTATCTTTGGCGTAGCCCTCAGTATCTCGCCTTGGCTGACGCGCAATGCCCAGCTTACAGGAAAAATCACCTTTGATGACCCCAATCAGCTCGCAGTTCTCGCAAGCCAATATAAAACAAGTGGCAATCTGGATTGGACAGAATTCGACTTTGAGAATGAAAGTCTGTCTAACTCTCTTCTCGATTTTGCAATTCAAAATCCTGGCTATGTAGCCAATTTTATTGCAACGCACTTCCTTGCGACAGAAATTAACGGACTTCTTGCGCTGCCTCTTATCAAGCCATTTAATGGTTTTCAAGAAGCCCTCAACATCTACTGGACAGGCTGGGATGGGCATCTCAGTTCAGCCAATCAACTTTTGATGATTTTCTACCTTGCCATTATTGCGCTGGGCATTGGCGCATCATGGAAAAAGATGAAATGGATTGGTCTGGTTCCTCTTGCCTTTAATTTGGGCTATGCCCTTTCCAATGGCGTTGCTCGCTTCTCCGGTTGGCGTTACGATTTCCCAGCCGATTGGATCGCTTATTTCTATTTCGGGATCGGTTTCGTAGAACTTTTGCTTATACTAGCGTCTTTCTTTGGCATACAAAGCACCGATAATGAAAGTAAAAATCCACAATATCTTTCTAAATTAACATCTTCTCCTTGGCAATTGATTTTTGCCTCTCTCCTCTTTCTTTCAATTGGCTTCTCGCCTCTCATTCTTGAAAAAAGGATTCCTCCTCACTTCGAGTCTTTTTCTGAAGAAGAACTTGTTGCCAAAGTGTCTGTGAATGCTACTGAAATTGAAGCCTTTATAGCACAGGAGAATACGCGTGTTTTAATGGGGCGTTTGATCTATCCACGCTTTTTCCCTCGTGGCTCCGGGATTTATTCTGCACATCCCTGGCCTGCCTATGCAGAACAAGACTTCGCACGGATGGGATTTGTGTTCATCAATAAGAACAATATACAAGTTCTTTTCCCGATCAAACATATGCCTGCCGAGTTCCCTAACGGTGTAGATGTCATTCTTCTGGGCTGTCAAAAAGAAGATTATCTCGAAGCGCGGATTATTTACACAATGGACGATGAGAAAATTCTCCTAAGCGAAAAGAATCTTGTTTCTTGTGATGAGTAAGTCTATTGCTGCGCAACTCCTAACTTGGTACCACCAAAATAAACGCACCCTCCCCTGGAGAGATCACTCCGACCCTTACGCTGTTTGGGTTTCTGAGATCATGCTCCAGCAAACGCGTGTGGATACAGTCATTGGCTATTTTCAGCACTGGATGGATAAATTCCCCTCCATTGAAGATTTAGCCGCCGCTGATGAACAGGATGTTTTGAACCTATGGGAAGGGCTTGGTTACTACAGTCGCGCGCGAAATTTGCACAAGGCAGCAAAACTTCTTTTTGCTGAATATGATGCCCAGCTCCCAGAAGACACAAAATCCTTGATGAAGCTCCCCGGCATCGGGCGTTATACTGCCGCAGCCATTTCCTCGATGGCATTTGGACATGATGCCGCCGCACTGGACGGGAATATCCGTCGGGTTTATGCGCGAGTATTCAATGTCGAGGAAGTTTTAGGGACAAGAGATGCTGAGACAATTTTATGGGGAATTGCCGAAGATATTTTGCCAAAAGGCAAAGCAGGTGACTATAACCAAGCCCTCATGGATTTTGGCTCGGCTGTTTGCACACCGCGCAACCCGATCTGCGAAAATTGCCCGATTAATAAAGATTGCGAAGCCTACCAACTTGATATTCAGGAAATGCGCCCTGTTCGGAAGACAAAAAAGGCTGTGCCGTATCATATCCACGCGGGGGCGGTAATTATTGAAGATAAGAAAGTTCTGATAGCACAACGCCCGCAAAAGGGCTTATTGGGCGGGATGTGGGAATTCCCCAATGGGCGGATCGAAGAGAACCCTGTTCAGGAACTGGCGATGCTGATTTGGGAGGGCTATCAAGTTAAAATCCGGGCAGGGAATCCGCTGGGGAAAGTTGATCACGCGTACACTCACTTCAAAATAACGGAATACGCTTTTTTTTGCACGATGTCTGGATTATCCATCAGAGAGAATATGCGTTGGGTTGATTTGAACGATCTGGATGATTACCCGATGGGAAAAGTGGACCGAGAAATTGCGAAAATGCTAGGAGAAAATAATGCCTAATTTGATTTTTTTTAATGGAAAGCTACATACGCAAGATGAAAACATTCCCCATGCGACAGCGATCGCGTTGCGAGATGGACGAATTTTGGCGGTGGGCGATGATACTGAAATTCGCGCTCTGGCACATGACGAAACAGAAATAATCGATCTTCAAGGGAAAAGGGTTTTACCCGGCCTGACAGACTCTCATATCCATTTTTACGAGTGGGCATTGCTCTTGCAGGGGATTATGCTCGAAGATACAGGCTCGCTGGCAGAAGTACAAAGTCTTGTGCGGGATGCGGTAAAAAGGCAAAAAAGCGGCTCATGGATTATTGGTCAGGGCTGGAATCAGGATAATTGGGATGAGCCACACACGCCCACAAAGGCAGATTTAGACGAAATAGCCCCCGAGAATCCCGTTATTTTATGGCGAAAAGATTTGCATTTGGCCTTGGCTAACTCTGCGGCATTAGATTTAGCACAGATCAACGTCGAAACCCCCGACCCCGCTATGGGTGTGATCCAGCGTGATGAAAATGGCGAGCCAAATGGTTTGCTGAAGGAATTAGCGATCAACTTGGTGCGAAGCGTGATGCCAACCCCCACAAACGAAGTGACAGATGTGGCAATGCAAAAAACGATGACGCGGCTGCACGCGCTCGGCATTACGGGCGTACATGATTTTAGGATCATGGGCGGCGAGAGCGGCGCGACTGCTTTTCGTGCTTTTCAGCGTTTGCATACAAAAAAACAGCTCAAATTGCGCGCTTTGGTTATGTTGCCCGGTGAGTTTGCCGAGCAAGCGGCAAAGACCGGCTTAGAGAGTGGTTTTGGCGATGATTTTTTGCGTATTGGCGGTATTAAACTTTTTTCAGATGGGGCACTGGGTCCGCGCACCGCGTGGATGCTTGAGAATTTCGAGAATGAATCTCACACGGGTATGCCTCTTACACCGATGAGCGAGATGGCGGAGAAAATCGCCCTCGCCGAAAAATCGGGGCTGAGCACGACCATCCACGCGATTGGAGATAGAGCCGTTCGCGAGTTATTAGATGTTTATACAGAAATTTTAGATGGAAATCTCCATAAGCAGGATGCCCGTCCCAAACATCGGATAGAGCATGTACAGCATAGCCACCCTGATGATCTGACGAGACTCGCCTCTTTGGGCTTGGTTGCCTCCGTCCAGCCTTTGCACCTGACCGAAGATATGGATATGGTCAATAGCATCCTCGGCATGAAACGCGCCCGCAATACCTATGCCTTCCGTGACCTTTTAAATGCGGGTACAACCCTCGCTTTTGGCTCTGATTGCCCCGTCGTATCTCCAAATCCCTTTTTGGGGATACAAGCCGCTGTAACACGTCAACGAAATGACAGCACACCAGCGGAGGGCTGGTTCCCCTCTCAACGGTTGACGGTTGAAGAATCTCTTTTTGCCTACACAATGGGTGCAGCGATAGCCGCCGGGACAGAGAACATGCAAGGTAGCTTATCTCCCGGCAAAGTAGCAGATTTGGTTATACTGGAAGATGATATTTTTGAAATCCCTGCGCTAGAGATTGGGAAGACAAAAGTTGCAATGACTATTTTTGATGGGGGAGTTGTTTATCGAAAGTAAAGGTGTCAATATTCTTCTATATCTCATAAAGCCCTTTAATCTGATTGCTTTGAGGAGGCACGCATGATGACAACAAATAAGCTATTGTTATTTTTTACAGTAGCTTGTTGTTTACTCACAGTTTCTTGTTTTACTATTGAAAACTCTCTAGATGCTCCTATTCATCTTCATGTTTTAGAATCTAACGATGAGTACGAAGTAGTTTGGAATATTTCAGGCATAAATGGACATAACATCGTTGTGTTCCGCCTCAGGTGAAAATGGAAAAATGGACATAAAAAATAAGACACTATCCTAGCCCGCAGCTGAAGCTGTGAGCAGACTATTCCTGACGGGGGATGATGTACTTTTATGGGCGGCAATTC
>Ga0233430_1002995_pt1 | contig 17973 bp, 11 predicted proteins | sample SI_118_April2016_2_FD_179883 | JGI IMG/M metagenome (GOLD analysis project Ga0233430, IMG submission 179883) | Seawater microbial communities from Saanich Inlet, British Columbia, Canada - SI_118_April2016_150_MG | ecosystem: Environmental > Aquatic > Marine > Inlet | place: Canada: British... | reverse complement strand
TGAAATGGACAGCCTGGAGATAACCTATAAGGATATGCTCACCGGAGCGACCGATCGTCTGGCCCGAAATCGAAAGCAGGCGCTTTCGGAAATGACCTCTTCTGCTATCAATCAGGTGACAGTCAAGAAGAAAGTTGAGACGAAATCCGAAAAAAAGAGTGAGGAAGAATCCACTGTTAAAATCGATATCAAAAACAAGGAACATATTCAGTTTTTAACCTCATAAAAAATCGCCAGTCTCTCGTCTCCGTTCAGCAACACGCTCCGGTAAGCTCTTAAAACACTTACCGGCAGCACCGTTTCCCAACCCCTGTCTGATTGTTGTCTGCTCTCGATTTATGACGCTTTTCTTAAGGAATCATTTATGCATTTCAAGAAAAGAGAAACTAACGTCGCGCCTTTGTTTTGCAACTGAAATGCAGATAAAACCCCTTACGAGCTGAATCGCCTGCCAGTGACTATCTGCACAGTGCAGAGAGTCAACTGCATTTGCCGACTTCTTTTTTTAATGATAAAAGAGAAGATCATGAAGACATTCAACAGCACAGCCTTTTAATCAGCCAAATCAGCAAGTACGATGGCTCATTTAAAGAGGAAGAAGCGACCAGTCACTATAAAACCCATCAACCGGCAGGAACCGGCTGAATTCATCGATTTGAACCGACAGCGGAAAATTCTGCACCCGACACCTTGGATTCATTACATTACCGCATCGGAACCATCTGATTATTGATCGTTTTATACAAACTGGTGAACCATTGGAGATAAACATGCCGGTTAAAAAAAATAACACAGACAAAAAACTGCATTCGAGACTGCAGGAGATACCCATTGCCATAATTGGCATGTCTGCAATTTTCCCCCAATCTAAAAACCTGCAGGATTATTGGGATAATATTGTCAAAGAGATTAACTGCATCACTGATGTCCCTCCTTCGCGCTGGAATATAGAAGATTATTATGATCCGGACCCAACAGCGGAAGATAAGACTTATTGCAAGCGAGGGGGGTTTATCCCGGATATCGACTTTGATCCACTGGAGTTCGGATTACCGCCCAACATTCTGGAAGTAACAGATGTCCATCAGTTATTATCTCTGATTACTGCAAAACAGTTAATGAAGGATGGGGGCTATGTAGATGCCTCTGATAAAGTGCGTGAAAATACGGGTGTCATCCTGGGTGTGGGTGGCGGGCAAAAACTGATGGTACCGTTGATCTCACGCCTGCAATATCCGATCTGGGAAAAGGTACTCAAGAACAGTGGGGTATCGGACCAGGATACAGGCATTATCGTCGAAAAGATTAAAAAGGCCTATGTGGGATGGGAGGAAAACTCCTTTCCTGGCGCACTGGGCAACATCGTTGCCGGGCGGATTGCCAACAGATTGAACCTTGGCGGAACCAATTGTGTGGTAGACGCCGCCTGTGCCAGCTCCTTCAGTGGCATTCGCATGGCCATCAACGAACTGCTCGATTATCGAGCTGACATGATGATTACCGGCGGCGTCGATACCGACAACTCCCCATACATGTTTCTCTGTTTCAGTAAAACCCAGGCCTTTTCCCCGGATGAAAACTCGCAACCTTTTGATGTCAACTCTTCCGGTATGATTATGGGAGAAGGCATCGGCATGGTTCTTTTAAAAAGACTTGTCGACGCCGAACGGGATAACGACAGAATTTATGCGGTCATCAAGGGAAACGGCTCTTCCAGCGACGGACGCTTTAAGAGCATTTATGCTCCGAGAGCTGAGGGTCAGATGCTGGCTCTGCAGAGAGCCTATAAAGATGCCGGTGTCGAACCCGCCACTATAGACCTGCTGGAAGCGCACGGTACTGGGACGACAGCAGGAGATCTGGCGGAAATCAGTGCTTTAAAACAGTTTTATGAAGCCCACGATCAGAGAATAAAAAAAATCGCTCTGGGAAGTATCAAATCGCAAATGGGTCACACCAAAAACGCAGCCGGATCCGCTGGTATCGTCAAGACAGCGCTAGCGCTATATCACAAGATTCTGCCCGCCACAATAAACCTCAAGGAGCCCAACGAGGATTTCGACCTGGAATCCTCTCCGTTTTATTTTAACACATCTGTTCGTCCCTGGATTCATCCGGATAGCAGCCCACCAAGGAGAGCCGCCATCAGCGCTTTTGGATTTGGTGGTACTAATTTTCACTTTATTCTGGAAGAGTATAAAAGAAAGGAGGCGGGTAAATTTAGAATTCATAAGGTCCCGCAACCATTTTTATTCTCTGCTGACACTCCCGCAGATCTTCTTGCGACCTGTCTAGAGACCCTTGAAGAGCTCAAGTCCGACCATTCAGACCTGTCTTTTTACCGGATTTCAGAAAACAGCCGCTCGACAAACCCTGCTGAAAACTCGGCCCGAATTGGTTTTGTCGCGGAATCCGATTCAGAAGCAGTCACTCTTCTGACATTAAGTATCGAGACGCTCAAGGAGAAACCGGAAGAAGAATTTTGGGATCTACCACAGGGGATTTACTTCCGGAGAAAAGGCATCAATCCAAAAGGTAAAGTAGTGGCGCTGTTTGCCGGACAAGGTTCCCCATACGCCAATATGGGAAAAGAGCTGGTTTATAATTTTCCACCATTGATGGAAAGCCAGATCGCAATGGACGAACTCTTTATCAAAGATGCTCTCAATCCGCTTTCCGACATCGTCTACCCACCGCCCACATTTGATAAAACGGAGAAGAAAGAGCAAGCCGCACGGTTACAACTGACAGAAAATGCTCAGCCGGCTATCGGCGTGTTCAGCGCGGGACAGATGCAAATTCTGAATCAGGTGGGATTTGAACCTGATTTTGTTGCCGGACATAGTTTTGGAGAGCTGACTGCTCTCTGGGCAGCAAAGGTATTGAGCACCGAAGACTATTTTACTCTGGCTAAAGCCCGAGGGAAAGCGATGGCCGCACCGGACGATCCCGATTTTGATGCCGGTAGCATGCTGGCTGTGATGGGGGAGGTTGAAAACCTTGAAACGGATATCAGCGAATTCCCAGAGATCACCATGGCCAATATGAATTCCAAAAGCCAGGTGATCGTGGCAGGCCCAAAGAAAGACGTGATTGAAGTCCAAAAACATCTGAAGAAGAAAAAGTATCGCACGAAACTGCTGGGTGTATCCGCGGCATTCCATACGAAATTGGTAGGACACGCCCAAAAACCATTTGCAGAAGCCATCAAAAGTGTCAAGTTCTCCAAACCCAAGTGCGCTGTCTATTCTAATGCTACCGGAAAACAATACAGCAAGGATCCAAAAGTCATCCAGAAGACACTGCAGGACCATATTCTAAACTCGGTGCGATTTAAGGATGAAATAGAAAGCATTTATAATGACGGCGGCTACTTTTTTATCGAATTCGGTCCCCAGAGCATCCTTTCGAATCTTGTCAGCAATATTCTGCAGGATAAGCCCTATATCTCTGTCGCCTTGAACGCCAATGCGAAAAAAGACAGCGATCGACAATTTCGAGAGGCGGTCATACATTTGCGGGTAGCCGGGTTGGTCCTCGACGATATCGACCCATACCAACTCATTCCTGAAATGCAGGAAACCAAAAAGAACGCCCTGACCTTGAAACTCAGCGGCATGAATTATGTCAGTGAAAAAACAAAAAAGGTGTTTGAAGAGGCATTAAACGACGGGCACAAAATCCAGTCAAGTACAGCCCAAACTCCTCAGCCGATCATCCCCAACGAGATTCAGAAACCAGAAATGAATAAACCAGATCCAGAAACAGAAATCACAATTGAACAGCAGACGAATCAAAGGGCAGAAAAAGCTCAGTTCGCAATTGAATCACTTGAACGTAACCTGGCCAGTTTTCATCAGCATCAAAGTGAGACCCTGCATCTGCATGAACAGTTTTTAAGCAGTCAGTCTGAATACTCCAGAAGCTTCTTTCAGATCATGCAGCAACAAGCACAATCCGGAGCGGCAACCATGTCACCTGAAGTCGCTCAAAGTATTGGACAGTTTCACAAACATCAGGGTGACACCCTCCGAATTCACGAACAGTATTTACAGCAACAAGCCGCTTATTCTCAAAACTCATTCGAGATTCTACGGCAACAGCAATCAGTGGGGGGCAGCTCAGCCGGCCAGTTCAGACCCATCTCAACCCAGCCGCTGCAACAACCGGCAGTCACTCCGACTTTCAGCACACAGTCTAAGCCCTATACGCCACCTGCACCTGCACCTCCCGCTCCGATGCCGATTCAGCCGGCACCAGTTCCTGAACCTTTGAAAACGGTCGCACCAGTTCAAGCAGCCCCGGAATCTCCCAGCTCAGCGTTCTCTGTTAAAACACTTGAAGAGGCATTATTGGCTGTTGTCAGCGAGAAAACCGGTTATCAAGCTGAGATGCTTGAGCTGGATATGGATATGGAAGCGGATCTGGGGATCGATTCAATCAAACGAGTCGAAATACTGAACGGAATTCAGGAAAAGATGCCCGACCTGCCGCCGGTTAATCCCGAAGAGCTGTCCGAACTGAGAACGCTTAAGCAGATTATTGACCACATGTCTCCCGGACAGGAAGGTGGAAGTGATATCCCCTCTCCTGCAGAGGCTCAGAAGGCTGTCACTGCAACACCCATCATCGAGGGTGTGGACAAAGCGCTCTTTATCAGAATTCTCCTGGACATCGTCAGCGAAAAAACCGGCTATCAGTCAGAAATGCTGGAACTGAACATGGACATGGAAGCGGATCTGGGGATCGACTCCATCAAGCGGGTTGAAATATTAAACGGTATTCAAGAAAAACAGCCGGATCTGCCGCCTGTCAACCCGGAAGAACTTTCAGAGCTCAGAACACTGGGTCAAATTGTTGAGCACATGACTGCGGAAATACAAAGCGGAAGCACACCAGTTGCAGTGCCGCCAGCAACTGACACAACAGTGTCCGACTCAGACATTGATCTGCCGACACTGTCACGAACGTTGCTTGAAGTGGTCAGCGAAAAAACCGGCTATCAGGCCGAAATGCTTGAGCTGAATATGGACATGGAAGCGGATCTGGGGATCGACTCTATCAAACGGGTAGAAATCCTAAATGGGATTCAAGAGCGGCTACCGGACCTGCCGGAAATCAATCCGGAAGATCTTTCTGAGTTGAGAACCCTGGAGCAGATCATCGAAAAGATGAGCCAGGGAATCGGAACTGTTGCCTCACCAGACCAAGAAGGCGCCCCAAAAAAAAAACTGATGAACTAACCCATCGGATTTTAAGAAAGACGGTCCGGCTGAAACAACTTCTCACGCCGGATCCTTTGGAATTCATGCCCTCCCGGGATCAAACCTGCCTCATCACAGATGATGGCACACCGCTGACGCGGACACTGGTCTCCGCTTTGGAGCAGAAGGGTTGGAACCGTATTGTCATTCTTGCACTTCCAAAAGCGCTAATCCCACCCAGTGAAATCGAATCCAAAGCAGCACACTCCTTTGTTCTGAAAAAAGCAGATGAGCCATGCCTGACGGAGACTCTCGGCCAGATTCAGCAGACTCATGGCCCCATTGTTTCGTTTGTCCATCTACACCCACGCCTAAACTTCGATTTATCTGCAAAGAAAAGATTCTCCAACAATGAGAAACAGGTGTTGAAGCTGGTCTTTTTAATCGCCAAACACCTGGCAAAACCCCTTAACGAAGCGGCATCTAGACAGCGTACGGTTTTCATGACCGTCACCCGGATTAACGGAAAACTGGGATATCAAATTGACTCTGACGCCAGTCCTATAGCTGGTGGTTTATTCGGCCTGCTTAAAACAGCGAATATTGAATGGGAACCTGTTTTCTGCAGGGCGTTAGACCTGTCTCCGGAAATCAACGACAGGGATGCCTCTCAAAAAATTATCGCAGAAATGTCCGATTCTGACTGTAGAATCAGTGAAGTGGGATACACCCCGACCGAGAGATATACATTGACAGCGAATGCTCAACCGATCGCTGAACCGGATCAATTAGCGGCTGCTAAAATCGAACGATCCAGCGTTTTCCTTGTCAGCGGTGGTGGAAAGGGTGTTACGGCCGCCTGTGTGACTGAAATGGCGAAACGGCACCAATGCAGATTCATTCTGCTGGGCAGATCTGAAATCCCAAACGACGAACCTGATTGGGCAAGAAATTGTGATGATGATACAGAACTGAAAAAAAGGTGCATGGAAGCATTCAAAACAGCCGGGGAAAAACCAACCCCCATGAAAATTTCCGCCAGACTGAAGCAGATTGTGACCGGTCGGGAGATAAAAGATACCCTGAGTAAGATTCAAACTGCAGGTGCAATGGGGGTGTATCTTTCTGCCGATATTAATGATGCAGATGCATTGAAGATGAAGCTGGTTCCGGTCATTAAAGAGCTGGGCGAGATAACAGGTATCATCCACGGTGCTGGCGTTCTGGCGGACAAACTCATTGAAAAGAAAACGGAAGCAGACTTTGAAGCTGTCTATACGGCAAAAATCACCGGGCTCAATACACTACTCAACATCGTTTCCATTGAAAAGCTGGCCTATCTGGTACTGTTTTCATCGGCAGCCGGTTTTTACGGCAATGAAGCACAAGCGGACTATGCCGCAGCCAATGAAATTCTCAACAAGTTTTCTCATAGCTTCAAACACCACTATCCATCTTGTCACGTTATCGCGTATAACTGGGGGCCTTGGGATGGTGGAATGGTGACGCCGGAACTCAAAAATCTCTTTGAACAGCGCCAGGTCGATATCATCCCGATTCCTGTCGGTGCGACAATGATGGCGGACGGCTTGAAGCCTTTCTATCATGATATTTCGCAGGTCGTTATCGGCAGTTCAATGACGATCCCCGGGCAACTCACCACCGAGTTAAATTCGTACCGAATCTCTAAAGCACTGTCTCTCACTTCAAATCCTTTCTTAAACGATCATGTCATAGGTGGCGAACCAGTCCTTCCCTTGATAGCAGCCATTTCCTGGATGGCAGACAGTTGTGCACGTCTGTATCCCGGCTTTCGTTTCCAATCTTTTGAAAATGCACAGGTTTTCAACGGTGTGGTCTTCAAAGGTTCAGCAGATGACCTGTTTGTTGTCAATATTAAAGAGATGCAGAAGGATGAAGTCGGCGGATGGGTTCGTTTCGATGTTCGCGTTTCCAGCCAAGGTCCAAAGGGAAAACCGGTTTTTCGCTATGGATCAGAGATTGTTCTCTCCAACAAAAGCGGCACAATTCCCACATTCGCGGCATCAGAAATCCAATCAGCCTCTGAGATGTCCGCAGCAGCGTTTTACGAAGATGGCACCCTGTTCCATGGGCCGATATTTAGAAATGTCACCCATCTATTGCAATGCGAGAGGGAAAAGTTGGTCCTCAAATGCAGGACCCCGGCATCAGGACCGGAAAACCAGGGACAATTTCCATTGGATATGTTCAACTATTTTGCCGAGGATGCCTGTCTGCAGGCTTTACTGATCTGGGCGAGAAAGTTTTACGAAGCTGGAAGTCTTCCGCTGAAAATTCAGAAGGGTGAGTTTTTCAAACACATTCCCTTTGCCAGAGACTTTTTCATCACAATGGCCCTCGAAAACAGCAGCAGTTCAAAAGTCACAGCCACGGTAACGTCACACGATGAAAGTGGTGAAATATACTCCCGATTTTTTGGTGCCGAAGCAGCCATCAGTAAAAATCTGAACCAAAAATTCAAACGATAAGATACCGTTTTACAAGAATCGAATGATGGGCTCAGTCCAAGCACTCATCGATATTCCAGACAACCACTTGCAAAGGAGTACGCCATGATTGAACCAAAAATGAAAACAGTTAAAGGGGATGGAATTGATATCAATCTGGCCATCTGGGAAGGCCAGGGCAAAGATATTCTTTGTGTACATGGCATCACGGCTAACTGCCGCAGTTGGGATATGGTGGCATCTTCACTGGCACCGGACTTTAATGTGATGGCCATGGATCTGAGGGGGCGGGGGATGTCTGATAAACCAGACTCCGGTTACTCACTGGCCTATCATATCCGGGATATTGTTGCCCTGTTGGATGATCTGGACGTTGAACGTGTCATTCTGATGGGTCATTCTCTCGGTGCATTTATCTCACTGGCCTTCGCGGCCGAGCACCCCGATCGCGTCGATCAACTCATTCTGGTGGATGGCGCAGGTGATCTGTCTCCGGAGCAGTTAGACCAGGTTTTCGTCGGGATTAAGCCTGCTTTAGACAGGCTGGAACAGATTTATCCCTCCAAAGAGGCTTACCTGGAGGCGATGAAGTCCGGTCCCGCGATTCAACCCTGGAATTCTGTGGTTGAGAATTACTACAAACATGAAATCGAAATAACAGACTCAGGCGCAAAAACCAATATCAGCCCCGAGAATATTGTTGAAGAAGCAGGAAACGTCAGAACAGTTAAATGCAGGACGTTTTATCCCCAACTGAAATGCAGGACCCTCATTCTAAAAGCAACAGAGGGTCTATTGAGCAGGGAGGATCTTCTCCTGCCTGAAGATGTCACAGCCATCATGATGAAAGAGATCCCGGCTGCAACCCGATTTGACGTGGAAGGTACAAACCATTACGGAATTTTGTTCCAACCTCATGCAACAAGAGATCGGGCCATAGTGCAGTTCCTGATTGGCTAGGAAAATATTTCGTAGAGCTCAGCCATGTGAAACACGTGCATCTTAAGGATCGTACAAAAATAACTTGGCATAATCTGTCCACAAAAGTCCCACAAAGACTCAGCAATGCCCGGTTTTTGCAACATTAAAGCTGAATGAGAAATCCTGTTTCTACGCATAAGGATTTAAGGATTTTCTAAGTTTGCTTCACGAAAAACCGCCAAACTCGCCTGCCTCGCTCAAACATGGCTCATTTTCGCTGTGCTAAACTAGGAAAATCTAATAAATCCTTATAAACTCCATCCAGGTTTCATCATTCAGCTTTCTGCAAAAACCTAACTCGATCCAGGTTTCATCATTCAGCTTTTTGCAAAAACCTAACCGGACATTGCTGATAAAGACTGGACATTTTGCAGACAAAATGCCAAGTAATTTTTGAGCCAACCCATAATCTATTTGCAAAAGCCCCCAAAACACTGGACATTTTGCGAACAGATTGTGAAGCAATTTATGAGCCGACCCTTGGTCAATCAAAAACACCTTCTATCCTATCCGGACCGTAGCTTTCAATCCGAATACCCACAATCCGCCTGCCAGACTATCTGAATCTCGATCAGCCTTCTATTGAACTCAAAAATTATAAAACAAGAGAGATTAGTATCAGTTCTGCACCCGCTCCGCCGGGGGGATTATGATGCGAAACACGCATGAATCCATCAATGGAGCAAAGTGTTTCGTCAGAAACGCGTTGGGAAAACTTCCTGTTTTCCATCGTTCTGAATCATTCCCCCCTTGGCTCAGTAGAGGTGGTAAACAGTATGGAGAGATTACACTTGACACAGAAATAGCCATTACTTTAGATTTCACATAATTTCTCAGAAGCAGTTTTTTCTTAATCCTATCAAGATGAAAGAATGGCAAATCATCTTCATAAAATACGGAGAATTTTATGGTAGAAATACTGGATAAAATTGATGGATTTGTTTGGGGTGTTCCGATGCTGGTACTCCTGGTTGGAACAGGAATTTTTATCTCTCTGTTTTTAAGGTTCGTTCAATTTCGTCATTTTAGTTATGCCTGGAAATTGATCTCAGGAAAGTTCGATAACCCGGAAGACGCAGGAGAAGTTACCCATTTTCAGGCCTTATCGACAGCTCTGTCAGCAACAATCGGGACTGGAAATATCGCCGGTGTTGGTACCGCGATCGCACTTGGTGGTCCAGGAGCCATTTTCTGGATGTGGATTACCGCGATTTTTGGAATGGGATTGAAATACGCAGAGTGTTTACTTTCTCTAAATTTCAGACAGATAAATGAAGATGGCACAGCAGGTGGCGGCCCCATGTATTACCTGGAGCATGGCTTGAAGCAAAAGTGGCTTGGCATTACCTTCGCTGTTTTCGCTGCAATTGCCGCTTTTGGGATTGGTAATATGGTACAGGCCAATTCTGTCGCGGAACCACTTCTTGATACCTTTGGTATTCCTAAGCTTGTAACTGGAATTGTGATCGCTGTTCTCTGTTTTGCTGTAATTGTTGGAGGAGTCAAACGAATTGGTGCCTTTGCCGCTAAGATTGTTCCTTTCATGGCCGCGTTTTATGTTCTGGGCGCATTGATCTTAATATTTACCAACCTTAGTGGTGTCCCGGCCGCTTTCGCAGCAATTTTCGAAGGCGCTTTCAGTGGAACCGCTGCGACAGGCGGATTTATTGGCGCTGGCGTAGCTCAAGCCATTCGTTTTGGTGTGGCCAGAGGGGTATTTTCCAACGAAGCAGGTCTTGGTAGCGCTCCAATCGCTCACGGGGCAGCTAAAACCGAAGAACCCGTACGGGAAGGTCTTGTCGCAATGCTGGGACCCTTTATCGATACGCTTGTAATTTGTACCATGACCGGTCTGGCTATTATTCTTACGGGTGCCTTCGCCCTTAAAGGTGCGGATGGGTCAGCCTTAACCGGATCCATCTTAACTAAAACCGCTTTTGAGAATGGAATTCCTTTCGCAGGTGGCGGTTATATTGTCACTATAGGAATTGTTTTCTTCGCATTTTCAACCGTCATCGGATGGTCTTACTATGGAGATCGCTGTATTGACTACCTGTTTGGCCAGAAGGCCGTCTTACCGTATCGCATCATTTATTGTCTGATCGTACCCGTTGGAGCCACAATAAAGCTCTCTCTCGTCTGGTTGATTTCAGACATCTTCAATGCCCTGATGGCAATTCCAAACCTGATCGGGTTAATTTTCCTGAGTCCAATTGTGCTCAAACTGACCAAGGAATACTTCAGCAGTCCAGAGCGTGTTTATCCCAAACATGTCACCCAGGGAAAATAGACAAATCAAAAAAGCCTGAAGACAGCTCTTCAGGCTTCCCTTTTTTTCTCACACTTCGAGGTTTTGATATTCAGAACGTGAATTCAGACGACAGGATACTCAATTAGAAATGCTCGCAGCCGTTCCGCATCATATCCTTTAATAGTGATCGTTTTATAGCGGCTTTTTTCACCCTTGATAATACTCACCATGGACTTCGCGGTTTTAAAACGCTTGGCAATCAGTTTCAGGCACGTTTTATTCGCAGCTCCGTCGACCGGCGGGGAAGTGATACGCAGTTGAATCCACTGGTTATCAACAAGCCTGCCCCACTTATTTGAGGAACTTCTGGGTTGGACCTGTATCTGCAACGTGATTTGATTGCCGTCCACCTCAATGGGTTTCGTCATACTCACCCCTCACTGCAGGGCTTCCTTGAGCTCGTGAATATCTTTGACCGGGTGAATATCTATGGAAAACCGCGACATTCCTGAAGCTTTCAAGCTTTGTGCAGGTAGATAGACCCGTTTGAATCCGCACCGCTCACTCTCATATATCCGATCCTCTATACCAGAGACCTTGCGGAATTCTCCTGTCAGCGAAATTTCACCAAAAAAAACTGATTTTTCCGGTAGAGAGAAATTCAGATGACTGGACAATAGTGCCGCCATTAGTGCCAAATCGATTGCCGGTTCAGATACGCGAAAGCCACCCGCCAGATTGATGTAAATATCATTATGACTGAAATCCATTCTCAGATGCTTTTCCAGGATGGCAATAATCAGTTGCAGACGGTTGCGGTCCATTCCCATGGCAGTCCGGGCCGGATGATTCTGTTGGGTATCCCCGACCAGGACCTGAACCTCTAGAAAAAGGGTGCGAGACCCCTCGTTAGCAGCAAAAACAGCTGTCCCTGAGTGTGTAGAGAGGAATTGGTCGACAAACAACGAATTGGGCTTGCTTATTTCCGCCAGGCCCTTTTCTGTCATTTTAAAAAGCCCCACCTCATTGACCGTTCCAAACCGATTCTTTACGGATCTCAATACCCTTTGCCGCTCTTTTTTTTCACCTTCAAGATAGAGCACATAGTCCACCATGTGCTCCAGCGTCCTGGGGCCAGCGATATCTCCCTCTTTGGTCACATGCCCGATCAGCATCACGGCCGTGTTGGTCTGTTTGGCATGTTTCATCAGAATCCCCGCCGATTCGCGAACTTGTGAAACTGTCCCGGAGCTGGCGGTTAACTGGTCCGTGTACAGAGTCTGGATCGAATCCATCACGACAAAATCTGGCTGGTACTCTTTGAGATTATCCAGAATCTGTTCCAGGTTGGAAGCGATCAGAACCAGCAAATCATTCTGCTGAATCAGCAAGCGGTCGGCACGGTGCTTGATCTGATTGGCTGACTCTTCTCCTGAAACGTACAGAACTTTCAGATTGTTTTTTGCCAGACGGGCCAACAGCTGCAGAATCAGGGTGGATTTTCCAACACCGGGGCTTCCCCCAAGCAAACCGACCGATCCCCGCACAATACCACCCCCCACAACTCTATCAAACTCATGTACCTGGGTTATCCAGCGTTCCTCTGATTCATGGACAGTGATATCGCTCAGACCCTGAGGTCGGTTTTCCGATGCCACCCAGGTTTTCTTCTTTTCTAAGATCTGTTCTGCTAAGGTATCCCACTCACCACAGTGTCCGCATCGGCCTGTCCATTTTGGGAATCTGGCACCACAGGACTGACAGACATATTCTGGTCTCTTTTTGCTCAAGATCGCACCCGATTTGGGTTGATTTCATCAATAGTTTTCGAGTATTCTTTGATATTAGCGACTGAGGGTCTAAACAACTGCCATCTGAAGATGGCTGTGTGAATTTACTCACCCGCGGATCAGCCTCGAAAAAAGTCTGGATACTGTCGCATCCAATACCTTACAGTAATCACCTGACCATCTGTGATGCAACAGGTAATTTGTCTCAACCTTTTGCTCACTAACCTGGATTTCAACAAAACCGAAAATCATGGCTAAAAAAAAGAAACTTAAAAAAGCAGGAATTGCCAAACGCCAAAAGAACAAGCTGCAGAAGAAAGTCGCTGCGAAAAGGAAATTGCAGGCCAATAAGCCTGCGCAAAGGCAGATGTCACCCTCAAAAGTTAAGCAGAATCTGAAAAATCTACCCAGCCTGGTTTTTGAGCCGGAATTAGAAAGTATTGCTTTTGCAACTGATGACATAAACCGGGTAGTTACCGAACATGAAAAGACCCCTGACCAGATCGAGGCCATCGCAACACCTGAATTTATGGAACTGCTGAAGACAAAACATCAGGAGATGCGTATCCGGTTTGAAAAAGAGAATGATGGCAATAAGGGCATGATGGTTCATGCCATCTTGTATTTTATGGAGCAGGAAGAGGCCCCGGCATTTCTGAACCAGATAGTCGTTGCGATGTTTTATCGCGCCCTGTCACAAATTCAGAATCCGGACACTGAGATTGACTTGAAAGAGTTGAATCAGATGTTGAAAGAGTATGATCAGACCTGGGCTGATTACCTGCAGGAAAAAATGGAAGCTGCTGGTATTGAAGATATCATTCCATCCGGATTCCCAAAACCACCTCAGATCGACGGAGTCATCGAAGATACGGAAGATGAGTCACCTCTGATGACTGCTTCTGCCTTTGAGGGCGTCCTGGATGAGTTCAGCGAACACCTTTCATCCGAGCTATCTCTGGAAGAAGAAGCCCAAGAACGAACAATTGAGGATGTTGAAGTCTTATTTAATGATTATTGTGAAGAGAAGGAAATCACGCAGCTTCAGGAACTAAGAGCCCGGAAAATAAGAAATTTTCTGGAAGGCTGGTTCATTCGTATGATGAATCCGACTAAGGAAGACATGGAAACGATGATCAATTCCCTGGACCTCTTCTTTCAATTCGCCCTGGAGAAGGAGAAGATGCCAGCAGAGATGAATGAAGATATCCAGAAACTATTTGAGGATAAATCATCACTGTTATCAGCGCTTTATGCGTAGTTTGCAGCCGTTTTCAGACAGTTTGCTGGCAGAGTGATCGTGACACCAGCGAACTCAACCTCCCCACATAAAAAATATGAAAAAAACAAGGATCTACTTCAGCCTGCTTTCCCTGATCATGATATTGGGTCTGTCTGCCGGGTTGCCTTTTGAAGCAACCAGCGATCAGAAGGTGGTGGCCGGCAAAAACGCCATTGTCGCACGTGTTGACAATCAGCCCATCACAATCCAGGAGATCGAAGACAAAAAAATAAATGAGCTGAGGGTGGAGTTGCACAAGCGACTGAAGCGGAACCTTCAACTCAACGCTTTACAAAAGTTATCAAAAAAATTCCCTGAATTTGGTCAGACATATCAACCAGAAATATCTGACAAGGTGGCCACCGATTTCTATCTCAAAAACAAGCTTCAAAACCGGGGCACACTCAAAGAGCTTAAACCCCGAATAAAAAGCCTGCTGCAGATGCAAGCCCTTGCCAATTATTATGACCAACTTTATCAAAAAGCCTTAAAAAGAGGGCTGATTGTCTCCTATTTGCAGGCGCCAAACGAATTCCTGGTTCGCGTGCCAATCGAAAGCGCCTATCTCTGGGAAAACAAAGGGGAATCGGTCATGGTACTGGAGTTTTCAGACTATCAATGTCCATTCTGTAACCGTGTCCAGGGAACTTTATCAGAGTTGCGAAATATCTACCGGGGAAGGGTCGCCTTTGGCTATCGTCACACGCCACTTGCGTTTCACAAAGAGGCCGATGAAGCGGCTATTGCGGCGGAGTGTGCAAGAGATCAGGGAAATTTTGAGAAATATCACAAGACTCTCTTCATTAATTATCAAAACCTGACCATCGATGATTTGATCAAGTACGCCAGTAAATCCGGGATGCCTGATCTGAATGGCTTCAAATCCTGCTTGGCAGAAGAAAGGTACCGCAGCCGGGTCGAAAATGATCAGAAAGCCGCAAGCAAAGCCGGCATTCAGGGAACTCCAGGATTTGTGATCGGGAAATACGATCGAAAATCCGGTTCTGTCAAAGGTGAGATCGTTTCCGGGGCCCAGCCGCAGTCTGTGTTTGTTGCAGCCATAGAAAAATACCTCAGGGATCGTTAAAAAATAACTTCACAAAATATCCCTGATGAACCCAGCCCAATTCTGCCGGTTTTCAACACCGGCAAAAATCAACCTTTTTCTTCGTATTCAGAAAAAAAGGTCCGACGGATATCATGATCTTCTGCTGAACTACCTGCCCATTTCTCTATTTGACACGATTGAGCTACAACCTTCTGACGGTATTGGTCTGGAGTTGGATGGAAACCTGGAAGATTTGTCACTTGAAGACAATCTGGTTATCAAAGCGATTCGAGTTTTAGAGCGGGAAGTCGAACGGCAGATCTCTCTCAAAATCGGTCTGGAAAAAAATATTCCTGCTGGTGCGGGTCTGGGAGGCGGAAGTGGTAATGCCGCAGGGATGCTAGTCGTACTGAATCGGTTGCTGGATCTATCCCTATCTGAAAGCAAACTGCAGCAAATAGCCTTGCAACTGGGAGCAGATGTCCCCTTTTTTGTTACGCCAAAACCGTCTCTGGCCCAGGGCATCGGGGAGAAACTAACACGGCTTCCAGATTTTGAACCCCTACATCTTCTGCTCATTTATCCGGGTTTTTCAATACCGACAGCCGAAGCCTACCGGATCTGCCAAATTTCAGGTCAAACTGCGCCTCTGAAGCAGTACACCATCGACGAATTCGCAAGTCTCAGACCGGAAATGAACGATTTCTGGATCCCTTTGACAAAACTCTATCCCGCACTGGAAGAGTGCCGGACAACTCTGATGGAAAACCATGCAATTGCTGCCGGTTTGTCCGGTTCGGGTAGTACAATCTTCAGTATCTTCGAAACCAGAGAAAAGAGAGACCGGGTTGCTGCATCTTTAAAGAAACAGCCCCTTTGGCAGATTTTTCCCTGTGAAACACTCCACCATTACGAATATCCTCTGCAAATTCAACAGTCCCCGTTCTCAAACGCAGCCCCCTAACCCGGGAAAAACTTTCAATCAGGCATTCTGCCGACGGGACATCCGGTCATCAGGAAAGCCCCGGGAGCATCCGCGTGACAATTTATCAGGCAGATGCAACGCTTGATTTAGTTGAGCAGTCTCAAGACATTCGGCGGAATCTGGTTGGCTTGCGCCAACATGGCTGTTGAGGACTGCATCATTATCTGATGCTTCGTGAACTCTGCCATTTCCGCAGCCATATCCACATCACGAATGATAGATTCGGCCGAAATGAGGTTCTCATTGGCGACTCTGAGGTTAGAGAGATTACTTTCCAAAGTGTTTTTCTGGAAAGCACCCAGTGAACCCCGGAGCTGTGTCACTCCATTTATGGCCTCATCAACCAGAGCAAGCGTGTCCGTGGCACCCTGGAAGCTGGTCACATCCACTTCATTCAGACTTCTGAATCCGCTGATGTTCAGGACCCCCCTTGCCAGGTTATCCGAGTGAGTACTCCCCAAGGATATCCCTACAGTTTGCCCTTGATTCGCTCCAACCTGGAATTTCAGTGACTTCTGCGTAACAAAAGCACGGCCCACTGATTTTCCTTCTGCAGGAATCTGTTCGGCTTCCGCTGGTTGGTCTTCGGCGTTCTCATCAACGCGATCGTAGACAACACACTCTTCCTGAATCCCGATTTTCTCAGTGCCGGAATACCGAACACTCAGACCGTCCACACAACTGGCGCCGGTAATGCCAGTCAATACCCGACCGTTACCAACTGCCGATTCACCGTTGATGGTGCCTTTAATGTCCAAACCATTGTTCGTACTTTCAATCTCTTCAGCAACACGGGACAGAACTCCCGCTGTGCTACTCATGACCTGAAAACCGTAATCAGATCCGTATTGGCGATGCTGAATAGAGACTACTCCATCATCCCCCACCGTCACATTAACTTCGAGCCCATTTCGTTCAACTTCAGAGCGGAGATTCTGAACAGCTGTTGCAACGGTATCATTGGCATTCGATGTATATGAAGCCATTTTTCCGTTTTCAATCACCGTCAACTTCTCCCCGGCAGCAACCACCTCCTGCGTCAAAGCGGTTTCACCGATGACCCCTGCTCGGGTCGCATTCTGGGTTATTTTGACATCAAAGCCATGCTCACTCGAATCCTTCGTTTTTAGGCTGGCTCCCACAAATTCAAGGGCTTCACCGGTTGTAAATCCTGAAGCCCCGTTGGAACCATCCAGCAACCGTTTGTTACCAAACTGAGCCTGAGCAGAAATCCGGTTAATCGTATCCAGGGCATTTCGCAGTTCATTTTGATCGGCCTGGAGCATGATCTCATCATTAGCTCCTTCATTGGCAGCGTGAATTGCCAGTTGACGAATACCAGTCAACAGAGAGCTGATCTCTCCCATGTTGGCTTCCGTTGTCTGCACAAGAGAAATGGCCGTTTCAGAATTATCGATCGACTGCTGCAGCCCACCAATTTGTGCTCTCATCTGCTCGGATATGACCAGTTTTGCCGGTCCGTCCGCCGCTCGTGAAACCTGAAGTCCCGATGATAGTTTTTCCAGCGTTCGGGTCAAACGGTCATCGTTATTCTTTAAGTTGCGGTGCGCACTTAATGCGCTGATGTTATTGTTTATTCGCAAACTCATAACATACCTCCTTGTATTTTTAAAAAACAATCCTTTTCACAGGAAAATCCTGCGATACACGACACACAAAACAATTATCATCCAATTTTTACCTCCTTGTAGTTTAAAACAATCCATGTTGAATGAGTGTTATATCAGATAAACCAGAATATCAAAGGCATTGGATCAACGGGGAGGCCCAAGCCCATGAAAATCCGGTTCGTTCTAATTCTCAAACCCGGTTTTACGGGAAACAATTAAACACTGATGCGCCGTAATTAGCTCAACAGTGAGAGGACGTTTCTTGGTACCTGGTTTGCCTGAGCCAGCATAGCTGTTGCCGACTGTGTCATA
>Ga0233430_1002992_pt1 | contig 17989 bp, 13 predicted proteins | sample SI_118_April2016_2_FD_179883 | JGI IMG/M metagenome (GOLD analysis project Ga0233430, IMG submission 179883) | Seawater microbial communities from Saanich Inlet, British Columbia, Canada - SI_118_April2016_150_MG | ecosystem: Environmental > Aquatic > Marine > Inlet | place: Canada: British... | reverse complement strand
GCCGTTAACGATATTCATCCGTGCATCTCCTGGAAACCCGAGGGGAACCTTTTCCTCTTTGATGAGGAAAAAGTGGGGGCGGCTCGGGAGGCCTTAAAGCTACAGCAGGCGTTGGGCTGCTCGGTGGAATGGCTGTCCCCTCAGGACATCAAGGACAAATACCCCCTTTACAACCTAAGCGGGGTAGTCGGAGGCACCCTGGGCAAGAACGATGGTTATCTGGACGGTTATAGTTTGCTCATGGGCTACCGCAGCAAGGCCAAATCATTGGGAGTACGATTTATCCATGCTGAAGTGGGGGCCATCAAGGCCCAGGCCGGGCAGATCCAAGGAGTCGAACTCGTCTCTGGAGAGCGACTGCGGACCAGCCTGGTGGTCAACTGCGCCGGGGCCTGGGGAGCCAAGGTGGCCCAAAGTATCGGGATCAAACTGCCGGTCGCACCCACCAAACGGCAGGTGTTTGTTGTTGATCCGGCAGTCAAGCTAAAGGAGATCCTCCCTCTGACGGTCTGGCCCTCGGGCATCTGTTTCCGTTCCGAGACAGGGGGCCTGATCTTGGTGGGCAAGGGTCTGCCGGAAGACCCGGTTGGATTTGATTTCAGCTGGGACGATAAGAGATTTAGCGAGATTCTGTGGCCTGAACTGGCCCAAGTGGTTCCCTCCTTTGACACCTTAAAACTGATGAGGGGTTGGGCCGGGCTCTACGCCATCAACACCATAGACAGCAACGCCATCCTGGGTGAATGGTCGGGGATGAAGGGCTTGTACCTGGCCAATGGTTTTTCCGGCCATGGTCTGCAACAAGCTCCGGCGGTGGGGCGCTATCTCTCCGAGCTGATCCTGGACCTTCCGCTCAGTCTGGACCTGTCCATTTTCGGACCGAAAAGGATACTGGAGGAAAAACCCATCAAAGAATTGGGAATAGTTTAAGGCCTTGATCCCGACGAAAGGGATTAAGGGCCTTGTTTCATTTTTAACAACGATTTAAATAAGTCGTATGCAAAAGTCCTGTTTTTTCGGTATGCAGGATGCCTAGGCGGTTATAGTCAAAAAAGGAGAAACAATCATGATAGTTCAAACGGTCAAGCAGAGAAGACTTAAAATCAAAGTTCCTGTTCGGCGAATGATCAAGGAAAATCATCTGAGCAGGAATCATCTGGTCTTCCCTATGTCGGTGGACGCCAACCTCTCCGCTCCGGTCCCGGTGGATTACATGCCGGGTATCATGCGCTTCTCCATCCAAGGCGCGGTGGAGAAGGTCAAAGAATTGCGCGACCTTGGAATCGGTGCGGTCTACCTGATCGGTATCCCCCTTTCCCGGGATGCCCATGCCAGCGATGCCTATTCAGAAGACGGGGTAATTCAACAGGTAACCAGACAGATCAAAAAAGCAACGGGTGACGACATTATTGTCATTGGCGACTCCTACCTGGGCTACTTCACCGATCATCAGATTGGCGGTGTGCTCGACGATACGGGTAAGATACAGGATGGGCCTACTTTGGAGCTTATCAGGAAGATTGCCGTCAAGTGGGCCGAATCAGGTGTGGATATTTTTTGCAACTCCACCGCTGTAGACGGCAGGGTACTGGCCGCCCGGGAGGCCCTGGCCGATGCAGGTTTAGATGACACCCTCATCATGAGTTCGATCAAATTCAACTCCGCCTTCTACATGTCCGGGGTCGGGCTCACCGGCACAGGGAAAAGCTACGCCTATGACAAGGGTGTTTATTATATGGACCCGGCCAATGCGAATGATCCCTTGAGGATGGCCTTATTGGATGTTGAGCAAGGGGCGGACATTTTGAATGTCAAACCGGCTACTCCCTATATGGACATCATTCACAAGTTAAAGAGCCAGTGCGGCAAACCCGTTTCAGCCTACAGCATAGCCGGCGATTATGCCATGATCAGCTACGGTAGCCGGTATGGAAATCTCAACGAAAAGGATTGTGTACTGGAGCTGATGATGAGCCTGAGACGTTCGGGAGCGGATATCCTCATAACCTATTGGGCCGATAAGCTCGCCCGCTGGCTGACCTGAATCAATTAAAAACCGGACAGCCTTCCTAAGACGAGTAGCGAAAAGGGATGTCCAGGATTTTAAAGAAAGTTGCAGCCAACGAGATTGATGCTCTGGGTGACATCTCATGCTGGTTGATCTCTCTGCCACTGATGATATTGTATAGAACAGGATAGAAACGAAGGGTGATTAGTGTGAAAATCGTTGCATGTATAAAACAGGTTCCTGATACGGAGGCATCGATCAAGGTGAAACCGGACGGCTCCGGTATTGATGAGGATGGAATCAAGTGGATTATGAATCCCTATGATGAGTTTGGTCTTGAAGAGGCCCTGAAACTGCAAGAAGCGAACGGTGGAGAAGTAACGGTTGTATCCCTTGGCCCGGTTCGGGTGATGGAGACAATTCGTACAGCTCTTGCCATGGGGGCGGAAAGAGGAATCCATATCACCATTGACGGAGCGGATGCGTATAATACTGCAGTTGCCCTGGCAGCCGCTATAAAGGAAATTAATCCGGATATAGTTTTCTGTGGACAGAGGGCGATTGACGATGACTCCGGCCAGGTTGGTTCTATCCTTGCTGAGCTTCTCGGAATTCCGCAGGTCACAATAGTAACCGGGCTTGAGGTGGCGGATGATAAGGTGACGGCCGTGAAACAAATAGAAGGGGCACAACTTGTCATAGAGAGCGCGATGCCGTGCGTTGTTACTGCACATAAGGGACTGAATGAACCCCGTTATACATCTCTTCCTGGTATTATGAAGGCGAAAAAGAAACGTGTTGATGTCAAGGACGCGGCTGCCCTTGGTATATTCGTTGAACCAAAGGCGAAGATTATCAAGATGACTCCCCCTCCAGAAAGGGCCTCGGGAAAAATTATTGATGGTGATGATCCGGTTGTGAAGGCTGCTGAGCTGGTCAAATTGCTGAGAGAAGAAGCCAAGGTAATTTAATGGAAAAAAGATAGAGATAAAAAAATGCCAAAAAATGTATGGATAGTTGCTGAACAGAGAGATGGCATTCTTCGCAAGGTCTCATTCGAAATTGCCGGTGCGGCAAGAAAGCTTGCGGATGAACTGGGCGAGGAAGTATGTGCGGTTCTGGTTGGGTCCGGAGTGGAAGGCCTGGCCCAGGTGCTGGGCAAATATGGTGTAGATAATATTTTTGTAGCAGATGATGCCGTGTTTGAGGATTATACGACAGATGCATACAGCGCTGCAGTTGCCAAAATTGTTAAGGAAAATGACGTATCTATTTTGCTCTTAGCCTCATCGGTTCAGGGCAAAGATCTTTCATCAAGGCTGGTTGGGAAATTGGCCACTGGTATGGCTTCAGACTGCACGGATATCAAGATTCTGGATGGAAAGATGGTTGCCGAAAGACCGATGTATGCGGGTAAGATCTTCGCGGAAGTGGTAGTCGACAGCTATCCTCAGATGGCGGCATTACGTCCGAATGTCTTTGCCACGGTGGAGAATGCCAAGGCCGGTGAAGTAGTGAAGTTTGACGCGGGTATTACCGTGGATGAACTCAAGACCAGGGTACTTGAAACACAGGAGGATACAAGTGACAAGGTCGAGCTTACAGAAGCGGATATAATCGTTTCCGGCGGCCGTGGTATGAGGGGCCCCGACGGGTACAAAATTCTCGAGGAACTGGCAAATGTGATCGGAGCCGCAGTTGGTGCGTCAAGGGCGGCAGTTGATTCCGGCTGGAGGCCCGAGGCAGATCAGGTAGGACAGACTGGAAAGGTGGTCTCCCCCAACCTTTACATTGCTTGTGGGATATCTGGTGCGATTCAGCACCTGGCAGGGATGGGGTCATCCAAGTATATCGTGGCGATAAACAAAGATCCTGATGCGCCAATCTTTACCAAGGCCGATTACGGAATCGTGGGTGATCTCTTCAAGATCATTCCGGAAGTAACTGAGGAAATAAAGAAGATACTTTAAGACTTAAACTGAAGGTATGTTTATTACCCATGACTTACTCTAATCCGTCAAATACTCAATTTTAAATCGGGAATGCTGATTTGTGGAATTCGCCATCTTTGATTACACAAACTATGGTTTGCTCAAAATTCTGAAGTATGGAAATATCATTAATAGGGTTACCATCTACCACAATCATATCAGCTATTTTACCGGGTCTGAGCGAGCCTATTTCCTTATCAATACCCATCATCTGAGCATTGACGATTGTTGCGGATTTAATAGCATTATAAGAGCCCATCACCGTTGCCTTTAGCTCCAATTCCAAAGCTTTTTTTCTTTTTTGATCCGGTCCAAGAATATCACTGCCTGATCCTATCGTGCAGCCTGTTTCAAAAGCGATTTTTAGACTTTCAAATGATTTTTTTCCCGCCTTCCTGATTTTCTTGATATATACATCTGGAAGACCACTTTTTTTGTTGGCGTCTTGACCAGCGATATGGTATGCGGAGAGTGTTGGCACCAAGTAAGCACCAACCTGTTTCAACGCTTTTGCTCCTGTTTTTGATATTAAATTCCCGTGTTCAATGGTTCTGATTCCGGCATTTATAGAGTTAAGAACAGATCTGTCTGAATAACAATGTGCCGACACATAGGTTCCGCAGGATTCTGCCTCCCAGACAATTGCACCCAGCTCATCCTGTGAATACTGTGAACTCTCAATTTTGTCAGATGGAGACATGCATCCTCCACCCGCCATGACCTTTATAAAGTCAGCCCCCTGTCTCAATTGTTCCCGGGATGCCTTTCTGACGCTGTCCACCCCATCCACAACAATTCCGTGGAATGTGGACGGGGATCGAATTGGATCAAAAAGCTCAGCCGGCCATCGTCCATCTCCGTGTCCGCCAGTCATGGACAGATGCCGGCCTGAGACCTTAAGCTTTGGTCCTGCAATAATATTCTCTTCCAACGCGGTTCTAAGTCCTGAATCAGCTCCCCCGCAATCCCTCACACAAGTAAATCCCTGGTCAAGGTCGGATTTTAAAACATCAAGGGCTTTAATGGTCATTAAGCTGACGGGGTCTTTTCTCATCTGAAGTCCGATATCCGGATCAGAGCAGATGATGTGGACATGGGCATCAATCAGGCCGGGAAGAATAAATTTACCGTCCAGATCATAAATATCTGCACCCTGTGGAAACGTGTCTTCATTGTGATCAATAACCGCCTTGATTAGGTTTTTTTCGATAACAATAGCCCCCCTGTAGGGGTGTTCATTAATGCAGTCAAGAATCATTGCATTCTTTAACACTTTTATGCAGGAGCTGTTCTTCGGCATCCGCTTATTTGTTTGTGGCATCATGAATAATCTGTCTCACTTGACCTTTATACTCATCAGGTATGGGAAGGACCTCAAGCCCTTTTAGGATAGGTCTCACATAGTCATCACTGGGTGTAAAATCGCCTCCCGGTGTTGGAATCACATAGGTCAGGGCCGGTATGGTTTTTCCTTTTTCATTGACCAGGTTGATGTGCATGTTTGTCCACAAGCCTTCGCCATGGCCTGACAGCCTGTCAAGATCTCTGAGTTCTTGTTCAGGCAGTTCGTATAATATCCCGTACATGACATTTCCGGGAAATGATTCAAGGTTGCATCCGCCGTTATCGGAATTTTTTTTGCAAAAAGAAAATTTTAGTTTGTGGTCTAAAAGTTTCATCAGTCCAAGTGATTTTGCAGACGGGCAGAAACGGGTCATTTCATCGATGTCAAGAAGTGTTCCATATGCAAAATAAACCGCTGTGTTATTAGAATCCATTTGAACATTTTCCTCATTTTTAATATTTATTACCAGTAGTCCATACATCTGGCAGTATGGCAAGTTCTCTTATTTTATTGACTTCGGTATGCCTGTGGCAGGCTGCCCAGTGATCACTTGCCACTTCAATAAACCCAGGGTCTTTTTCAAAGCATGGCTGAATGCTGAAAGGGCATCGCTCGGCAAACCGGCACCCGGTCAGATTTCCTTTCAACTCCGGAGGGGAGCCTGGAATTGAAATCAGATCGGAGGCTAAATCATTGATATTGGGGAAAGAATTTTTCAACCCCATTGTATACGGATGAAAACTTTTTTTAACCAGATCATATGTTGTTCCGATTTCCATCATTTTACCGCCGTACATGACACCAATCTTGTCACAATTTTCAATAACCAGCGCAATGTCATGGGTGACCAGGAGCATTGAAAACCCCAATACCTTCTGGAGATCGCGGATATTTGTAAAAATCTGATCCTGAACAATCACATCAAGGGAGGTTGTGGGCTCATCTGCAATAACAAGGTCGGGTTCCAGGATAAGGCTCATGGCGATGATGGCCCGTTGCCGCATTCCACCACTGAACTGGTGGGGAAATTCATTGTGCCGCTTAAAGCTCACTCCCACAAGAGAAAACATTTTTTTTATTTTTTCCAATGATGATTTCCAGGATGACTTTTGATGGACTTTCAGGGTTTCATGGATCTGGGTGCCAACTTTATAAACAGGATCCAGTGAATTCATTGCACTCTGGGTAACCATGGAAATTTGCTGCCATCGAATTTTATTCATTTTTTCTTCTGATAATTTTAACAAGTCTCGATTCTTAAACCGGATTTCCCCTTCCACCACCCTGGCATTATCCGGCATAACATTAATGATTGTCTTCAACAGCGTGGATTTCCCGCATCCGGATTCGCCCACCAGACCGAAATTTTTTCCTTTATCGATATGAAAGGAGACATTGGAAAGGGCCTGGATATTTTCAGTCCCGGCTTTATAAATAGTACTCAGGTTTTTTATATCGAGCAGTCTGTCTTTCATTTTACCTTATCTCTCATCTATTACCACTTTTTCAGCCTGGGATTCACCATTTCTTCATAGGCCCGGCCAATAAAGTATACGGAGGTCACAAGAAACATAATAGCGGCTCCAGGTGGAACGACCCACCACCAGGCCTTATAAGACATTTCAGAAGCAAAGGCCCTGTAAATAATGGTTCCCCAACTCAAAATATCGGGGTCCCCAAAGCCAAGAAAACCGATACTGGCTTCTGTAATAATTGCCCAGGCCAGGGCAAAAGCAACATTTACCAAGGCGACCGGCAGAATGTTCGGTGCAATTTCAAAATAGATGATTTTAAAATCAGACGCACCTGTTATCCTTGCGGCATCAATAAACGGCCGTTCTTTCAATGTCAGGACCTGGGAGCGAATAACCCTTGCCATGGATCGCCACATGATAATCGCCATGGATAAAATGATCGTTAAAAGGCTTCTTCCCCAAAGGGAAAGAACCACAATGATAAAAGGTAGAAAGGGAACCCCCATGAAAATATCTGTAATCCTCATGAGAAGGTTGTCAATCCAGCCACCATAATAACCGGAGATCAGTCCAATATTCACCCCAATAAAGATAACAGCCAAGGCTGTTGAAATTCCGATGACCAATGCCGGACGGGCCCCCCAGATGATCTGGCTAAAAACATCTTTGCCCAGAATCGTGGTGCCCAAAAGGTGTTTGGTGGATGGTGGTGTTAATTTCATCAACCTGTTATTGGCATCGTAATGTTTTTCCATGGGGTGATAGGGCGAAAAAACCGGTGCGAAGACTGCCAGACAGATACAGGAAAAAAACATAATAAGCCCTGCCATCCCCAGTTTGGATTTTGAAATAAATTTGAAAAATCGTTTGAACACATCAGCCTCCATAGTAGCCTGAAAAAAAATTATTCATATACAATTCGGGGATCCAGAATTCCGTATAGCAGGTCGGCAATAAAATTTCCCAAAATGGTCAGCACGGCAATCAAAAGGAAACAGGCCTGGACGACAGGATAGTCGTTTCGTGTGACCGCTTCCACCATCAAAAGCCCCAGACCGGGCCATGAAAAGACAGTTTCAATGACAACTGAACCGGCAACTGCCCACCCCAGAATCAATGGAAGTGTTGTGGCAATGGGAAGCAATGAATTCCGCATTGCATGCTTGAAGATGATCCTTTTTTCTGTAAACCCGCGCATTTTACAAAGCTCGATAAAATCTTCACCAAATGTTTCCAGCATGCTGCTGCGCATCAAAAGAAGCGGAAAACAGATATTATAAAGCGTAATGATCAGAAAAGGCAGTGCCAGATGGTGAAGGAAATCAAGACTTAGATATTTTTCAAGATTGCTTTCCCCATAATGTATACCAGGGGTCAAGATATGGCCCAAAGGGAAGATATCCAGATGAACGGAAAAAACAAAAATGGACAGCATCCCTATCCAGAATATCGGTGCAGACTGCAATGCCGTCGAAAAAATAACCGTTCCTATTTCCAGTTTTCCGCCTCTTTTCCAGGCAATAAATGCACCGATAATTGTTCCAAAGAAATATGCCGCAAGCATGGACGGCAGGATAAGCAGCAGAGTGTTGAGCATTCTTCCCCGGATCATATTGCTGACCGTCCTTGAGTGCTGGAACGAGAATCCGAAATCCAGCTTTGCCGTATTTTTAATATATGCCAGATATTGAATAAATACCGGCTTGTCCAGGCCGTACTGTTTTTTCATGGCTGCCTGGGCTTTTGGATACATGGCAGAACTGATAACCGTCATGGTCGGGTCACCGGGAAGCATTCTGAACATAAAAAACATCAATGATGCAAGAATGAAAAGGGTTAGCAGCATAAAGAGCAGCCGTTTGATGATATATTTAATCATTGTTCCCCTTTTTCTTCAGCCCTGTGACAGGCACAGCAGTGATCACTGCCCACAGACAATTGAGGTTCCGTCTGAAAGCAGATGGGCTCGGCCCAGGGACACCTGGGCGAGAATCGGCATCCATCCGGGATGTCAATGGCATTGGGAATTGATCCCTTTATATTGACAGCCTTTCTTTTGACATCCGGATCCGGTATGGGAATTGCTGAAACAAGGGCCCGGGTATAGGGATGCTGACTGTTTTTAATTACCTGCTCCACGGGACCTGTTTCAACAATTTTACCCAGGTACATGATGGCAATCCGTTGACAGATGTGACTTACAGTTGCCAGATCGTGGGTGATATACAACAAGGATAAATTTTTAAGTTTAACCAGATCCCTTAACAGCATGAGAACCCCTGATTTTATAGAAACGTCCAGCATGGAAATGGGTTCATCTGCCACCAGAAATTCCGGCTCCAGAATAATGGCCCGGCCAATGCACAGCCTTTGACGCTGACCACCGCTGAGCAGGTGCGGATGCTTGCCCAGATGTTCCACTGCAGGGGTGAGTCCGACCAGTTCAAGGATCTCAATGGTTTTTTTTCTTATCTGCTGTTTATCCAGTATTTCCTGGTGTAAGAGGGGTTTGGAAATGATTTTTTCCACGGTATGCTGGGGATTTATCGACCCGTATGGATCTTGAAAGATCATTTGAATTTTTTGATAGAATTTTTTTTTACTCTGTCTTTTTAAATCCTGGTGATTCATATGGTTAAAAGTCACATCACCGTCTGTCTGATCATCGAGTCCGACCAGGATACGTCCGATGGTCGATTTCCCACATCCGCTTTCTCCGGCAAGCCCAAGAACTTCGCCTTCCTGGATTTCGAAAGAGACATTGTCTACTGCTTTGACATATTTCCCCCTTGATCCGGAAAACACCGACCTGATTCCGGATACAACGGGAAAATATTTTTTCAAATTATTAACTTTAATCATTTTTCATCTGGAAAACACAATCTTCCATTTTTGTCCCACTGGAAACCGGCATTCTTTAATATCTGCCGTGCTTTTTCAAGGTTATACTCCGGCGGTGCCAGATTTTTATTGTGCCAGAATGAGTTAACCGGCGTAATTGATGAAGAACTCAACCCTGCAAAACCATCATTGATCTCATCAATAATTTTTTGGTATGGAACGGCAAATGAACAGGCCTGCCTCAATGCAACATGGCTGAATGCAGGTTTTGCAGTATTGTATCGCACTGCTGTATATCCGTTTGTTTTTACCTCAAATAAGCGCAAATTTTTATCATTTTTGAATTCCTTGACCACTGCCGGGGGAAGCGATTGGATATTAATATCAATCATGCCTTTTTTAAGTGATGCATTCACCAGTTCCCTGGTACCGAAAACGATAAATAGCAGATCAGATTTGGGTTGGGTAAAATGTTTCCGGTTGGCCTTGAGCATAAACTCTTCTGCTTCTTTCCAGTATTCCATTATAAAGGGTCCGCTACCCACCACAGGTGTGCTTGAATAGTCCTGGGGTTTTGAGAGACCATTTTCTGTGACCACATTTTCCCATACATGTTTAGGGATGATAAAGACCTGCCCCAATGTATTCATGATAAACGGGGCAAATGGTTTTTCAAGGTTGAACCTAAGCTTGTAATTACTTACGACCTCAATGTTTTTAATGGGCTTGAGGTATTTTAAAAAATAGGCTGCTTCCCATTTTTTCATAAAATCATATGTGAATTTTACATCCTCTGCCGTCAAAGGTTTTCCATCTGAGAACGCCAGGTCCTGTTTCAACTCGACATCAACCGTCACTTGATCTATTGAGGTTATGGTTTTTGCCGCCCACATTTCAATTTCACCTTTTGGGCCGACCTGTACAAGTCTGTCATAAACCATCCTGAGCATTTCAAAGTCATCTGACTGGATAGCGGCCAAAGGATTCCAGGTGGCTTGATCGGAAATTCGTCCAACTTTAAGGAACTTTACCCCTTCTTTGGGTTCAAACCGGATCTGATTCCATATGGACCGCAGTCCGTCCGGAGCATCGGCATACTCCAAATCCATATTTTTGGTGTTGATTCCCATGTTTTCTATGGGATAATTGACAACGGTTTCAGGTTGTTCTTTTTTCATAAGTGTCTGGATTTCATAAATCAGTTCCCTTCTTTTTTCAGGGTCATAAATCTCAAGCTGTTTTTCCCCAATCTTGTCAAAAGCACCATTTTTCCATTCCCCTACGTTCCAGTTTCCCGGGGCGGCATGTTTTGAATTAAACTGGGAATTGGTAAAAAAGTCGGGTTCCATCCGGTAGGGCAGGCCTGACAGAACTGAAATGACACAATCAAATTTGTGGGTCTTGAACCATTGTGTCAATAACGGATTTGGGAAACTTTCGGGTCGAACGTTTACTTTGAGTCCAATTTTTTCCCATTCCTCAGCAATATAATTGCTGGTCTCGGAATAGATCATGAATTTTGCTGGAATCCATGTGAGAAAATCAATTTCCGGGACAGGTTTTAATTCTTTTGCCAGAGAAGTCGCTGCAAAGCCTCCTGATAATAAAAAACATACAACACACAACATGCGTATGATTGAATTAATTTTCTTGATCATGAAATCCTCCTGTCGTTTTAAGTGTTTTTTCGATCATGGCGCATCCTATTGCCACGTACCTTTTTAAGGTAAGTAAAATAATAATTATACAATGTCAACAGAAAAATTTAAGAGAGATATATTTTTTGTTCAAATGCATTTAAACTTTTTAAATTTAAACCGATAGCATTTATATGTAACCAGCTATATGGAGAATGAAAGCTGATATCACTGACCCTTTTTTTGATCCGAAATCAGACCTTCTAGATAGACGATGAGATCATTTTTATTCTGATATTCTTCCATCTTTGTACTGGAAAGAACGTCAATTTCATCTCTATAATTCTGAATGACCACATCATTATCTGTTGTAAAACCGCTGAGTCTTCCAGAGCGCCTGCCCCTCTTGAGATGTCGGGGCCAGAACACGATGAAGAGTTTATCAGTATCTTTACTGGCAACACTTGTCTGCTTTAATGTAAACGACATGGTGGGACAGTGGTTGATAATATAAAATTGAAAATTTTTATATTTTCTCAGGGCTGAGATGATCATTTCGATATGTTCATTGCGATATTTTTTTTCTTTTGGATCATCACATTTCAACACGTAGTCTTCAAGACAATTTTTACAGATATACTGAGTATATGAATTCTCATCGCTTTTTTCCAGATTTTCATAAAAAACCCGGTTTCTTTCGCTGTTAATGGCCTCAACAAGGTCATTATAAAGTGCATGTCTCGCCACATTCATTCGCTCTGAATACTGTCTGAATCCTTTGGGATAGAGACAGAACGTCGGTTCCGGGTACAGAACGCTCAAGTGGCCGTCCAGCCGCTCTGCTGAAAGGATAGCCAGTTCCAAGGGGAATCCGTTTTTTAGCGGCAGTAATGCAGTGGATTTCATCTTGAGATTAGACATTTCCAATATGGTCGTGATATCAGCGGATGAAAGCGGTGTCCTGTCAAAAAAATTGAGAAGGTTGTCAATTTCATTCAGGCTAAGGCTCAATGCGACCCCGAAAGCAATTAGTTTCTCACGACGGACGCTGATAAAATTTCCTTTTTCAAGTTGTTTTATATATGTATTGGATAGGCCTGAAATTGCAGCAATCTGATTTCTGGGTTTTGTGCTCTTGGAAAGAAGATCTACGATATACGTCGAAATTTGTTCCTTTTTGTTTGTCATAAAACCTGCTATTTATTTGTGGTTGAGTTAATTTGTTTGGAAACTATTAAAAAAAATCCTGCTTGTCAACAATAATTGTTTAAAGGTGATGAAACAATTATTTGACTCATTGGGTTATTTTCACAAATTAAATAATCATTACCTACAATTAGTGAATAGACCCTGAAAGAGTAGCTAATAAGGCCCTGACATTTTAAATTTTGCGGGAAATGCGGAACCCAGACAACAAGAAAAAAAATGAACATGCCAGAGAGTGTACAGAATGCAAATTAATCCACTACCCGAAAATTTCGCCGGCCGGGTTTTTAAAAATTTACTATGGTACAAGATGCAGTATAGCCTAATTTTTTAGTTTCGGATCAAAAATTAAACTTTATGAGGAAAATAAAAATCAAATAAATCAAAAGCCCATTCAACTTGATTGGAGATAAAAGGAAGAGGATATCCATTCTGCTATGGTGCAGATTATGTTATTTATGTAGCAAGTTTTTTTTGTTGCGAGTTGTACCCCGGCACATGTTGTACCCGTGTACTACTGAGCGCCTATTTCAGTTTTTAATACTTTTATTCCCCAATCTTTTCTGGTTCAAAAGCATATTGGAAATCATTGCCAGGATTGCAATCCAAAGGGTTCTCTTGTATGATGCGCCTAAATGAATATTGGATACAACTTTTTTAAACACAGGTGTCAATCATATTTCTTCCCACAACAAAAAAAGAATTAACACAACTCAATTGGAGCCAGCTTGATGTAATCCTTGTGACGGGAGACTCCTATATTGATTCCCCTTTTATGGGCATTGCCATCATAGGAAAAGTGCTTGTGGATATGGGATTTCGTGTTGGAATAATTGCACAGCCCGACATGGATAGTGAAACAGATATTTCAAGGTTAGGGGAACCCGCTCTTTTCTGGGGAATTTCCGGGGGCTGTGTAGACTCCATGGTGTCAAATTACACTGCCTTGAAAAAAAGAAGGAAAAAAGATGACTATACGCCAGGTGGTTATAATAACCGGCGTCCTGACAGGGCCGTGATTGCCTATTCTAATCTTGTCAGAAAATACTTTAAAAATACCTGCCCCATCGTCCTGGGTGGAATTGAAGCCAGCCTGAGACGAATAGCACATTATGATTTCTGGTCAAACAAAATTCGGAGGTCTGTCCTTTTTGATGCAAAGGCGGATTTTCTCTTGTTTGGTATGGCCCACAACTCCATTGTCAAATTCGCAAATGCATTAAAAGACAATAAAAACCCTGATGATTTGAAGGGTGTTGCATTTATTTCAAAGGAAAAAAAGGGGAAAGAGCTGCCCTCTTTTGAAGCCGTTCAAAAAAACAGGGAAGACTATATTAAAAGTTTTCACACATTTTATGAAAATAATGATCCCATAACAGCCCAAAGGCTTTGTCAACAACACAATGACCGATACCTGGTGTTAAACCCACCAGAACTCTATAGTACCACAAAAGAACTTGATCATATCCATTCTCTCGGCTATGAAAGAGATCTACACCCGTTTTATAAAAAATTTGGAACGGTCAAAGCACTTGCAACCATCCGATTTTCAATTCCCACCCATTATGGATGTTATGGTGAATGTAATTTTTGCGCTATTTCTATTCACCAGGGCCAAACAATAAGGTTTCGAAGTGAAGATTCCATTATAAATGAAGCAAAAACCATTTCACAACTGGAAGATTTTAAAGGATATATCACGGATCTTGGAGGACCCACTGCAAATATGTACGGGTTTGAATGCAAAAAAAAATTGAAAAAAGGAGCGTGTAAAGATAAGCGCTGTCTTTTCCCTGAACCCTGCAAAAGTCTTGCCCCTGATCATTCAAAACAGATGATGCTTATTCAAAAAATTGAGAAACTACCTGGTATTAAAAAGGTTTTTATTAGTTCGGGTATCCGTTATGATCTAATATTAAATGATAAAAAATTTGGTGGTACATACCTTGAAAAAATTGTAAAAGACAATGTGTCAGGTCAAATGAAAATAGCGCCGGAACATACGATGCCCCATGTTCTAAATTTAATGGGCAAACAGAATATTGACCTGCTCTTACAATTTAAAAATAAATTTGACGAACTATCTAAAAAAGCCGGGAAAAAACAATTTCTAACCTACTATTTAATCGCTGCCCACCCAGGGTGCAATATAAAAGACATGAATGCATTAAAAGAATTTGCCACTCAAAAGCTTAAGATGACACCTGAACAGGTTCAGATTTTTACCCCATCCCCTTCAACCTATTCAACTTTGATGTATTATTCGGGTTTAGACCCTTTTTCTATGACCCCGATATTTGTTGAGAAAAATCCTGTTAATAAGGAAAGGCAAAAACAAATTGTTACGAAAAAACGGGTAAATCAGAATTACAAGACAAAGAAACCTTATAAACGATAATCTCAACTTTCGATCTTAGGCCCTTAATAGGTGGGGTCAGGCTTGCATAGTTGCGTTTATTTAGCAATAAACGCAACTATGCAAGCCTGACCCCACTTGAATTAAAATTTATTTCAGGCTGACTTCCATTTTCACTGGATTGTGATCTGAATGCTCAAAATTAAGATAAATGCCCTGGACCTGTTTGACTTCAATATTCGGTGACACAAGGAAAAAATCGATCACAGTTGTAAGGGTTGTCTTTTGATTATATGGAGCAATCAGACGTCTATTGGTTGGAATCTTGCTATCATATACCCAGTTCCATTGGGCAAGATAATCTTTTTCAATATCCATACGATTTTCATTATCCATGGGGTTTAGTTTAAACTCAGGGTTAAAATCCGGCGGGCATTGGTTCCAGTCTCCACCAACGATTACATAATTGCCTTTTTCATATTCTTGGATTAAAAAATTTTTAAGATATGCCATCTGGTTTGTTCTTAGTGTTCCATCATCATAGGCAGAGTTATGGGTGTTAATCACCAGCAATTGTTTGCCTTGATCAAGCCTGTATCTTGATACAAGAAAACACCTGTCCAGCATAAACAATCCCTGGGGCCATGCATAGTTACCAGGGAAAGAATGCCTTGTAACCCCCAAGGGTTCAAACCGGGCAATTGTCTGCAAACCTGATAAAACATGTCCAAGAGGATCAGAAGGCGGGACAGGTACAAAAAAAACATCGTAATTTTTACCAAAACTTGTATGAAATCGGGGGAAAATATTTGCTATTTTTAAATACTCGTTAATGGAATAACTTCGCTTTGATTTTTTATCCACCTCCTGCAATAAAAAGAAATCAATATCATTTTGCTGTGCAAGAAATGTCTCAATAGCTGATATATTTTTTCCCACAATTTGCCTTTTCGGTCTCACCTGTTTTCCGCCATCATAGAAAAAATCCATGTCCCGGCCCAAACCTCCATATCCAATATTCCAGATCAAAAGGTTGTAATTTTTTTGTGTTGAAATTGCCTTGGCACCTTGTTTTTCAAACACCACAGCCGTTGGATCAGGTTGATAGTCTGAAAGGGTTGCATAGCCTATCAAGCCTACAAAAGCCAATACTAAAATACAAATGAGCCCGAAAATTATCTTTATTATTTTTTTCATAAACAAAACATAAAATATTCGTTTATCATAGTCAATATTCAAAATAATTTAACTAAAAATTATGGACGACCTCTTGCATAACAATTTCATTTTGCAAAAAGCATATACGAGCTTGCTATACCTTCCAGTTCCAGAGTGATTGCCTTACTGGAGCATTATGGATCATGGTTTACAAGCTCTTGATTACAGTAGCGGTTACGCCGCCATGGTGTTTGAGCAAAGAATGAGCGAGTTCATGGCGGTCAGCGAAAGTAATCATAGCGATTGTAGCAATGTCCATCCAGCGGACGTAAGGCGATCACCCTGTAACGGGTTATGCAAAATTTCTTATGGCAAATATCCAGATAATTTAATGGGATTTAAAAATATATTGACAAATAATTTGGAATGGTTTAACCATTGACATTATAGAATACTATAAGAATAGCAGTTATATTCTTTTTAAATAGCAGGAGAGAAAATGACAAAAAATAGAATCAACACCCACCCGATTTTAGATGTTCCAAAAAAAGATGTTGTCTCTTTTTACTGGAACAAATCAAAACTTGTGGGCAAAAAGGATGAGATGATCTCATCCGCACTTTTTGCAAACAACATCAAAATATTCGGTCATCACCATAAAGACGGTTCTGCCCAGGGAATTTTTTGCGCCAATGGCCAATGTGCAAAATGCACGGTCATTGCCAATAGCATTCCTGTTAAAGCCTGTATGACCCCTGTCAAAGAAAATATGATTGTAAAAAGTGTTAAAGGACTACCCATATTGCCTGACGTGGAACAAAACCCTGAAATCAGCAATATTGAACACATAACAACGGATGTACTCATCATTGGCGGCGGGCCTGCAGGATTGTCCGCGTCCATTCAATTGGAAGAACATAAGATAAACACCATTCTTGTGGACGATAAAGATGTGCTTGGCGGAAAGCTTGTATTGCAGACCCATAAATTTTTCGGTTCCCAAAAAGACTCCTATGCCGGCATGCGTGGCATGGACATCGGTCGTATGCTGGCACAAAAAGTAGAAGACTATACTTATATTAATGTATGGAAAAACAGCACTGCACTTTATGTATTTAATGACAAAAAAGTGGGGATATTAAAAGACGGGGTCTATAAAATTGTCACCCCGAAAGTCATTTTAAATGCTGCCGGAGCCAGGGAAAAATTTTTAAGGTTCAAAGGCAATTCATTGTCAGGAGTATATGGTGCAGGGGCCTTTCAGACCCTCGTGAACCGGGATCTTGTCAAACCCACGGAAAAACTATTTATCATCGGCGGCGGTAACGTGGGTATTATTGCAGGGTACCATGCTTTGCAGGCCGGCATAAATGTTGTGGGGCTTGCTGAAGCTCTTCCTCAATGCGGGGGATACAAAGTTCATGAAGACAAGCTCAAACGGCTTGGCGTTCCCATATACACTTCCCATTCCATTGTATCGGCCAATGGGAAAGAATCTGTTTCTTCTGTTACCATAGCCGGAATCGACAAAAATTTTCAGGTCATTGAGGGCACCCATAAAACCTTTGAGTGCGACACTATCTTGATCGCAGTGGGCCTTGAATCGGTTTCAGAATTTACTCAGGAAGCTGAATCTGCAGGTATCAAGGTGTTTGCCGCAGGTGATGCTTCTCAAATCGCCGAAGCATCTTCAGCCATGTTCAATGGTAAAATTGCAGGTGTAAAAGTTGTTCAATATTTCAAATCTGATGCAAAAGAAATCCCTGAATCCTGGTATGAAAAAGCAGCTATTTTAAAATCTCATCCAGGACCTGTTCAGGAAATTAAAAACTTGATGGATGAAAAAGGAATCTTCCCTGTGATTCACTGCAAACAGGAAATACCCTGTAACCCATGCAGCACTGTGTGCCCGGAAGACTTGATCCAGATGCAGGGAGATCCCATTAAAGGGCTGCCCAAATTTGAGGCAATT
>Ga0233430_1002986_pt1 | contig 18015 bp, 16 predicted proteins | sample SI_118_April2016_2_FD_179883 | JGI IMG/M metagenome (GOLD analysis project Ga0233430, IMG submission 179883) | Seawater microbial communities from Saanich Inlet, British Columbia, Canada - SI_118_April2016_150_MG | ecosystem: Environmental > Aquatic > Marine > Inlet | place: Canada: British... | reverse complement strand
ACGCCAAAGGTCTTGAGGATTTCGCCACCCAGACCAGGCATGCGGAACTTCAGGCCTTTCAGATCGGCAACTGTGTTGATTTGTTTGGCGTACCAGCCGCCCATCTGGTTACCCGTGTTGCCCATCGGCAGAAACTTGAGACCCAGCGGGTTGTAGGCCGCCTTGTCGGCCATATCGATGCCACCGCCATAATATGCCCACGCATTTTGCTCTTGCGCTGTCATGCCGTAGGGCATCGCGGCCACAAAGGATATCGAGTCTGATTTTCCAGCCCAGTAATAAGGCGCACCATAGCCCATCTGGGCGGTACCACTTTGAACGGCATCAAGGGCTTCAAACGGCTTGACCAGTTCACCAGCGTGATAAGGCTTGATCGTCAGGCGGCCTTGTGAAGCCGCGCCAACAAACTTGGCGAACTCTTCCAGCGCCTGACCCAGCAGTCCGGCCTTGCCGAAGGCAGAGACGGCAATCCACTGCTTTTTACCAGCAGACAAGGCAGGTGCCGAAATTGTTGAGGCTGCGGCGCCGACAACTGCTGTTGTGGCCGCCTTCTTGATAAATTTACGTCTATCCATAATATTTCTCCCACTTGTGATTCTTGTGATTGGCACCCGGATTCTATGATCTTTTAGGGTGGTATCAGGTGTTTATTTTGTTCCGAAAAAGCCTACACCCTGGCTGCAATCGGATAGCAGACGGTGCCACGAAATAGGCTCTTTCGCAACAAAGTTCACACACTTTGTGCTGATGATATCGACCTTGTGGAACAAGTCCCTACAATGGTTGCAGGCTTTGTGATCGGGAAATGGATATGAACGCTGAAATATATGACCAGACCTGCAACAAACTGGGCGAGGGTCCTTTATGGCACCCCGAGCGGGAGGAATTGTTCTGGTTCGATATCGAAAACCGCTTCCTGTACCGACGAGACGGAGAAATACTGGACAAATGGCACTTTGATGAACCGGTTTCGGCGGCGGGTTGGATTGATCAGGAAACCTTGTTCGTCGCCACTGCCACTTCACTTTCGACGTTCGATATTTCCAGCGGTAAAAGTGATCCCGTGGCCCCGGTTGAACAGGACAATCCCCTGACGCGCTCAAATGACGGACGGGCAGACCCCTTTGGCGGCTTCTGGATTGGTACCATGGGCATTGGCCATGAAGTCGCTGCCGGTGGCATCTATCGATACTACCGCGGTGAAGTGCGCCAGCTTTTTACTGACATCACTGTGCCAAATGCCATCTGTTTTTCGCCCGATGGCAACTTCGCCTGGTTTGCTGATTCAATGCGTCAACAGATTATGCGCCAGCGACTGGATACAAAGGATGGCTGGCCCCTGGGTGATCCCGAAATATTTATCGACTTGACGGGCAAGAAATTTGGCCCTGATGGCGCTGTCGTTGATGCTGCCGGAAATTTGTGGAATGCCTGTTGGGGCGGGTATTCGGTTGCCTGTTATTCGCCGGAAGGGGATTTGATCGAGACCTTGTCGCTGCCAACGGCATTGATTACGTGTCCGGCTTTTGGGGGCCCGGATTTATCGACTTTGTTTGTTTCATCGGCCTGGGTTGATTTGAGTGACGAAAAGCGCGCCGAACAACCTGCCGCAGGACAAACATTTGCGTTTGAAGGTGCAGGTGTCGGCCAGGCCGAGCATCAGGTTATTCTTTGAGACAAAGATAGACGGATAAAACCGGGCAATGGGTTACCAGGGCAGTTCAGTACCGTCGTAATTGTAGAATTTGCCACTGTCGCTTGTGCGTAGCTGGAAAAACAGGTCCCGCATGGCCGAAACACTTTCATGGGCGGTGAGAGTTGCCTCACGACCCCCCATATCTGTCCGCACCCATCCCGGATGCACCGATACAGTCGTAAGCCCCCTGGCTTTGGTTTCGAGGGCCAGACATCGCATAGCCATATTCAGCGCGGTTTTGGACGACCGATAAATCATCGAACCACCGCTGGTCGTATCCCCGATGCTGCCCATACGGCTCGAGATCATCACGACAAGTTGCATATAGCTTTCGCTGACATGTTCCATGAAGGCTTCGGTGACTTTCATGGGTGCAAAAACGTTGGTCTCCATGACTTCGGCCCAGCTGTCGTAGTCCATGGTTCCGACATCTACATCACGGCGACCACTGATTCCGGCATTATTGATCAGGATATCAATCTCTTCACCGCCCAGTTCATCAGCCACGGCCTTTATGCTGGCCTGATCCGTCGTATCCATTTTGTGAACCGAAAGTTTGACCCCCGGGGCCGTCGACAGGGTTTGCAGATCAGATGCCTCAGCCGGATTTCGACAGCAGGCATAAACCTGCCAGCCATCCGAAGCATATTGACGGGCAAATTCAAGGCCGAGGCCGCGACCGGCGCCGGTGATCAGGACTGAATCCATGTTGATAATTCCAGGGCCTGGTATTTTCCAGGACGAGTGACCAGAACAAAGCGTTTGTTAACTTGCGGTTGCCTTGCGCAACCGCTTGGTGAGAAGCTTTACCAATGCATAAGTTAGCAGATCAGAATTCTCCAGACTACGGTCAATTTCTTCCTTGCTGAAGACGGCACAGCTTACGGTCCCCCTGGCAATGGCAGATGCTGACCGTGGTTCCTCGTCAACCAGGGCCATTTCTCCCAGGAAATCGCCTTGTGCAAGTGTTTCAACAACATCCTGATTGCCATCTTTTTCAATGACAATATCTACTGAACCCGTTCGGATGACATAGGCTTCATCGCCTGGGTCACCGACATTGAAAATGACTTCGCCATCTTCAAAATCCCGGAAATTCCATTCGTCGTCGGCGCGCATCTCCGCCTCTCCCCCTGGTGAATCTTCCATGAGACCAGCTTAGCGCTGACTGCCCTTCGGGTCCAGCCTGTGTAAGTACGTGCCTGGTAACAATGAAGGAATGCCCCATGTCATATCGAGCAGAACAGGAGACAAGTGATGTCATTGACGGAAATGAAATGTGTACCCTGCCAGGGCGGTATGCCGCCCATGAGCGAAATTCAGGCCAAGGTTTTCCTGGCGCAAACACCAGCATGGTCACTGGAGGAAAACGCTACCCGAATAACGCGGAAATTTGAATTTGCAGATTTTGTTGGTGCTCAGGTTTTTGTCAACAAGGTGGGTGATCTGGCGGAAATGGAAGGCCACCATCCGGACATCAGTTTCGGCTGGGGTTACGCCCACATCATGATCTATACCCACAAGATTATGGGTCTACATGAAAACGATTTTATCCTTGCAGCCAAAATCGACGAATTGGATATGTGAGTTTTACGGAGTTGAAATCGCCGCAAAGGATATTTGAATCAAATATAGGTATGAGTCTTTAAAATTGTAATAATTAAATAAAAACTCGCAATAATAGTGTTTTGTTGAGAAGATTGAACTTCTATTTCATCAACTCAATGGAGAAACACCATGATTGTTAAGAATCTGAACGATTATCCGACACTTGATTATGTTTATAATCGCCTGTCCGCTGTTCCAGTTGTTGTTCAAATGAGACCTGCCACATCATCTTTTTGTGGGTACTGGATGTCGTCACATTTCGATGAAAATACAGGTCTTGATGAAAAGCCAAATGGGTTGGTTGCGTTTCAGGATGGCAACTTTATTACTTCCTCGTTGATCGGAAATGACGATGCAAGTAAGGAACCGCCATTTCTCTGGACAACTTTCCAGGGAGACAACCAGTTTGCGATGAAAACCGTGAGAGAAGTTGAAGATGATATTGTGCGTATCACGACATCATTGAATTCAGGTTTCGGAGATGACAAAAATCGCCTCATTTCAGAAACAGATGAAGAATCGAATGAAACGAAAATTAGTCAGGTATTCCAGATATTGGGAAGCGATGTCGACACCAAGACGATCAAGAACGAAATTCTTTGCTCGGGTTTTGACAAGACCGGACAAGCAATTCCAACATTCCCGGACACCAACGGGCTTGTGGCCGGTTTGCAGCGCCTCTACACGACCTCCAATTTCACGAGGAAGGCTTCAATCGTTCCTGATGGGGTGTCTATATCCGATTTCGGCACGGTTGGGGCTTTTTGGGATTCATGGGGAGACGGAATCAAAACGGCACTTACAGCCGCAGGCGGTTTAGCCGGCGGAATCATCGGGTCTGCAGCAGGGCCTGCAGGTACGCTAGGTGGCGCTGCAGGTGGAGCAGGCATAGGGGCGGCAGTAGGAGATGCGTTACTTCCTAACTCCTGGTTCTGAATAGCATATAGCTTCTCGCGGTCAGGGCCATTTTTGGGCCCTGACCGTATTCGCCAGAAAAATAAGATTTCCGCCTTGATCAAGAAATTTCAAGTACCACTTTTTGAACTGAAACCTGCTTCTCAATAAAGCATGGACACGGCTAAAACGACGGCGGCGTGCAGGCGCTGATGACAACGCAGTCTTCATCGCTGGTGTTGCGAAAGCGGTGGGGCAGGCGGCTGTCGAAATAATAAGCCTCACCTGGTCCCATGAGCTTGCGTTGGTTGCCGACCGTTAATTCCATCTGGCCCTGAATAACGACGCCGCATTCTTCTGCTTCGTGGGATAACATGGCCCGGCCGGTGTCCGCACCTGGTGCATAGCGTTCATGGATCATTTGCAGGGCCTTGTCTGACAGGTCCCTGCCAACCTGCCGATATGATACGGCCCCCCCGGCGATTTCAAGAAGATCTTCCGCGGCAAAAAATATCTTCGGTCCCTTGTTCACATCACCGGCAAAAAAATCTGCCAGTGTCACGGGAATGCCGTCGAGCACTTTTTTGAGGGATCCCACCGACGGGCTTGAGCGGTTTTGCTCAATCAGCGAAATCATACCATTGGTGACACCCGCCCGGCGGGCCAGTTCGCGCTGGGATAATCCGTGGCTTTCCCGCATGCCCCGCAAGCGGGCGCCGAGGTCAAATCCGTATTCCTGATCGGCGTTGGGCTCGATATCTGACATAACAATTACCGACTTTGTTGTTTAATATAATAGACATAATAGGGCATTGATTAATATATAGCGACAAAAATCCACCAGATTTGTGAAAAGTGTTTAATTTATTTGATATCTATGATATCGCAGTTTCAACAATTTTTCTTCACATCATGTCTTCAAAGGGGAACCTGTGATGAGCACGCCAACAAATCCCAATAATCTTGAATCTTTCTGGATGCCGTTTACGGCCAATCGTCAATTCAAGGCCAATCCACGCATGTTTGTTGGTGCCAAAGACATGCATTACACAACAGCAGAAGGACGCCAGGTCCTGGATGGTACCGCCGGACTCTGGTGCTGTAATGCTGGTCACAATCGGGCACCTGTTGTCGAAGCCATCCAGAAGCAGGCTGGTGAAATGGATTACGCCCCTGCTTTTCAGATGGGCCACCCCAAGGCGTTTGAACTGGCTTCCCGTCTGGCCGAGATGACACCTGAAGGCATGGACCACGCCTTTTTTACTAACTCAGGTTCGGAAGCTGTGGATACGGCGCTGAAAATTGCCCTGGCCTACCATCGCACCCGTGGTGACGGAGCCCGGACCCGCTTGATCGGACGTGAGCGCGGCTATCATGGCGTTGGGTTTGGCGGCATTTCGGTCGGTGGTATTGTCACCAATCGCAAATTCTTTGGCTCTTTGTTAAACGGTGTGGATCATATGCCCCACACTCACGATCTGGAAAAAAACGCCTATTCCCGTGGCCAACCAGAACATGGTGAAGAACTGGCGGATGAACTTGAGCGTATTGTGACCCTGCATGATGCTTCCACCATTGCGGCTGTCATTGTTGAGCCAATTGCCGGATCCACCGGTGTTCTGATGCCGCCAAAAGGCTATCTTCAGCGGCTGCGCGAGATTTGCACAAAGCATGGCATTTTGTTGATCTTCGATGAGGTCATTACCGGCTTTGGACGTACGGGTTCCGCTTTTGGTGCCGATCATTACGGTGTAACACCGGACATGATGACGTTGGCCAAAGGGATTACCAGCGGGACCGTGCCAATGGGTGCCGTGATGACATCAAACGACATCTACGACACTTTCATGACCGGGCCGGAAAACGCCATTGAGCTGTTCCACGGCTATACCTATTCAGCCCACCCGCTGGCCTGTGCCGCTGCCATCGCGACCCTGGATGTCTATCGTGATGAGGACCTGTTCAAGCAATGCGCTGATATCGCTGATTATTGGGAAGATGCCGTCCACAGTCTGAAAGGACTGCCGCATGTCATTGATCTGCGCAACACAGGCTTGATCGCCGGTATTGAATTGCAGGGATTTGACGGAGAGCCAACAAAACGCGCGTTCGATGCTTTCCTGAAATGCTATGAAAAAGGCCTCCTGGTGCGGACCACAGGCGACATCATTGCCTTGTCACCACCGCTGATGATCAGCAAGGCGCAAATTGACGACATGTTTGGCATCCTCAGTGATGTCATCAAAAACCTGGATTAGGAAAGTAGTGCAAGCCATGCATCTTGGTGTTCCAAAAGAAATAAAAGTTCATGAATACCGGGTCGGGATGACCCCGGCGTCTGTCCGTGAAGTTATTCATCACGGTCATCAGGTCACGGTTCAGACCATGGCTGGTCATGCCATCGGTCTGGAGGACGATGATTATCGCGCCGCCGGTGCCAATGTTGTGGATACGGCCGCAGAGGTCTTCGCCACCGCCGACATGATCGTCAAGGTGAAAGAGCCGCAACCGGTCGAAATTGCTATGTTGCGCAAGGACCAGATTTTGTTCACCTATCTGCACCTGGCCCCCGATCCTGAACAGACCAAAGGCCTGATCGACAGCGGCTGTATTGCCATTGCCTATGAAACAGTGACGGATGCCCGTGGCACCTTGCCCTTGCTGGCACCCATGAGCGAAGTCGCCGGACGTATGTCCATTCAGGCGGGCGCACATTGTCTGGAAATGGAACCGGGCGGACGCGGCGTTTTGCTGGGTGGCGTACCGGGTGTGCCCTCAGGCAAAGTTGTCGTCATCGGCGGCGGTGTCGTTGGCACCAACGCAGCCCGCATGGCAGTGGGTTTGGAATGCGATGTTGTGATCATCGATCGGTCCCTGAAACGTCTGGCGGAACTGGACGAAATGTTCCGCGGTCGGATCAACACAATTTATTCCACAGCCGGAAATATCGAAGAGCAGGTCGTGGATGCGGACCTGGTTGTGGGTGCCGTTCTGGTACCTGGTGCCGCTGCTCCTCATCTGGTCACCAGAGACATGATCAAGAAAATGAGGCGCGGTGCCGTCATCGTCGATGTGGCGATTGACCAGGGTGGTTGTTTCGCAACCAGTAAAGCCACAACCCATTCCGAGCCGACATATGTTGTCGATGATGTGGTCCACTATTGCGTCGCAAATATGCCGGGCGGGGTTGCGCGGACCTCGACCTTCGCATTGAATAACGCCACCTTACCCTTCACACTGGCGCTTGCTGACAAGGGGTATCGCGACGCATTGCTATCGGACCCCCATCTTTGCGCTGGACTGAATGTGCACAAGGGCCAACTCACCTATGAGGCGGTCGCCATTGACCAGAATTTGAACTATGTCCCGGCGAAGGACGTGCTCGCAGCATAAACCCGCCGGATCGCAACCAGGGATGAAGACGATATGACAAGTACACTAACCCACTTTGTTGATGGCAAAAACGTTTCCGGTACATCCGGTCGTTTCAGTGACGTTGATAATTCAGCCACCGGCGAAGTTATCACCCAGGTGCCATTGGCTTCTGCTGATGAAATGAATGCGGCCATTGCATCGGCAAAGGCAGCCTTTCCGGCCTGGGCGGCAACATCGCCGCTGCGTCGCGCTCGTGTTATGTTCAATTTCAAAGCCTTGATGGAAGCCAACATCGATGAGTTGGCGGATATCGTTGTTGCCGAACATGGCAAGGTTCATTCCGATGCCAAAGGCTCAATCTCTCGCGGCATCGAAATTGTTGAATTTGCCTGTGGCATACCGCATCTTTTGAAAGGTGCCTTCAATGATGACGTCGCGGCCGGCATTGATATGCATTCCATGCGTCAGCCGCTGGGTGTTGTGGCCGGTATCACGCCGTTCAATTTCCCGGCCATGGTGCCGATGTGGATGTTCCCCATTGCTGTTGCTTGTGGCAACACGTTCATTTTGAAGCCTTCGGAAAAAGATCCGTCTCTGGCCAACCGCATGGCTGAATTACTGATCGAAGCCGGTTTGCCGGAAGGTGTCTTGAATGTGGTGCATGGCGACAAGATTGCGGTGGATACAATTCTTGATAACCCTGACATTGCGGCCATCAGCTTTGTTGGCTCAACGGGTATTGCTGAATATATTTATGCTCGTGGCACCGCCAACGGCAAGCGTGTTCAGGCCCTGGGTGGTGCCAAAAACCACATGGTCATTATGCCTGATGCCGATATGGATATGGCCGCTGATGCTTTGATGGGCGCCGCATATGGATCAGCTGGTGAGCGCTGCATGGCGATTTCGGTAGCTGTGGCTGTTGGCGATGCAGGTGACAAACTGATGGAACGCATGGTGCCACTGGCGCAAGCGCTGAAGACAGGCCCTGGCATGGACGAAACCTCTGAAATGGGTCCTGTGATCACGGCGGAACATGCTGCCAAGGTCAAAGGATATATTGATGCTGGTGAAAAAGAAGGCGCTGACCTGTTGGTTGATGGCCGTACTTATACAGCACCTCAAGGATATGAAGGTGGTCATTTTGTCGGTGCCACGATCTTTGACAATGTCACCACGGACATGAGCATCTACAAGGAAGAAATTTTCGGCCCGGTCCTCAGCGTCGTCAGAACCGATAGTTTCGATACGGCCATCGACATGGTCAATGATCATGAATATGGCAACGGCACGGCTATTTTCACCCGCGATGGTGACAGTGCACGAACCTTTGCTTCCAAGGCCCAGATTGGCATGGTCGGTATTAATGTGCCCATTCCGGTGCCGCTGGCGTTCCACAGCTTTGGTGGCTGGAAACGGTCCCTGTTTGGTGACCTTCACATGCACGGGCCTGAAGGCGTACAGTTCTTTACCAAACTGAAAACCGTGACCTCGCGTTGGCCCACGGGCATTCGCACCGGTGCAGAATTCAGTATGCCGGTTCTTAAATAGGACAATAACCAATAACTCGGGGGAGGGCTTCGATCATGAGCATTCTAAAAGGCGGCCTCATTCAGATGTCGTTGAAGGCAGACACATCGCAAGATGTGGAAACCATTCGCAAGGCCATGATCGATGCCCACATCCCTCTGATTGAACAAGCGGGGCGGGAGGGTGTTCAGGTCCTCAGCATGCAGGAAGTGTTCACCCAGCCCTATTTTTGTCCCAGCCAGGACAGCAAGTGGTATGCCTCGGCAGAAAAAATCCCGGATGGCCCAACCACGCAATTGATGTGTGAGCTGGCCAAACAATATTCCATGGTCATCGTGGTGCCGATCTACGAAGAAGAAAAGACCGGCATCTATTACAACACAGCTGCGGTGATCGATGCTGACGGCACCTATCTTGGCAAGTACCGCAAGACCCACATTCCGCAGGTCGCCGGTTTTTACGAGAAGTTCTTTTTCAAGCCTGGCAATTCAGGCTATCCGGTTTTTGACACGGCCTATTGCAAGTTGGGGGTCTATATCTGTTATGACCGCCACTTCCCTGAGGGCTGGCGCGCCCTGGCTTTGAACGGCGCTGAATATATTGTCAATCCATCGGCAACCGTGGCTGGTCTTTCGCAATATTTGTGGGAGCTGGAGCAGCCAGCCAGTGCTGTCGCCAACGGCTGTTATATCGGTGCCAATAACCGGGTCGGCACAGAAGGCCCCTGGGAAATCGGCGAGTTCTATGGCTCAAGTTATTTTGTTAATCCACGCGGTCAGATCATCGCCCAGGCCAGCGCTGACAAGGATGAGTTAATCACAGCAGAAATGGATATGGACATGGTTCGCGAAGTTCGCGACCTGTGGCAGTTCTTTCGCGACCGCCGCCCGGAAACATATGAAGAACTGTCGGATATTCATCACGCCTGAAGCCGGGAATGGTGACTGTCGTCTTTCTTGAAGGATTATCGCGTTCTATTCGGTCGCTTTTGCCGGAAAGCAGAGGGATGCGGTTGTGCCCTGGCCGACGACGCTCTGAATCTCGAGCGTGCCACCGTGGCGTTCCATCATGCCCTTGACCAGAGAGAGACCAAGTCCGGTGCCACCGCCTGCTATCATGCTGCTTTCTGTCTGAACAAAAGGCGTCAGGGCTTTGGGGATATCTTCGGCGGTCATGCCAGGGCCGTCGTCACTTATGCTTATTGTGATGCGGCCCGTACTCTCCAAAAGGGCAAAGATTTTCACCTTGCCATTCTCCAACGAAAATTTCACCGCATTGGACAGCAGGTTCACAATCATTTGCCTGAGCATGCGCTGATCTGCGACCAACATCGGCAGGTCAGGGGCGGTTGTATGGTTTAAGCGAATCTGTCCCTTGGTTGCCTGTTCCTTGACGAAGGGCAGGCACCTTTCGATCTGTTCATCAACATTGACAGCCTCCGGATTTATCTCAAGTTTCCCGGCTTCAATTTTTGAAAGATCCAGCAAGTCGTTTATCAGGGATAGCAGATGTTCGCCGGAGTCTTGTATGTCGCCAATATATTCTTTTTGCTTGTCCTTCAGTTCGCCCGACAATCCTGCGGCCATGGCACTGGAGAATCCGATAACGGCGTTCAGAGGTGTGCGTAATTCATGGCTCATGTTCGCCATGAACTCGGATTTTGACCGGTTGGCAGCCTCGGCTTCGCGCCGTGCATTGTTCAGGTCAAGTGCTGTCCGTTTGCTGTCCGTCATATCAACGGTTTGGCTGAAATATCCCACGACTTCACCGCCGACATTGAAATGGGGCAGGTGGGTAACGTCTACCGTTCGGGTTTTGCCGTCAGGGTAATTGACGACTCGTTCAAAATGAACATCTTCGCCATTCAGTGCCGCCCTGGAAAATGACGCAGCCCCTTTGTAGTCGGACGGGATCAATTCTTCCAGCGTGCGACCGATTATGTCGACACCCTGCAGGCAGTACCAATCGCGTCCGCTGTTGTTTATGTATTGGACACGCTCGTCGCTATCAATATAGGCGATGAAAATTGGCAGACTATCTGTAACCAGGCGCAATTTGCCCTCGCTTTCTGACAGTTGCTGCAAATATGTGTCGCGCTGACTTGTCGCGCGGAACCGACGACGGTTCGATACTTCGCGTTGCCAACGTGAAAAAGTACCTGCCAGAAACAGCGCGAGAGTGATCGTGATCAGGGACAACTGTTCAACCGTGTCCAGGTGGAAATATGTCAGAATCTGGTGGGAGACGATTATAGTTTGCACCAGCAGCAATATTGTGGTGCCGATGAACCTTGTCGGCATTATAAAATGGGCAAAGGCAACGATGGCAATATTGCGCGCCAACAAACTGAAGGCCACCGGGTCGGCGATTTCGATCAGCAAGGCAGACTGCAGAACAGCCATGGCGCCGAAGATAAGAATACTAATATCAAGGTAACGATGATGTGCCCGGCGAATAACAGCCACTGCTGCGAATACCAGAGACAAATACATGCTTACCCTGGTTGCCAGTAATGCGTTGGAAAGCGTGTCTTGTTTGATATCAAATATGATCTGCATTGATACGCCGATAAGAATAATAATCATGCACAGAAAAAGGATCGCGCGGCGCTGCGCGGGCGCTTCTTCTTCCCGAAAGGCTTGCTCGGGTTTTGCAGTTATGAATTCAGCGGTCAGCCAGTGAATTTTGTCACCAGGATCAAAATCTGTGCTGTTTGAAATGCCAGTCATACGTCTCGAAAACCCCTGCCCTCAAATAACCAGATAGCTACTGTTACCAATTCTTCATTTGTCCTGGTTCAAAACACTATTGTCAGGTACTAATCCACAAGTCGCAAGAATCATCTGGACAATAGTGTCTTCGGCGGTGCTGAATTCTTTTTTGCCGATCTTGTTTTTGCCAAGAACTGCCGCGATCTGTACATCAAAATCTGCATAGGTCTGAGTTGATGCCCAGATCAGGAAAAACAGATGCACAGGATCGACAGGTTTTATCCGGCCCTTTTCGATCCAAGATGTCAAAACCCGCGCCTTTTCCTCGACCAGGTCTTTCAGGTCGGTTTCCAGATGGTTTTGAAGATGCACAGCGCCGTGCAACAATTCGTTGGCGAAGACTTTGGAGGCACTCGGCCGCTCACGCGTGTAGCGCATTTTTTCGCGGATATAGGCTGTAAGCGCCGTTGCTGGATCAGCATCTTCGCGAATATCCTGCATCGGCTCGAGCCACAAAGTCAGGATGTTATCCAGCACAGCCTGGTAAAGTGCTTTTTTGGTGCCAAAATAATAATGCACGTTTGCCTTGGGCAGATCGGCAGCCTCAGCGATGGCGGCTGTTGTCGCGCCAAGATAGCCACGTTCGGCAAAGATGCTCTCGGCAGCCTGAAGAATATGTGCTTCGTTAATCCGGCGCTTGTTCGCACGGTTGCCCTGTTTGTTGACGGTGTCGACATTGTTCTGGTCGCCTGCCAGCGACAGTTTCCCAGTGTTCTTGCCGCCCGATTCCAGTGCAGAAGCCATACATGTTCCTCAGAAAAAATGTCTTACAGGAACAATAATAATAGATAACCTGACCAAATGGTCAATTATTTCTTGACCAATTGGTCAGGTTTCATCTAGCCTCTTGGTCAATAACAAAATAGCAGGTGCCAAGCGCCGCAAATTCTGAAAATCAGGGTGGCCCCGCGTAAAAAGGCGGGTCAATTAAGATGGGGAAATCTATGGCTGAAACCCGTGACGTGGCGGCAGGTCGTTGTACAGCACCGGCACTTGCCGAAGCATTTGCGGACTTGCACGCGCCGTTGACAGAGCAACAGGCTTATAACGAATCCAGCAGGTGCTTTTATTGTCATGACGCACCATGCCTGGAAGCCTGCCCGACTGGCATCGATATTCCGGGCTTCATTCGCCGTATTGCCACGGGAAATGCTACGGGTGCCGGGCGGACCATTCTGGATTCAAATATTATGGGCGCGACCTGCGCCCGGGTTTGTCCTGTCGAAGAATTGTGTGAGGAAGTCTGCGTTCGCAATACCGGCGATCACAAACCCGTAACCATTGCCCAGCTTCAGCGCTTTGCGACGGATGCACTGTTCGACGCGAACATGCAGCCTTATGCACGGGCGGCAGAAACCGGCAAGAAAGTTGCTATTGTGGGTGCCGGGCCGGCAGGGCTTGCTTGCGCGCATCGTCTTGCAAGATATGGCCATGATGTCGTCGTCTATGAAGCTAGAGCGAAAGCTGGTGGCCTGAACGAATATGGTCTCGCTGCCTACAAGATGCCGGACAATATCGCGCAACGCGAAATTGATTTCATTCTGTCCGTTGGTGGCATCACCATTGAAACCGGCAAGGCACTTGGGAAGGAATTATCTCTGGATCAACTGACCAGCGATCATGACGCAGTTTTCCTGGGCCTTGGTCTGAGTGCGGTGAATGCCCTGGGGCTGGATGGCGAAAATGTAGACGCGGTTGAAGACGCCGTGGATTATATTTCGGATTTGCGACAAGCCGTAGATTTGTCAGCGGTAGCCGTTGGACGACGCGTCGTTGTAATCGGTGGTGGTAACACGGCAATTGATGCTGCGGTCCAGGCGAAACGCCTGGGGGCAGAAGATGTAACGCTTGTTTATCGTCGGGGCCCTGAACAAATGGGTGCCACTGATTTTGAACAGGACCTGGCGCAAACAAATGGCGTCATTATTCGCCACTGGGCCATGCCCGTTGCGATTAAGGGTGAAAACGGATCTGCGGTTGAAATGACTTTCGAAGCCACGCAGCTGGATGGCAATGGTCGTCTGGAGGGAACCGGGGCAAGATTCACGCTCATGGCAGATCAGGTTTTCAAGGCCATTGGCCAGGCTTTCGACGCGGCACCGCTGGGGGGTGGTGCTGCGCCGGAAGTCTCCGATGGCCGCATTGTCGTCGATGAGAATGGCAAGACTTCGGTGAACGGTGTTTATGCAGGCGGGGATTGCGTCGCCGGGCAGGATTTGACGGTCAGTGCCGTAGAAGACGGCAAGGTTGCTGCCGAGGCAATTCACCTGGAATTATCCGGGCAAAATTCAAACAAGGGAGTTTCGTGATGGCTGATCTTTCCACTTCTGTTGGCGGCATCAAGTCACCGAACCCGTTCTGGCTGGCATCCGCGCCGCCAACTGACAAGGAATATAACGTCGTGCGTGCTTTCAAGGCAGGTTGGGGTGGCGTCGTCTGGAAAACCCTGGGCGAAGCTGGACCGCCGGTGGTCAATGTGTCGTCTCGTTATGGTGCCGTGCACATCGGAGAACAACGTATTTTCGGCCTCAACAATATCGAGCTGATTACGGACCGCCCACTGGAAGTCAATCTGCGTGAAATCAAGCAGGTCAAGAAGGACTGGCCGGATCGTGCCATGGTCGTCTCGCTGATGGTGCCATGTGAAGAAGACGCATGGATCAAGATTTTGAAGGAAGTCGAAGATACTGAATGTGACGGCATTGAACTGAATTTCGGCTGTCCTCATGGTATGTCTGAACGCGGCATGGGTGCGGCAGTTGGCCAGGTGCCGGAATATGTGGAAATGGTTACCCGCTGGTGCAAGTCCCATACGAATATGCCGGTATTGGTAAAATTGACGCCGAACGTTACCAGTATTCTGGGGCCAGCCCAGGCTGCAAAATCCGGCGGTGGAGACGGTGTATCTCTGATCAATACGGTGAACTCGATCACCTCCATCGACCTTGATCTTATGGCACCGACACCGACGGTTGACGGCAAAGGCTCGCATGGCGGCTATTGCGGCCCGGCGGTTAAACCCATGGCGCTGCATATGTGCGCAGAAATTGCACGCAACGCCGGAACTGCCGGTTTGCCCATGTCGGCTATCGGCGGCATTTCCAACTGGCGCGACGCCGCCGAATTTATTGCTCTGGGGGCAGGGACCACGCAGGTTTGCACAGCGGTCATGCATTATGGTTTCAAGATTGTTGAAGACATGATTGATGGCCTGTCAGACTGGATGGACCAAAAAGGTTACGCCAAAATATCGGACTTTCAGGGCATGGCCGTGCCGAACATCACGGACTGGCAAAACCTGAATATGAATTACGAAATCGTGGCCGAAATCGAACAGACCAAATGCGTTAAATGCGGCCTTTGTCACATCGTTTGTGAAGACACCTCACATCAGGCCATCAGTGCCGAAAAGATAAAGGGCGAACGTCGCTACGAGGTCATTGATAAGGAATGCGTGGGCTGTAATCTGTGCATGCATGTTTGTCCGGAAAATTGCATCACCATGCGCAAGGTGGACAACGGCAAGGACTATATGAACTGGACGCAGGATCCAAGGAACCCGTTCAGCAACGCGGCGGAATAGAGCATAAACCGAAAACGGAACAAGAAACATACAGGGGACGGGAATTGAGTGACACGCAGGCAAAGGGCGATAATCTTCGCACAGACGGTAACCGGCTGTGGGATAGTCTTATGGAAATGGCCAAAATCGGTGAAACGGAAAAGGGTGGTGTTTGCCGCCTTGCCTTGACTGATCTGGACCGCGAAAGTCGTGATCTTTTTTCCAGATGGTGTGAAGATGCAGGCTGTTCCATAACCGTCGACAAAATGGGCAATATTTTTGCCCGTCGTCCTGGCAAGAATAACGATCTACCGCCGATCATGACCGGCAGTCACCTCGACAGCCAGCCAACGGGTGGTAAATATGACGGGGTCTACGGTGTTCTGGCAGGCCTTGAAGTTGTCCGCACCCTCAATGATCTGAACATTGAAACCGAAGCACCGATTGAAGTCGCGGTCTGGACAAATGAAGAAGGTTCACGCTTTGCGCCGGCGATGGTGGCCTCAGGCGTGTTCGCCGGTGTCTTTGATCTTGATTACGGACTTTCCCGTGCCGATCTCGATGGTAAAACCATGGGCGAAGAGCTGGAGCGTATTGGGTATGCCGGAGACCAGGACGTCGGCGGTCGCGAAGTCGGCGCCTATTTCGAAGCGCATATCGAACAAGGCCCCATCCTTGAAAATGAAGACAAGACTATTGGTGTTGTCACCGGTGCACAGGGACAGCGCTGGTATGAAGTAACGCTGACCGGACAGGAAGCCCACGCCGGTCCCACGCCCATGCACAGTCGCAAGGATGCCCTTGTTGGTGCTGCGAGAATGGTCGGAGAAGTGAACCGCATTGGCCTTGAGAACCAGCCCAACGCCTGTGCCACGGTTGGCCTGATGCAAGTCACGCCGAATTCACGCAACGTGATCCCTGGCAGTGTCTTTTTCTGTATTGATTTTCGACATCCCAAAGATGAAGTGCTTTCCGGCATGGATGCGGAACTGCGAAAGGTTTGTGCAGATATCGCCGCTGATATCGGTCTGGAAATGGACTTTGAGGAAATTTGGTATTCACCGCCGGTGGCCTTTGATGAAGCATGTGTCTCGGCTGTGCGCAGTGCCTGCGAGGGTGGTAATATTGGCCATATGGATATCGTCAGCGGGGCAGGGCATGACGCCTGCTATCTGTCGCGTGTGGCACCGACCGCCATGATTTTTACGCCTTGTCTGAACGGCATCAGCCACAACGAAATAGAATCAGCCGAACCGGAACACCTTGAGGCCGGTTGCAATGTCTTGCTGCAGGCCATGATCGAGAGAGCAAACGCCATACAATGAGTAACCCGGATACAGCGGCTCCCGCGTCAGCAAAAAATGTTGTTGAAGCGCGGAAGCTTTCCCTCGTTTTTGGCGAGGGCGAAAGTGCCGTTCACGCACTTAATAATGTCGATCTTTCAATCGAGGATGGTGAATTCGTCTCTTTCATCGGACCGTCAGGCTGTGGCAAGACAACCTTGATGCGGGTCATTGCTGATCTGGAGAAGCCCACCGGTGGTGAGATTATGGTCCATGGCGGTACACCGGAACAGGCCCGACTTGACCGGGCCTATGGTTATGTCTTTCAGGCACCTGCGCTTTATCCCTGGCGAACTGTTCGGCGAAACGCCTTGTTGCCGCTTGAGCTGATGGGCATGAACAAGGCCTTGCGCGAAGAGCGTGTGGCAAAATATCTGGGGCTTGTGGGTCTTGAGGGTTTTGAGAAAAAATTCCCGTGGCAGCTTTCCGGCGGTATGCAGCAACGCGTGTCCATCGCCCGGGCACTGGGGTTCGAGCCCGACTTGTTGCTGATGGATGAACCTTTCGGCGCGCTCGACGAAATCACCCGGGATCATTTGAACGAACAGCTGATCCACCTTTGGCAGGAAACCAAAAAGACCGTGGTCTTTGTCACACACTCCATCCCGGAAGCGGTGTTCCTGTCGACGAAAATTGTTGTGATGTCTCCCCGTCCCGGGCGCATTAACAAGATCATTAATTGTTCGCCGCCACCGGACCGAACTCTGGACTGGCGCGAAACAAATGACTTTCTGGAAGTCGCCCATGAGGTTCGAGAAGCCCTGCGTGCCGGGCACTCCTATGATGATTGAGGGTCGCGATGACTGATGCTGCGGTAACAGCACCTGGTGTCTCCTGGTTTTCCCGCCTGAAAGACAGTCGGGTCGGCCCTGTATCCTTCATGATTTTGGTTATCATGGTGATCTGGTATGCCGGAGCGGTTTACCTCAATGCACCACGGGTTATCGAACAGTTCGAACGCGGCAAGGTTCAGTGGACCGCAAGCCAGTTGATGGACAAGGCCTGGTCCATGAAGCGCCCGATTTTACCGGCCCCGCACCAGGTTGCGGTGGAGCTGAACAAGACCATTTTCCAGAAGAAGATTACCAGCAAACGATCACTGGTCTTTCATGCCTGGATTACCACATCGTCAACGCTACTTGGTTTTGCCATGGGTGGACTTTTGGGCATTCTTCTGGCCGCCGGTATTGTTCACGTACGCACCCTGGATCGCAGTTTGATGCCGTGGATCATCGC
>Ga0233430_1002977_pt1 | contig 18074 bp, 16 predicted proteins | sample SI_118_April2016_2_FD_179883 | JGI IMG/M metagenome (GOLD analysis project Ga0233430, IMG submission 179883) | Seawater microbial communities from Saanich Inlet, British Columbia, Canada - SI_118_April2016_150_MG | ecosystem: Environmental > Aquatic > Marine > Inlet | place: Canada: British... | reverse complement strand
GAAGGCAACCCCATAGAGCTTTGGCAGCCCGCCGCGATTGACTGAATAAGGTGTTCTCAGACATGCCGACAAAAAAAGAGCAGGTCCGCGCATTGCTGAAAAGTATCGAAACCGGCGATCCGGGGCCAATCGCGATTGTCGATGAGGACAAGTACATTCAGCACAACCCGCAAACCCAGGAAGGGAGCACGGGGCTGGCCGCCCTGTTCAAGCGGCTTTCCAAGACCTCGCCCCGGGTCAATATCGTACGGGCCTTTGAGGATGGCGATTTCGTTTTCGCCCACACCGAGTACGATTTCGCGAGTTCGAAAATCGGCTTCGAAGTGTTCCGGTTTGAAAACGGCCACGCGGTCGAACACTGGGACAATATCCAAGAGAGACAAGGGCCGAACCGATCCGGCCGCAGCATGGTCGACGGACCGACCGAAGCCGTTGACCATGAGCGGACGGAAACCAACCGCGTGTTCGTTCGGTTATTTGTTGAAACCGTTCTGATCGATGGCGATTTTGGGAAGCTGGAGGGCTTTTTCAACCAAAGGACCTACGTCGAGCACAATGCGCGGATCGACGACGGTCTGACCGGTCTACGGAATGCATTGGAGGCCACGAAGGACGACCGCAGATGGATCGACTACCGGCATCTCCACCGCGTGCTGGCGGAGGGGAACTTCGTGCTTTGCGTCAGCGAGGGGTATTTCGGTGGGGCCCACGCCGCCTTCTATGACCTCTTTCGTGTCGCCGACGGAAACCTGGTTGAACATTGGGACACGACCGAAAAAATCGCGCCGCCTAGCGAGTGGAAGAACAAGAACGGAAAATTCTGAGGAATTACGGTGACAACGCATTAATTAGGGATCGAAGGGACGAGGCCCTTTGCGGGTCCGGGCGGAGCCCGGTCTTCTCTGCAAATTTCGCACGAAAAAAGGGCGGTCCGAAGACCGCCCTTTCTGTTCGCGTATATCGCTTTAGTTTAGCGCAGGATCGATTTACCTGCATACTGCGCCACAGGGCCGAGCTCGTCTTCGATGCGGATGAGCTGGTTGTATTTGGCGATGCGGTCGGAGCGGGACAACGAGCCGGTTTTGATCTGGCCGGCGTTGGTTGCGACCGCGATGTCGGCGATCGTCGCGTCTTCTGTTTCGCCCGAACGGTGCGAAATGACGTTGGTGTAGGCCGCCTTGTGGGCCATTTCGACGGCGGCCAGGGTTTCGGTCAAGGTGCCGATCTGATTGACCTTAATCAGGATCGAGTTGGCGATGTTCCTGGAGATGCCATCGGCCAGACGCACGGGGTTGGTGACGAAAAGATCGTCGCCGACCAACTGGATTTTGCCGCCCAACACTTCGGTCAGGACTTTCCAGCCGTCCCAGTCGTCTTCCGACAGGCCGTCTTCGATGGAGAAGATCGGGTACTTGGAGACCAGAGCTTCGTAGTACTTGGCCATGCCCGCGGCATCCAGCGTCTTGCCTTCACCGGCCAACTCGTACTTGCCGTTTTTGTAGAATTCGCTCGACGCGGCGTCGAGGGCCAGAACGATGTCTTCGCCGGGCTTGTAACCGGCGGCCTCTGTGGCCTTCATGATGTAGGAAAGGGCCTCTTCCGAGCTGGCGAGAGCCGGCGCGAAGCCGCCTTCATCGCCGACGTTGGTGTTGTGGCCCGCGTCCTTGAGGCCGGATTTGAGGGCCTGGAAGATTTCAGCGCCCATGCGCACGGCGTCGGCGATGCTGTCGGCGCCGACCGGCATGATCATGAATTCCTGGATGTCGATGGGGTTATCGGCATGCTGGCCGCCGTTGATGATGTTCATCATGGGAACCGGCATCAGGCGGGCGGACGTGCCGCCGATGTAACGATACAGCGGCAGACCGGCTTCGGCGGCGGCTGCCTTGGCAACGGCCAGGCTGACGCCCAAAATGGCGTTGGCGCCCAAGCGGCCTTTGTTTTCGGTGCCGTCAAGTTCGATCATGGCTTCATCAAGGGCCACCTGATCTTCGGCGTCCATTCCCGCCAGCGCATCATAAATCTCGCCGTTGACGGCTTCGCAGGCTTTCAAGACGCCCTTGCCACCGTACTTGGATTTGTCGCCATCGCGAAGCTCAACCGCTTCGTGCACGCCGGTGGATGCGCCCGAGGGCACCGCGGCGCGGCCAACAACGCCGGTCTCAAGGGTGACTTCAACCTCGACGGTCGGAGTGCCGCGCGAGTCAAGGATTTGCCGGGGGAGGATATCGATAATAGCTGTCATTGGCTTTCTCTCTTTTTCGTTTCCTCTAAACCGAGATCGGCCTGGCTTTCGCCAGTTTGTCCAGTTCGAGAAGGGTTTCCATTAAATCGGGTAGTTCATTCAAAGGGATCATATTCGGACCGTCGCTCAATGCGTTGTCCGGGTCGGCATGGGTTTCAATAAATACGGCGGCGACGCCCACGGCCACGGCGGCGCGGGCCAACACGGGGGCAAATTCGCGCTGTCCGCCCGATGATGCGCCCTTCCCGCCCGGTTGTTGAACCGAGTGCGTGGCGTCGAATACCACGGGGCACCCGGTCTTGGCCAGCGTCGGCAAGGCCCGCATATCGGACACGAGCGTATTGTATCCGAAACTGGCCCCGCGTTCGCACAGCAAAACGTCGGAATTTCCAGCCGCCTCGATCTTGGCCACCACCTGCGCCATATCCCACGGCGCCAGGAACTGACCCTTTTTGACGTTGAGCGGCTTGCCGGTCTGGGCGGCGGCCTCCAAAAGATCGGTCTGGCGGCACAAAAAAGCGGGGATTTGCAGAATATCCACCGCTTGCGCGACGGCGGCGCAATGACCCGCGTCATGAACGTCGGTAATCACCGGGCAGCCGAATGTCTCGCGAATTTCGGCGAACACCGGCAACGCCGCATCCAGTCCCAGCCCACGCGGACTTGTCGCGCTGGTGCGGTTGGCCTTGTCGAACGAGCTTTTGTAGACCAGCCCGACGCCCAAATCGGCCGCCATTTCGCACAAAACGCCTGCTGTTTCCAGGGCGTGTTCGCGGCTTTCCATGGCGCACGGCCCGGCAATCAGGGCCAACGGCAGATCGTTGCCCACGGTGACGGAGCCGATACGGACTTGTCGGGGCTGAGCCATAAACGCTACTCCCGGTAGCCTTAAACCAAGCGCGCCTTATCGACGGCGGCGGCAATGAAGGAACTGAACAGCGGGTGCGGATCGAAGGGGCGGGATTTCAGTTCGGGGTGGAATTGCACACCGATGAACCACGGATGGTCCGGAATTTCCACCACCTCGGGCAGCACGCCGTCGGGCGACTTGCCGGAAATGACCATGCCGGCGTCCGTCAGCGCTTTCTCAAACGTCGGGTTGACCTCGTAGCGGTGGCGGTGACGCTCGAAAATAACTTCGTCTCCGTAGACTTTACTCACCTTGCTTCCGGGCGTCAGGTGCGCCTCGAACGCGCCCAAGCGCATGGTGCCGCCCATATCGCCCTCGACGGAGCGCTTCTCGACCACGCCGTCGCGCTCCCATTCGGCCATCAGGCCGACCAGTTCGTCTTGACAGGGTCCGAATTCGGTCGACCCCGCGCCCGCAATTCCGGCCAGATGACGCGCCGTTTCAACCACCGCCATCTGCATGCCAAAGCAAATACCGAAATAGGGCACGTTGCGCTCGCGGGCGAACTTGACGGCGGCGATTTTGCCCTCGGCCCCGCGTTCGCCGAATCCGCCCGGCACCAAAATGCCGTTGACCTTTTCCAGGTACTCGACGGCGTCCTCGCGCTCGAACACTTCCGAATCGATCCAGTCCAGATTGACCTTCACGTTGTTGGCGATGCCGCCGTGGGTCAGCGCCTCGCCAAGTGATTTATAGGCGTCCTGCAGACCGGTGTACTTGCCGACGATGGCGATGGTGACTTCGCCCTCGGGCTTGGTCACGCGTTCCACCACCTTTTCCCAGCGCGACAGGTCCGGCGGCGGAGCCTCAAGACCGAAATGGTCGAGCACCTGCTTGTCCAGCCCTTCTTCGTGATAGGTGATGGGCACGCGATAAATGCTGTCCACATCCAGGGCCGGAATGACGGCATCGCGCCGGACGTTGCAGAAGAGTGCGATCTTGCGGCGCTCGGCCTCGGGAATTTCACGGTCCGCGCGGCACAGCAGCACATCGGGCTGGATGCCTGCGCCCTGCAATTCCTTGACCGAATGCTGGGTCGGCTTGGTCTTGATCTCGCCGGCGGCCGGAATGTAGGGCAGCAAGGTGACATGAATGAACATGGCCCCGCCACGGCCCAATTCGTTGCCCAGTTGGCGTATGGCTTCGATAAACGGAAGGCTTTCGATATCGCCGATGGTGCCGCCGATTTCACACAGGATGAAGTCTTCGTCGGTTACGTCGCCGAGGGCAAATTCCTTGATGGCATTGGTAATGTGGGGAATGACCTGGATGGTCGCGCCCAGATAGTCGCCACGGCGCTCCTTGGCGATCACGTCGGAATAAATGCGCCCAGTGGTCACGTTGTCTGTCTGGCGCGAGGAAACCGCCGTGAAACGTTCGTAATGACCAAGGTCGAGATCGGTTTCGGCCCCGTCGTCGGTCACGTAGACCTCGCCGTGCTGGTAGGGGCTCATGGTTCCGGGATCGACGTTGATATAGGGATCTAGCTTACGCAGCCGAACCTTGAACCCACGAGTTTGAAGAACCGAGCCCAGGGCCGCCGAAGCCAGACCCTTGCCCAAGGAAGAAACCACACCGCCGGTGAAAAATATGAATCGCGCCATGGACCGACAATCTACCCCAAAAAGTTTCTGCCAAAAAGAGAAGAGGCGGCTAGTGCCGCCTCTGATTTCTTAAATTTCCCTCGCCATCTCCGGCCCGCCCCTATTTCGCCAGGGGCGCCGCGGGCCCCGCAGGCTCGGCAGGCGCTTCCGTCGCCGGAGCCGTCGCCGCAGGCGTATCCATAATCGAGCTGGATTCGCGTCCGGAACCGCTCATGATCGCCAGTGTCATGCTCGTCACAAAAAACCCGGCGGCCAGAATGCCGGTCGCCCGCGTTAGAATATTGGCCGTGGCACGGCCGGTCATGAAGCCGCCCATTCCACCGCCTCCACCGCCGCCTCCGCCCATACCAAGGGCACCGCCTTCGCTACGCTGCAACAGCACCGTGCCGACCATGGCGATGGCGATAAGGATATGAATGACTAAAACGACCGTAAGCATTTTTTTTCCGTTCCAAACAACAAGGTCCCCCGCGCAAACATTAGGCGCGGGAGTTTCCGCCGGGGTTTTTACAAGGTTGTGCCGCCGATGGCTAGAGCAGAATTAGCCACCGGCGACAAACTTTTTTCGAACTATTATTTACAGCCCTTGGCAACAGCGCCGAAATCATCCGCATTCAGGGCAGCGCCACCGATGAGGCCGCCATCGATATCCGGCTGGGCCAGAAGCTCTTTGGCGTTCTTCGGGTTCATGGAACCGCCGTAAAGAATCCGGATTCCATTGCCTTCTTCTTCGCCCACGGCCTTGAGCAGTTCGGCGCGGATCGCGGCATGGATTTCCTGTGCCTGTTCGGGGCTGGCCGTCAGGCCAGTGCCAATGGCCCAAACGGGCTCGTAGGCGACAACGGTGTTTTTGGCGGTTGCGCCTTCGGGCAACGAACCCTTTAGCTGCCGCCGATTGACGGTCATAGCCCGGTCCGCTTCGCGCTGGGTCAGCGTTTCGCCAATACAAACGATGGCGATCATCTCGGCTTCCAGCACGGCTTCGGCCTTGGCCTTAACCGTCGCGTCGCCCTCACGGTGATCGGTACGCCGTTCGGAATGTCCGACGATGACGTACTTGCAACCCGCATCCTTGAGCATGGAGGGGCTGATGTCGCCCGTGTGAGCGCCTTTTTCAGCCACATGGCAGTCCTGTGCGCCGAGCTTGACGCCGGAGCCCTTGATCTCGTCGGCAATGCTGGCAAGCAGCGTGAACGGCGGGCAAACCAACAGATCGAACGGTTGTTTTTTGCCTTTGGCCTTTTTCAGGAATTTGGCGACGCCCTTGGCAAGCGCACGTCCGTCCTTCTTGAGACCGTTCATTTTCCAGTTGCCCGCGATAAGAAAGCGGCGACCCTTGGCCATTTGAAAATTCCTTGATTTCTTGAAGTTATCCCATGTCAGACGCATACCCCGAGCGCCAACCGACTTTTTCTAACATAGCCTCCCGGTCCGTCAAAGGTTCTTCTTAGCGGCAATCCAGTGTTGCGGGCGCAATTCAGCGCTTCTATGATGCCGCGCGTTCTATCACGTTAATTGGAAAGACCTGCATTCAAACCCCAGACCGATCCCTGAACATTCAGTACGGTCCTAAAGCAAGAGTTCACCATGCTCGAAGCCATTCGCAAAAGATCCGCGTCCATCGCCATTAAGATACTATTCGCCCTGCTAATTCTCAGCTTCGTTAGTTGGGGTATCGGCGATCTAATCCGTGGCCGCGCCACCGCGCAGTTCATCGCGGAAATCGGTGATATCGAGATAACGCCGCAAGAGCTGTCCACCGCGTATCAGCGCGAGATCATTCAGATGGAAGCTTTGTTCAGAACCCGTATCGACCGCGAACAGGCACGGGCTATGGGGATTTTACAGGCGACGCTGGGTCGGCTTGTGGGCGAAACGCTGTTTGACCTCGACGCCGAGTCCCTTGGCGTGACGGCCAGCGACAGCGCGGTGCGCACGAATATCCGCCAGGACAAGTCGTTCATGGATCAGACCGGCAAGTTCAGTCGCATGCAGTTCGAGCAGGTTTTGCTGGCCAACGGCGCCAGCGAGCAGGCTTTCGTTACCCGCCTGCGGGGCAAAATGGCGCGCAACCAGATCGGAAGCAGCATCGCCACCGGTGCCGCCGCTCCGAAACCGTTGGTCGACGCAATTTACCGCCACCGCCAGGAAAAGCGGACGGCTGAAACCCTGTATATCTCTGACTCGTCGATGAAGGGGATTGCGGAACCGGGCTCCGACGATTTAACCAAATTCCATGGGGACAATCCGGATCAGTTTACCGCCCCGGAGTATCGCGAAGTCACGGTGCTGAATCTGCGGGCGAAAGACCTGGAAGACGAAGTTTCGGTCACGGAAGAGGAAATCGCCGATCTTTACGAGCAGCGCCAGGATGAATTCGACACCCCCGAAATGCGCAAACTTCGCCAGATCATCGTACCCGAGGAAGACAAGGCCAAGGAAATCCACAAACTGATCGCCGAGGGAGGCGATTTTGCGGCCACCGCTATGGAAGAAGCGGGCCTGGACGAAAAAACCATCGATGTCGGTGAAGTCAGCAAGACAATGTTGCTCGCCGAGCTGGCCGAACAGGCATTTTTATTGCCGAAAGAAGGCTTCAGCCAGCCCGTTCAAAGCCCGTTGGGATGGCACATTCTGCGCGTCGACAGCATCACTCCGGCGCACAAGCAGACGGCAAAGCAGGCGAGCGCAATCCTTGGCGCCGACATCCGCCGTGAAAAATCCATCGACGCCTTGTTTGAGTTGGCCAACCGCATTGACGACAGTCTGGGCGGAGGCTCAACCCTGGAAGACGCCGCGCAGGAGCATAATCTTCAGCTCCAGCAAATTGCCGCCGTCGATGGCCGAGGAACGGACACGGCAGGTAAACCGGTCGCCGATCTGCCGCCGGGCGGAAAATTCCTGCGCACGGCGTTTGATACTCCCGAGACCGAAAGCAGCCTCATGACAGAGGCGGATTCCGAAGCTTACTTCGTTCTTCGCGTGGATACCGTCACGCCCAGCGCCGTTCAACCGCTTGACGAAGTGCGTGCGAAGGTCATCGCCGCCTGGAAGGCCGACCAGCGTGCCGCCAAGGCAAAAGAAACCGCCGAAGCCGTGGCCGAACGCATTCGCTCCGGCGCGCAGATTGCGGACATCGCTGCCGAAATCGGAGCCGAAGCGGGAACGACGAAACCGTTCACACGCGGCAAAGTCGATCCCGATTCCGGGCTTTCACCAAAGGTCGTTCAGGATATTTTCAAAGTGAAAGACGGGGACGCCGTGTTGGGACGGCGCGGCCAGGGCTACGTCGTCGCTCTCCTGACGAATATCGAGAAAGCCAATCCGGGGACTGACTCGCAAGGTGTCAAGGCTGTCGAAGCCGACCTTTCGCGCAGTCTAAGCAACGATATTCAGGCCCAGTACATGGCGTCGCTGCAGAAACGCTTCCCGGTCGATATCAACCAACGAGCCATCGACGAGCTTTTCTAATACATCGGGCCGGACAATCACCATGACCCCCTTCCCCGCCTTCGAAACGTTTAAGAGGACTTACGAGGGGGGAACGGCGCAGGTTGTCTGGACGACGCTGGTTGCCGACCTGGAAACACCGGTCTCGGCGATGCTCAAACTGGCCGAGGGTCGGCCCAACAGCTTCTTGCTTGAATCGGTGGAGGGCGGCGCGGCGCGCGGGCGCTATTCCTTTATCGGGCTCAAGCCCGATCTGATCTGGCGGTGTTTTGGCGACCGCGCCGAGATCAACCGCCGGGCGCGCTTCGATCCCGACACCTTCGAGCCCTGCACGGTTGGCGCGATCAACAGTTTGCGGGATATAGCCAAAGAATCGCGCATCGATTTGCCCGAAGACCTGCCGCCCATGGCGGCTGGTCTGGTCGGTTACATGTCTTACGACATGGTGCGGCTGGTCGAACATCTTCCCGACCAAAACCCCGATGTTCTGTGCACGCCCGACGGCATTTTTCTGCGCCCGACAGTCATCGCCATTTTCGATAACATCGAAGATGTGGTGACCGTGGTTACGCCGGTGCGTCCGACCGCCGAAACCAGCGCGGAAGCGGCCTTCGACCAGGCACGCGAACGATTGGCGGATGTCGTTTCCGATTTTGGCCGGGGCCTTCCCTATCGCCGGGAAGCGGGTGCCGATATCGGCGAACTTCCGCAGCCCGGGTCAAACGTGACGGCTGCGCAGTTCCACGCAATGGTCGAAAAAGGCAAGGAATACATCCTGGCTGGCGATATCTTCCAGGTGGTCCTTTCGCAGCGCTTCGAACTGCCGTTCGAACTGCCGCCATTCGCGCTTTATCGCTCGTTGCGGCGTCTGAATCCGTCGCCGTTCCTTTATTTTCTGGATTTTGGCAATTTTTCGGTGGTTGGTTCCAGCCCGGAAATCCTGGTCCGCGTGCGCGAGGGCAAGGTGACGATCCGTCCCATTGCCGGAACCCGGCCGCGCGGCAAGGACCGCGAGGAAGACAAAGCCCTGGCCGAGGATTTGCTGCAGGACCCGAAAGAATTGGCCGAGCACCTGATGCTGCTTGACTTGGGACGAAACGACGTTGGCCGGGTGGCGGAAATCGGCTCCGTGCGGGTCACCGAACAAATGGTTGTCGAACGCTATTCCCACGTCATGCACATTGTTTCCAATGTGGAAGGGAAACTCGATCCAGATTTGGACGCAATGGACGCGCTTTTCGCCGGTTTCCCGGCAGGCACGGTGTCCGGAGCGCCCAAGGTGCGCGCAATGGAAATTATCGACGAACTGGAACCGGATCGGCGAAGCGTCTACGCCGGTTGCATCGGGTATTTCGGAGCGGACGGCGAGATGGATACCTGCATCGCGCTCAGAACGGCGGTCGTCAAAGACGCCAAGATGTACGTTCAGGCCGGTGGCGGTATCGTCGCCGACAGCGACCCCGAAGCCGAATTCCAGGAGAGTTGCAACAAGGCAAGGGCCTTGTTGAGAGCGGCCGAAGAGGCTGTTCGCTTTTCCGCGAAAACCGGATAACTCCTCTCCTTTTCGCAACCACAACTCGGCTCAATTCCACTACTTCCCGCACTTAGGGAAATCCCCAACTCCAAATAATGGCATTCTGGTGCTAAGTTGACTGCGTGCACAGCCCCGGGAATGGCTGTGCCGCATGGCTTTTTTCTTCATACGGCTGTATTTTGAGCTGAAGCACCAAGTAGGATTTCAAATACACGGAACTTGGCCGGAACTAAAATGACCCATCTGAATTTCGACACCGTTCACGCGCTTGTCGCCGATCCCGATCCGCGGGCCGCCGCTCAAATGGAGGCGGAGTTGAGGGAAATCGGCGTCATAAATATTCGAACGATTGATTCCCTGGAGGCCGTCCGTAGCGCGTTGCGTGAAAATTTCTTTGACCTGTTCATTGCGGCTGCGGAGTGGTCCGAAGGTAACTTGGGTGAAATGATCAACGCCGTTCGTCATGGAGAAATGGGACCGAACCCATATCTCTTCATTTTGGTTACGGATGAAGACGTTGGGTCTATTTCCGCGCGACGTGCGTCTCGCAACGGCGCTGAAGCCCTTCTGCCGACTCCGGTCAATGCGGCGACGCTGGGTGACACGTTAAGAAAGGCCTGTCAGGCCCGCGGGCTGTTCGTTGCGACCAGCGATTACGTCGGCCCCGACCGCCGTGCGGCGGGCCATGGCGAATCTCTGATTCCCTTGCTCGAAGTTCCCAATTCTCTACGCGAGCGGGCGGAAGGGCCGTTCAACGACGAAAAACTGGCTGTTGACGTTTTCGAAATGATGACCCGCATCAACCACGAGAAACTGGACCGACACAGCGCTCTTGTCGTGCTGCTGACCAACCGCGTCGGTCCCGACCTGTTGGTAGGCGGTGTCGATGAAGGCGTGCGCGTGTTTTTTGAACAGATCACATGGCTCGCCGAAGATGCGATCAGGCGTTTGGGTGCTCCCCCCGGGGACCCGTCCATCAAAGCCTGCAACGCGCTGATCGGAAAGATCGCAGAATTGGACGGTATGCGCGGCACGCCGTCAAACTCGGAAGTGAACGAATTGATTCAACTCGCCTACGACGTAAAGGCGCAGATTGCGCCTGATATTGAGAATTACGCGCCACGGTACTGAGTTGCTGTAAGCCGCGCGTTCATTCGCGCGTTATCAAACGAGCTGGAGAGCGTTCGTGGACATAACCACCATTCTAGGACTGATTATCGGCATTATCGTTGTGATGCTGGCCATCATGACGGGGTCGGATCTTTCGATCTTTTTGAATCTGCCCGGAATTCTCATTGTGCTGGGCGGAACCTTCGCGGCCACACTGATCAAGTTCCAGCTCCACAACGTATTTGTCGCTTTCACCGTTGGTATCCGCGCCGCTTTCATCAATGAAATCGATGACCCGCGCCAGCTTATCAATCAGGCCGTCCGCCTGACCAAGGTTGCGCGCAAACATGGCCTCGTCCGCCTTGAAAAGATCAAGGTCGGGAACACCTTCTTTCGCAAGGGCCTTCAACTCTGCGCCGACGGACGCGAAATCGAATTCATCCATAAAATGCTGACCCGGGAAATGGAAATGGCGATGCAACGCCAGGAAATCGGCGCCCTGGTGTTTCAATCCATTGGTGATTCGGCGCCCGCGTTCGGTATGTTCGGAACGTTGGTCGGGCTGGTCCAGATGTTGAGCCAGATGGACGATCCCACACAAATCGGCAAAGCCATGGCCGTCGCCCTCTTGACCACCCTTTACGGCGTTCTGATCGCCAATCTGATTGCCTTGCCGCTTTCCGACAAATTAAAGATGAAAACGGAACTGGAGCGTGAAAACCGCCGCCTCATCATGGAGAGCATTTCGCAGATCCACGCCCGAACCAACCCCACCGCCGTCATCGAAATGCTGGAGGCGTATCTGCCCGAAAAGCAGCGTCAGGGTGAAGCCAAACGCGAAACGTCCATGAGCCGACGGGTAACGGACAAAAAGCCATGAGCGAGCGGCCAAAACTGCGTCAGGATACGCCGCGTTGGATGGTCACCTACGCGGATTTGATGGCGTTGTTGTTGTGCCTGTTCGTTCTGCTCTTATCGTTTTCCGAGGTCGATAGCGAGAGCTTCAGAAAAAACGCGGGTCCCATAAACGAGGCGTTTGGAATCCTCAAGAAAACCCCCGAAACTCCTTCGCCGCAGCAAGTCACGGCGTTGATACCCAATATTCGCCCCATCCAGCAGGAGCGGGTCCGAGATGTGGACCGTATCCTGGATCTGCTTGAAGAAACCCTGGTTGTAGAAATCGCCGAAAAGATTATCAATCTGGATGTTACGGACAACTATGTGGTCATTCGCTTTCCGGGAAGGGTCGCTTTTCCGTCCGGCACCGCCCGCATTGCTGGTGATTTCACGCCGACACTGGAAAAAATCGGCCGTGTACTGGCCCAGACCGAGGGTGAAATCCTTGTCGCAGGACACACCGACAGCACGCCGATTTCCACCTCTCAATTTCGCTCCAACTGGGATCTTTCGACGGCCCGCGCGGTTTCGGTCGTTCATCAGGTTCTTGCCGACGGAATTATTGATCCGTCACGTCTGACGGCGCAAGGCTTCGCCGATACCCGGTCGCTGGCACCGAATGATACGACCGAGAATCGCAGCCTGAACCGGCGCGTCGAAATATCGGTCGAAATTCCGACCTTCTGAGCGTTATTGCGCCGCCCACCACCGCTCGTCCGCCAGGACCACGGACGTTTCCACCTGACGGGCGGGAATATTCCAGTAGGTTTCCAGCAGGCGTTTTTTGGTTAAGGGATCGACCATCCTGAAGCCGTTCTTTTCATAAAACCGCACCGCCCATTCAGCCGCCGCCCAGGTTCCGATCAAGGTCGGTTTGGTGGTCTTTTCGTAAAGGGCCTTGACCAACGCGCCCCCTATTCCACTGCGTCTCTGGCTTGTGCGAACGTAGGCATGACGAACCAGATAAACATCGCCCATATCCTGCAGGCCCATAACCCCGATCAGACGCCCTTCGGCTTCCACTCCCCAGAATACGACGCCGTGATCAATTTCATGGCGAAGTTCGTCCTCCGGCATGTAGGGGTCGTTCCACCGGTCGGCGGGGATGATACCGCGATAGGCCTCGGCCGCGTCGTTGACGATTTCGAGGATTTCGTCGAAATCGGCTGCGTCACATTTTCTAATCATTTGGCCGAAAACTTGTAGAGCGTGCGGTGCGAATACGTCTCTCCGGGGCGCAAAACAACCGACGGGAATTGCGGATTATTGGGAGAATCCGGATAGTGCTGGGTTTCCAGGCAGAAACCGGCGCTGGGTCCGTACTTGACCCCGCCCTTGCCGCTAAGCGAGCCGTCCAGCTTAAAGGCCGTGTACAACTGCACGCCCGGCGCGTTGGTACACACTTCCATTTCACGGCCCGATGAAGGATCGCGCGCCACGGCAGCCGTGCGCAGCTCGCCAGCCTTGCCGTTTACCACGAAATTCATGTCATAGCCGCCCACACCTTCGGGCAAAATGGGGACATCGCGAGCGATCGCTTTGGCCTCGCGAAAATCATAAGCCGTGCCAGCCACCGCCGCGACCTCGCCGGTGGGGATATCGGCTTCGTCCGTGGGCGTATAGGCGTCGGCCTCCAGGCGCATCGTGTGATCCAGAATATCGCCCGATCCCGCGCCCGCCAGATTCCAGTAGGAATGGTTGACCAGATTGATGACGGTCGGCTTGTCGGTCGTTGCCGTAAATTCCAGTTCAAGTGCGTTGTCCTCGCCCAATCGGTAGACGGCTTCAACCGTAAGAGCGCCCGGATATCCTTCCTCCATGTCGCCTGAGACGTAACGCAGGATCAATTCCGGTCCATCCGCCGTTTCGCGCGTCTCGGCGTCCCATACCTTTTTATCGAAGCCCACCGTTCCGCCGTGCAAATGATTGACGAAAGCGGGGCCTTGGTTGGCGGCAAGGCGGTATTCAACACCGTCCAACTCGAAGCGCGCACCGGAAATACGATTGCCGTACCGACCGACCAGCGCGCCGAAAAACGGATGCTTGTCCAGATAGGGTTGCAGAGTATCGAACCCCAATACGACGTCGGCGTTTGCGCCGCCCGCGTCAGGAATGTGCATTTCTGTCAGGATTCCGCCGTAGTCGGTGATTTTCGCGACAAGACCACCGGAATTGGTCAGTGTATAGAGCGAGACCTCGCGGCCATCCAATTCGCCAAATCTCGTTTTTTCAATTCCCGACATTTTCTCATCCCCGATTATTTTCAATTGAACGCACAATGGCGCTAAGCGGCACCAGAACCAACCCCCTGGCTTCAAGTTTTTCGATCCATTTGGGCAGCGCCGCAAGGGTAGCATCGCGCGGATGGCCAATAGCGATTGCAGCCCCGGACCGCTTGGCCACCCGTTCAACTTCGGCTAGGCGCGCATTCACCGCCTTTACCTCGTTGACGTTATCTAGAAACACGTTGCGCTCGACCACCGGCACCCCGGCCGCTCGCCCAATGACTGCGCCCACGGACTTCGGCGTGGTGCGCGAATCGAGAAAAAGGAGCCCCCTCTCCTTCAATTCGTCCATCACCACCGCCATTCCCGCGCGATTCTCCGTGAAACGGCTTCCCATGTGATTGTTGATGCCGATTACGCCGGGCAGGCGATCCAGCCCCCACACCAAACGCCGCCGGATTTCGTTCGGCGGATCGGTGGCCAACAACACATTGGGGCCGGGATCGACCGATTTGCTGCCCGGTTCCATGCTCACATGCAGCATCAACTCGTGCCCGGACGCGCGGATATCGCGGGTCTGGAGGGCCAGATCGTCGGCATAGGCCAGGAACGAAAGGGTTAGAGGCCCCGGCAGTTTCACAGCCTTGGCCGTTCGTTTGCGGTCCATTCCCATATCGTCGATGACGATGGCGATCATCGGGCGTCCGTCGGTTTCGGGCATGGCCAGGGCGAATTGTTCCCACGCCGGTCGTGGCGTTACCTGATCCGTAACCTGAGCAGGGGGCGCAGCCGGCGCAACAGGTGTCGCTGGGACCGGTGGGATTGGCGCAGGCGCCTGGGATGGTGGCGAATCATAGGTTTCCTGGGGCAAGGCCTCTTCATAGGCCCGTGGGCGGTCCGATAAGGGCTGGCCATTGGTGTCCGGGAGAATAGGTGCGCTCGGCCCCTCAACCAATTCCGGTGGCGGCGTTTGGCTCTTGTACCAGGGTTCGCGCTTTTCCGCCTTGGGTATCGGCTGCACCACATCGCTTTGGCCCGGCGTCGGCTTGTTCGTCCAGTCAAGCGCCACGGCCACCGCATAACCCAATCCCAGCGCGGCCACGGCGGCCAGCGCTAAAACCACCTGCCGCGTCGGATTGAGCGTTCGATGCGTCGGCCTCGGCGATTGCCGATCATCGCGTCTTGTTCTTTTTGGTCGCCTTACCATCGCCATTGCCTAGCAGCGGGTTTACGCCACCATAGTCGGTCGCACCCGTCGCAAGCGCAATGAATTTCCGAGAACAAACAGGCTGGATATGCTCATGGCAGCGGCGGCCATCATGGGATTTAGCAAAACCCCGGTCAGCGGAAACAGCACCCCAGCTGCAACCGGTATCAGCGCTACGTTATAGGCGTATGCCCACAAGAAATTATAACGGATGGTTTTCAACGTGCGGCGGGCCAACGCGACTGAATTGACGATGCCGCGCAAATCTCCCGACATCAAAATAACGTCGCCGGTTTCGATGGCGACATCGGTTCCCGTGCCGATGGCCAGTCCGACGTCAGCCTGAGCCAGTGCGGGTGCATCGTTGATACCGTCGCCGACGAACGCAACGCGGCGTCCCTCTGTCTGAAGGCGCTTGATTTCATTGGCTTTCTGGTCCGGCAACACTTCAGCAACCGTTCGATCCACGCCAACAGCGCGGGCCACCGATTGCGCGGTCTTTTCGGCGTCTCCGGTCAGCATCGCCACTTCCAGACCAAGCCCGTGCAGAGCCTTTACAGCGTCGACGCTGCCTTCCTTCACCGGATCGGAGACCGCAGCCAGCGCAGCCAGTTGTCCGTCGATGGCGGCGAAAATCGGGGTATTGCCGTCTTCGGCGAAGGTTGCTGCGGTCTCTTCCGCGTCCGCCAAATCAACACCGATTTTTTTCATGTAACGGCCCGCCCCCACCTGCACGACGCGGCCTTCAATCTCCGCTTCGATGCCAAAACCCGGTTCGGCGGCGAATTTCCCGACGTCGGGAAGGTCCAGCCCCTTGGTTTCGGCGGCGCGCACAACAGCGTCGGCGATGGGGTGCTCGCTACGCTTTTCGGCGGCGGCGACAAGGGCCAGCACGTCATCGGCGTCGGTGTCGCCCATGATCCTGAAATCGGTCATTTCCGGGCGGCCCAGGGTGACCGTCCCGGTCTTGTCCAATACCACGGTATCAATACGCGCCAGGGTCTCCAGCGCGGCGCCCTGACGGATCAGAACCCCCATTTCCGCGCCCTTGCCGGTACCCACCATGATCGCTGTGGGCGTGGCCAGCCCCATGGCGCAGGGGCACGCGATCAAAAGTACCGAAACTGAGGCAACAAAGGCGAAACCAAGCGCCGGCGGCGGCCCGAAAATCAGCCAGCCGACGAAGGTCAGCGCCGCAACGCCAATAACCACGGGCACGAAAATTCCGGCAATGCGGTCGGCAACGCGCTGAATGGGTGGTTTTGAGCCCTGCGCTTCCTCGACCATGCGAATGATCTGGCTCAGCACCATTTGCGCGCCGACCCGCGTAGCAGCGAACGAAAACGCCCCGTTGCCGTTGAGAGTCCCGCCAACAACTTCTTCGTCAACGGTTTTTTCGACGGGAACCGGTTCGCCCGTAATCATCGACTCGTCCACGAAACTGGCCCCATCGACGACCCGTCCGTCCACCGGCACCCGCTCGCCGGGGCGTACCAGCACGATGTCCCCGGGAATCACCTCGGCGATGGGGATTTCCATCTCGGCTCCATCACGGCTGACGCGGGCTGTTTTGGCCTGCAGGCGCATGAGTTGCTTGATGGCCGCCGAGGTGCGGCCCTTGGCCACCGCCTCCAGATAGCGTCCGACCAAAATCAGCGTGACGATCACCCCCGCCGCTTCGAAATATAACTTAGCCGTACCTTCAGGAAAGATGCCGGGTGCAAGCAGGGCCAGCAGCGAATAAAAATAAGCGGCATTGCTGCCCATCATCACCAGGCTGTTCATGCCTGGATTAGCGTGCGAAAGCTCCGCCCACCCTGCCCGGTAGAACCGTCGCCCGGCGAAAAACAATACCGGACTGGCGAGGACGAATTCGATCCAACCCCAAACACTTTCGGCGAGCAGCGCGTGATAAGCCCCGGCCAGCCCCGGTATGTGCCGCCCCATGGCGACCACCACCAGCGGAACGGTGAATAAGGCGGCGAATCCAACCGCCCTTTTCAGCTCGGATATTTCACGATCACGGCTGCCGCCGGATTGATCGTCCGTCGCCTCAGAGTCAAGAACACGCGGCACAAAACCGGCTTTTTCGACCGCGCCCATAAGGGCATCGGCTCCAGTCGCGCCTGCTAGAACGCTAACGGACGCCCTTTCGGTCGCCAGATTGACGCCTGCATCGAGAACGCCGGGAACCTTTTTAAGAACCCGCTCGACCCGGCCCACGCAGGCCGCGCAGGTCATGCCGTCGACGCCGAATTCGACGGTTTCTGAGGGCGTGGAAAACCCCGCCTTGGAAACCACGTCCATGAAATCGCCGGGCTGGGCCTGAGCGGGATCAAATTCGATGGTGGCCTTTTCGGTGGCCAGATTGACGGACGCGCCATTCGTTCCCGGAACGCGCGCCAGCACGCGCTCGACCCGGCCCACGCAGGCCGCGCACGTCATGCCCTCGACGCGAAACGTCAATTGCTCCATTGCATCAACCTTCTCACCGGTACTTCAGGACTTCCATCAATTCATCGACGATTTCCGGCACGTCCCCACGTTCATGCGCTGTGACCACGTGATCTTTTAAATGGCTCTTGAGAACAAGATCGCCAACTTTGGCCAGCGCTCCGTCCACCGCCTTGATCTGCTTCAGGACGTCAACGCAATAGACGCTTTCGTCCTCGAGCATGCGAAGAATACCTTCCACATGCCCGCGAACTGAAAGCAGCCGCCGCCGCGCATCCTCACGGGTCGTCGCGTCAAGGTGAAGACAACAGTGTTTTTCAGCCTGTTCCATCTACGCCACCTTTGCCGCAAACCCTTTTTCTTCGATGGCCGCAATCAGCGCCCCCACGTCGGCCTCGCCATTCACGACCGCCTCGCCGCTTTCGAGGCTGACTTCAA
>Ga0233430_1002976_pt1 | contig 18075 bp, 14 predicted proteins | sample SI_118_April2016_2_FD_179883 | JGI IMG/M metagenome (GOLD analysis project Ga0233430, IMG submission 179883) | Seawater microbial communities from Saanich Inlet, British Columbia, Canada - SI_118_April2016_150_MG | ecosystem: Environmental > Aquatic > Marine > Inlet | place: Canada: British... | reverse complement strand
GCAAAACGCTATGAGGTCTTTTGACAGGTGTACGCAAAACGTCCGCATGAAAATTGGATAGTCTCGTAAGTCCATATTAAATGGTAGCCCCAAGGGGAATCGAACCCCTGTTTCCGGCGTGAGAGGCCGGAAACAACCCCCTAAAGAGCTTTGATTTGTATATAAGTTATAAGGATTTTGATAACGTTTAGGCAACGCTTGGGCAACGTTCATTATTATATGCCCCTTGCCATTTTCTTACCCACCGCCTGGAAACCTTCCTTCACTGTTCCCTTTATAGCGTGTAGATAAGTCTGCGTGACTCGGCTTCCTGGCGCATGGCCTAAAACCAGTCCCACCACTTTTTCAGGAACTCCAACATCCAGTAGGTTAGATGCCATATAGTGTCGAAGTGATTTACAAGAACCTTCTACTCCGGCTTTCGTAAACGCCCTGTTAATCGCGGTGGTAACGGCCTTGTTGCTTGGAACTTGGAAAATTTGGTCTGGGTTTTTAAGGTCAGTCACCTTAACGGAGCTAATCACTTCCTTTGCTTCAGGGCAAAGAAAGGTCAAAATATCTTCTCCGGTTTTGGCGCGTTGCTTCTTAATAAAATCATCACTTCCAATTTGAGAGCGTTTCAGATTGACAGCATCGCTAACTGATAAACCCGTAAAGCTCATCAGAGTAAATATCTTCTGATAAGTTTCACCAAACTCTTCCGATGATTTCAAAACCAAACCGGAAACTTTCCTAACATCCGCATGGTCTAAAACACCAGCTTCACGCTTCGGACAGTTCACCCATTTTGTATATTTAGGCATCTTGAAGGTGGAATTAAAGCGTTCACAAACGTCTTTAATCACTCTTAGTTCCTTCGTGATAGTAGACCTTGGTGCGCCTTGTTCCTCGCGGTCAACCTTGTATTGCTTCAATAAAGCCGGGGTAATGTCGCCAATGCTCAAATCCTCAAACACTGGAAGGATTTTACTCTTGAGCCTTCCCTTATTATCTTTCAACGTTGACTCCGTTTTTTCCCCTTCACTGCTTGCCCATTCAAAATAGGTAGGTAAAGCATCCTTGAACTTACGTTTTAAGTCAGTTGGGTTTTCCCCCCTTTCGAGTTTTTCTAAAAGCTTACCAAGATTGATAATAGCCTTCCTTTTTTCGTCTTTGTATGCGTACAACGTCAGGCCCACGAACTCTCCTTTATGTCGAAAAGCCGTGTACCATTTGCCATTCTTTAGTCTCATTTTCATTGGTTCCCCTTTCGTAGGTTCCAATGATGAAGACAAAGACGATATTTCACTCGAGTGGGATTGTAGCATTATGTTCTCTTATGCAAAACCTCTCCAGACAGGATACGGGCGGATATGTCCCTATTCTTCAAAAGAGGCCAATTTCCGAAGAAATGGATATATTTAACAATAAAAACAATTGACTGGATATTCATTTGGTTCTATAGTTCAGATTGGCTGCTTCTGACGCAGTTCTCGTCAGATGTTTGAGCGAATATATCCATATACGTGGTATATGTCAACCGTATTTATATCCAAAATATAGAAAAAGAGTCAATTTTATGCAGTCTGTAGCACAAATCATTGATAGCATTAGGGATGTAACTGGAGCTAAGTACAACTCAGACATCGAGGAACTGCTGAATATCAAGACTGGTGGACTTGCAAACCTGAAAAAGAAGGATAATCGTAAGGGTTTGTTTCGCTACCTATCAACCTTCTGCACACTTAGGGGGTACGATGTTGGTTGGTTTATGACGGGTGGCGAGGGTCAACTGATTGTTGAATCTCAAAAATGGCTTGTAGAGTCATTGAGAGGTGGCCGAGTTCAAGATCGTCTTATGAAACTTGAAATGTGGGAAGAGGACTTTGATCACTTAGCTACCAATCTGGATATGGAGATTGAAGAGGAAGAAGAATATCTGAAAATTTCCAGGCGTGACTTAGATTTATATTCCACTAAAAAGGGAATCAGGCTCGATTGGCTTTTGACTGGTGAAGGTGAGATGAATCTAAAACGAAAACTAAAGATAGAAGAGAACTGGAGCCACTCCCTGACTACGGGTACGTCTCCGCGGTGGAGAACTACTTCTGAAGAAGCGAACAGAAACAGAAGTATTTTGTTGGAAATTAAAAAGAACTATAGGGGGAGTGCTTTGGAAAATCTGGCTGAAAGAGGTCTTCTGAGTTTACAGGTAAATAAAAAACCTCAATGGATGAATATACTGGCAGAGTTTTGGTTAGAAGTAGGGGGTGACTCAATGATAATTGATGCCAAAGTACTTGAAGGTTTTTTTCCAAAGAATTTTAACTCACCAGCCACTGCTGTTTGGCAAACTTCACACGACACAGATAAACCAGCTCCAATTAAAGATACAAAGGCGCATAACAGACATATCTCACATATGCCCGATGCAGTTGACGAAGATTCAGTGAAGGACGAACTATTTGCGTCAATGAAGCGGGAACTTGAACTGCTACGGAAAGACAACAAACGCCTAGAGTCTGAATTGGAAGAGTTTAAGGAAATGGGAAATAAGGGTCTGTAACCTACCTTGCTCCAGGGAGCATGCAGCAGTACCGACTGAAGGATTGACTGAGGGCTAAGTAGGCTAAGGTAAGCGTTTAACAATACCAGGTCCGACGGAAGGAGGACTTGGAGGCACGAAGTGCCGGTATTGTTAATAAGCGGCTTAGCGTTAGCCCGAAGGAGAGAGCGAGGGAGAGTACGTATGCAATGCGACCGGCTTTACATATACCATTAACCAATCTCCCCTTTATTAAATAACGCTATTAGCAATAGTTGGTATAATTAACTGCCTGCTAAAACCTGGAAGATTACATCTAAACCTATGGTATAAAAACAATACGAAAGCATAGGCAACAAAAGGAGTAGTTAATTTCCAGACACAGTTCTATTTGGTTTCACAGTTGGAGTTCAGTATGCAGGTAACTTCTACACAACTAAACATTAAACTCAATCAAGTTTTTATTCTAAATATTTTGGAGGCAAAAATGAGTACTTATATTAAAGTTTTTGCATCACTACTTTTACTTCTGGTTCTTCAGATGTTTTCTGGTTGTACGACTATGCCAGAGAAAACACGTACTCTCGTTGGAGACTATCAACCTCCAGAATGGGTTAACAAAGGTTCTGGTGCATTTAAAGATGTTAATGAAAAAGTATTTTATGGTGTTGGATTAGCAGACGGAATGAAAAACCTTTCCTTGCAGAGAACAACAGCAGATGACCGTGCAATTGCAAACCTTGCAACCCAAATGAGTTCTGTTGTTAAAAGATTAAAAAAAGATTATGAAAGTATTACTGCTGCCGGTCCCCAGACAACAGAAAGAGAAAATGTAGACAACGCAATGAAGTTGTTGGTCAATGAAACTGTAAATGGAGCAAGAATTATTGATCATTGGGAACACCCGGGTAAAAATGTTCTTTACGCACTTGCTAGAATAGAACTTGAGAGTTTTAAAAAACAAGTGGAGTCACACAAGGAACTTTCAGAAGAGTCACGCAGTGAAATTAAAAAGAGAGCAGAAAAACTACACGAAGAAATGACCAAAGAAGGACTCTAAGAAGTGACTATCTTGACATCTAGAGTCGGGATAATTCTTTTTATTATATTCTTTTTTAATATTTCTGTTTCCTCTGCTGACTTTAATCCAAGAAAAATATATGACGACACCTCTCCTACTGTTGTTCTAATAACAGGTTTGGAACCTGGGCAAAGAATAATGAGTAAGGGGACGGGGTCTATCATTAGAAATGACGGTCTAGTACTTACCAATACTCATGTAATTCTTAATAAAAAGACTGACCTCCCCTTCCAAAACCTACGAATATACCTCAAACCAAACCAAATCACAGGCAACCTTAAAAAAGACACCTCATTAAAATACTTGGGTGAGGTAATTAAATTCTCGGAAAAATTAGACTTAGCATTAATCAAAATAAAGTCTTTATCTAATAATGACCCACTTCAGATATTGAGATTTTCTGATTCAGATTCTGTTTCAATTGGAGACCCTGTAATAGCAATAGGGCATCCAGAGCAAGGAGGATTGTGGACGTTAACTACTGGAACTATCAGTAGTCATATTAACGACCATGGAAATATAACTGGTAAAAATGTTTTTCAAACTGAAACAAGTTTTAATAGAGGGAACTCTGGAGGTCCTTTGATTGACAAAAATGGTCTTATGATTGGAGTCAATTCTATGATTTCCAGAAAGGCGAAAGATGGTTTAGCAATAACTGGAGTTAATTTTTCCATTAAATCAAGAGTGGTTCTTGGTTGGTTAGACTCTGTAGGTTTTAACTTTAATTATGTTTCAACAATAAACTCGAATGACACACGCATAGAGAACTCACAGGACGCAGGTATTGTTCCTGTACCCAAACCTAAAAAGAGTAAAACCAAACCACAAAAAAGGATAAACACTATAAAAAAAGAACCTAAAATATTGACAGAAATAAGACCTTATAAAAATAAAGATTTAATCAAACAAGTTGAAGACGAAATGGAAGATATGATGAATGAAATGAAAACTAATTCAAAACAGTGAATTATCTTATGAAATCTATATTTAAGATATTGTTTATAACTTTGCTTATATCCCTTAATCCATCGTCAGTAATGGCAGAAATTAAATTGTATCTAGATGAATCAAGAACAAAACACATCATGGTAGAAGAACAAGACTGTTCTATTTATCAGTCTAAAGACGGTAAGATCACATTAGGTTTTAAAGCAAGTGGTTTGTTATTTGGTATTGGACCAGAAATATCATTTGGAAATGATACGGGAATTAATTGGGGTGAATTGTCTCAAAGGTTAGTTGCTCGATATTTAGAATTATGCACTAGATTCAATACTGGAAGTATTACCAAGTCAGAATATGACAAGAGATTGGAGAAAATTGAGGCAATAGAAACCAAAGCATATAAACTTTACCAACAGGTAATTGAAGAAACCCGCAAACGAAGAGATAAAATATTTGAGGAGTTAGATGAAATGACTGATAAAAACTCTTCAAAGAAAAAGTCTTATAAGGACCTTAAGAAAATGATTCGACCCTCCAAGACTCCTTAATCCATTTAATTACTAGATGCCTTTATGTCTTCTAAAACATTCACCACTCTTTTACTTGCCTTACTGATTCCCTTTTATTCCTCTTGCCAGACAGGACAAATTATATCTCAAAGCAAGAAACCTTCCTTAACAACTCAATCTGAAAGACCAGACTGGATTTCAGGTAAAGGGCACTCAGACTTTCCACAGAACTTATATCTAGTCGGAGTAGGTGTATCAAATAAGAATTCTGTCTCGGCAAACGATTCTGCACGATTAAATCTTGCTAAAAATCTTAAAGTAAAAATACATTCAAAGTTAATTGATGTTTCGACAAACGAAAAGTCATACGTCGAGTCTTTTCTAAAAACAGAAGTTGATACGGTTCTTGAAGGAGTCGAAATCAAGGATGGTTGGCATGATCAAAATAAAGAACTTTATTATTCTCTTGCCGTAGTTGAGAAGAGACTGGTTGTTGCTAATATTCAAAGCAAAATCAAAACAATTTCTCTAGACCTTGAACGAATTATGAAGAGTGGTGTCGAATCTGAAACTAATCATAAAATCATCAAGGCATTAACCTATTACTTTTCTGGATATCAGCAATCCCTCGCATTAAATCGTCTGAAGAACACACTAGAAATATTAAATCATTCTTTTGTCATCCCTACTATTCAAGAAGTCAATGTAAGGGATTTTGAGATGAAAATTAAAAGTATTGTTCACAACTTATCAATAGTTGCTTCTTCTGGTGAAGATCAAACAATAAAGATACAAGGAGGACTTAATCATCCTCTTATTGGAAAGGTTGTTCTTGTAGAAAAGGATAAAAGTATTCCTGTTTCTAGTATTCCAGTGGTTTTCAGTTATGTATCGGGCAATGGGGAATTAGATAAAAATGATTTAAGTGGAATAGACGGAATTGTTCAAACTAGAGTTCATAAAGTTAGTTCTTTTGATGAAAGTCAGCACTCTGTGAGGTTGAGTTTTGATTATCCTAAGATTCGTTCAAACTTTACTGGTGAACACATTGATCAACTTCTTTTACCATTAAAAAATAAGTATAAAGATTTTACTTATACTATCAATATTCCACAGTTGATTTCCAGAACCTCAAAGACTTGGAAAGATGGAATGACAGAATTAAGCAATCAGTTAATAAGAAACATTCCTCCAGGAATGAATCCTACTCTTGGTGTACTTGTGTTTAGGGACCTTAGAATTAATCAAACAACCCCATTCAGTCGTGTTTTTATGGAGGACATTAAAAATATTCTTGCTCAAGCAGATAACCTTAATGTGAAAGAAGTAAAATTTACCAAGGAGAACTCCGCAGATGAAATAGCAAAACAATACGGTCTGAATTATTACATAACTGGTTCATACAGAATGGAGCAAGGAGGTCTTGATATAAGGTCTAGTTTAATAGAAACAGGAACTAATAACCTTCATTCATCTGCTAACACTTTAATTAGACGTGAAGACCTTAACCCAAATGATCTTTTATTATTAGAAGCAACGGCAGATGAGTTTAATCACATTCAATCCAATAGAAAATATCAAGAGTCTCTAGAAAAATTAATTAACTTAAAACCCAATAAGTCATCATTTAATATTAAGGTTTGGACTGATAAAAATGAATACGAAATAGATCAGGAAATTGTTTTTAATATAAAGACAGATAAAAGTGGTTATTTAACTCTTTTGGATATTAGTCCTAATGGAAATATTACTGTAATTTTTCCAAACAAGTATCATGAGGATAATTTTATTCGTCAAGAAGTTACTTATAAAGTTCCAACACCTAGTTATGGTTTTGATTTTAAGGTTCAAGGTCCTATTGGACTAGAAAGACTTAAAGCAATCGTCACATCAAACTCATCTCCTCTTTTACATCTTGATCTGACAAAAGGTTTTCATACCATTAAAAAAGGAACCACCATTGGTTCCAATGAAATTCACTCTTTGGTTAAGAAACTAAACAATATGGATATTTCCAAATGGGATCAGTTTTATTCGGAAATATTTATATTTAATCGTGGGGATTCCTATGAAAGAGGGTCTAGGAGCATATTGCCATCAAAATAAAACGAAAATATTAAGATGTTTATAGAGTTAGAGCAAAAGTGCGATGCGGTAAAAGAAGGCGTAAGCGAAATACAGACGACCATATTATTTTACGTGTGCTTGACTATTTGAAGGAGCATGGCGTGGGAGTCAAATGAGCTGGTGGATGAAGAGGTGATTATTTTTGGCTTGCTACCGATTTAACTTTTCACGAAGAGATCGTTTTAAAGAAAATCTATATATTTTTCTATTTCAGAAAGATTGAATTTGCGTATAAAATGCTTACATATTTATTGCACTTGTATCACTGATATTTTAGTTTCATAATCAAAATTAACGAAGCCATAAACATTGTTATGGTATTCCATAAAATTAATGGCTTGTCTCCTGAAAATATTCCATAGGTCAACCAAGTAATCACTCCTAAATTAAATGTCAAGAGCATTCCTAGCGAGAGATCGTTGGCTGACTTGGTTTTCCATGTCTTTAATAATTGTGGCACAAGAGCAGCCGTGGTCAGAAATCCTGCGATGTAACCTATAACATTTATCATAATCGTGCCGTCTCGCCCACGAAAGAGTTATTAAGACCTTGAGGGCATGGGATATTAGAATTGATGAGGCATTATTCCTCGGAGGCAAGGAGAAGGGGCCATTTCTTGAAGCTTTTGGAGCCGATATATTTTTGATGATCAGAAGAAGCATTGTGACTCAGCTAGAAATCATGTGGCAACAAGCCATGTGCCATATGGGATAAAGAATAAATAGTCAGTCAGAGTTGCCCTTCCTCTTGGCCAGACCCCACTAGTTATACTAGATTTAGAGATTCAGTTTTCATAAGCCATAATTTTGTTTGGAATCTGTATCGTTTCCGGTGTTGGAGGTCGATATCACAGACTCATATACGGACTTTTGAAAACCTGTTAGGTTATTTTTTAAGCAGGGATACAAACGTTTTGTCTTTGTCTATTAAACCCGACTCCTGCAAGGTGTCATTGATCGCATCTGCCATACCCAAACCTTCCCTCGTTGCTTCACCCTTGGTTATTCTTCTAAGAGCCATAAAAAAGGTTAACTGCCCCAGGCAAAAAGCATCTCTTTTATCTGAACCTTTTATAATTGCTTCAGCATATTTGTTTATGTTGTTCTCTATAAATTCCTGCATTTTAATCTTCTTTTGGGGTAAGAACATTAGACTTTTGTTTGTGATTTTTATCTGTATGAAATAGTAATAAGAGAAATACTTGAAGTATCATAAACTATTAGTATTAAATGACTTTACAGCAAGGCAGTAGTTACTATTTTTTCTTAGCTTATTTATAACTTAACTATGCTATAAATTCAATCTTAAGGATATTTTTTTGTTGTATTTGTGAATGCGCTTATATTTAAAAAAGATTTTAATTGGGTTGATAATTGGAGTTTAGCATGCAGTTAACCTTTATGCCGAAAAATATTAAAACTAAACAAGATGACTTTGGTGAATTGTCTCCGTTATTATTATTCGTTATTCTTCTATTTTTTATCACCTCCTGCACCACCACCAACCAACTAAATAATTCCTTATCATCACTTGAAATCAAAACAGGTAATAAATCAACAGGAACTGGTTTCCTATTCAGTTTATCCGATTATGTCATTACCAGTTACCACGTTGTTCATGGTTCAAAATCTATAAGTATTCGATTGACTAATGGGGAAAAGATTGATGCCACGATTACTGTTCAAGACACCCATAATGATATTGCTATTCTTAAATTATCTCAACCTCCAACATCAAGACAAAATATCATTACCCTTGGAGACAGTAATTCAGTAAAAACAGGAGATAGGGTATTCACTTATGGGTTTCCATTGGTTGGACTTTTAGGGAATGGAGAACCCAGATATTCTGAAGGATTTGTAAGCTCTCTTAGTGGTATCTCAAATGATCCTAGGTTGTTTCAAGTAAGCATTCCAATCCAACCTGGAAACAGTGGAGGACCTGTATTCAATGAAAAAGGAGAGCTCATCGGAATTGCTACTAGTTCCATTGATGCTGATAAAACAAAGAAAGTATTTGGTTCAAGTCCACAGAACGTAAACTTTGCCATCAAGTCATCCTATGTCAATTCGCTCTTAACAAATCTGCCGGACACCTTCATTAAACATAAAGGAATAGTTCCCGTTCCCATTGAAAAATCGAGTTTTAAGGAAAGAGTCAAGAACGATATTGTTTTAGTAGAAGTAGTTCCTCAAAACCAACGCAAAGTTGAACAGCCGTTGGCTAAAAATAACAGCCGAGAAAAATCCCATGGCGAAACTATAAAACCTTCAAGGTTTAATCAAACGAATATTAAAAAATTAAAATCATTGAATAGTTGTAAAAAATGTAATTTGTCAGGAGCTAACTTAAGCCGGGAAAACTTGAAACGTGCGGATATGACGGAATCAAACTTAAGTTATGCCAATCTCAGTTATACAGATGTAAGTTCATCAGTTTTAACAGGAATTAACTTGAGCAAGGCAAATCTTGAAAATGCGAACCTTAGCAACGCAAACTTAAGCAAAGCAGATCTTAGCAATGCGAAACTAGATAATTCCAACTTAAAAAGAGCTCAGTTAATGGATTCAAAACTTGATGGTGCTAGCTTAGTCAAAGCAAATCTTTCCTTTGCAAAATTAGAAAATGCTAGTTTGAAAAGTTCAGTTCTTACGAAGGCAAACCTAAACTATGCTAACTTAATCAGGACAAACTTGAGCCACGCAAACCTTAATGGGGCAAACTTAAAAAACGCAACCATGACTGAGGCCAATTTAATAGGAACTGATCTGACAGGAGCTGCGCTACCAAGATACATGAAGGGTGTTAACCTAACCGGAGCAAACCTTACTAATGCGATTTTAGTTAATGTGGATTTTTCTGGAGCGGATCTAACGAGAGCAAACCTAACTGGAGCAAACCTAACCGGAGCAAAAATAGACAAAGCGACTCTATGCAACACAATTACTCCATGGGGTCTGGATGATTCTGGTTGCTGACCTACACTTAAATAACAAGCAAATAATTTGACCAATCTTCATACAAAAATAAAAGACAGGCACAATGAAAGATATTAATAAATTTTCAAAAGACCTATTTAATAGTTCCGGGTTATCTGTTAACCCTAGTCATGATATTCATGAATTATGCAAAGAAATAAAAATAAACGGCGATACTATATCTGAGAATATTGACGATGATAAAGAGGAGAGCTTGTGTGAATTGGGCTTGTCTATTTCAAATGATTTAGATATTTCGGATATTTGGAAATATGCTGCTATTTTCTATTCATTGAAAGAATTTGGTTTTTCAGAAATCGATGAAAATATTCAGAACACAGCAAGCGAGTTATCAGCTTCTTGGGAAGATGCTGTAACTATTCTGAGTAAGAAAATAAGTGAAACGGATGTTATTTCAGATGCTGATGAAAAAGAAATTACAGATCTTGTTGATTATATTATTGGCTGTATGTTTCTTGGGGTTGAAGCGGCATTAAATAACTCAGATGATGAAGGAATAGAGGCCTGGGTAATAGGTGTTGGAAGTATATGTGATGACGGTCATCCCATTGGTGATATTATATTTAAGGCCTGTGAAGATTTTAGTATCAGAGATAACTTGTGTGATTCTTTTATTCAGGCGCTGTTATCACTGTATTCTATAGATGTTGATGATTATAGAAATGATGATGAGGGTGTTGATTGGGACCAAGTTTCAGGTGCTGTAAAGGAATTAATGTAATGTCGAAATATTTGGTAATTTTTTCTGATGAGTAAGTTTAATAATATTCCAGAACAGAAAGATACCGAAATTATATTTCGGGAAGAAACCAAATTTGGAGACTTTGATGTCGTCTATGAGAAGTGGAAGTGGGACGGGATACTTGCTGAAAGTATTATTTTTGATGAAGACGATGTATCCGAAATGGATGACAATGAAATTATTAATCAAGTAAAAGGCTCACCATTGTTTGATGGGGAAATTTATAAAGGCGATCCAACAATAAGGCACATTAGTGGTTTTGTTTTTGTTAATTTTAATTTTATTACTAAATAGTAGCTATAACAATAATGGAGAAACTATATCGTATATATAGTCCTCTTTAGTAAGTTCTATCCTGCTTTAAAAGAAGATTTCCTATAACCCTCCCACTCACTTCACCTAAAACACGTATTTACTTAAATACAGTAAAATTAAAAGAAGGTCTGATTATGCCAATAATCAGTGATGCAATTGCCATAAGTTAAAACTCAATTAACAAGCTTATTGAAACTGATAATTATAGGAATGAGGGGGATGCCAAATATGAGTGCCTGATGACTATTGTTAAATTATTAAGTCCTGTTAGGTTATTTAAGCAAAGATACAAACGTTTTGTCTTTGTCTATTATACCCGCCTCCTGCAATGTGTCATTGACTGCATCTGCCATACCCAAATCTTGCCTCGTTGCTTCTCCCTTGGTTATTCTTCTAAGCGCCATAAAAAAGGTTAATTGCCCCAGACAAAAAGCATCTTTTTTATCTGAACCTTTTATGATTGCTTCAGCATATTTGTTTATGTTGTTCTCTATGAAGTCCTGCATTCCAACCTCCTTTGAATGAAACCATGCTATGTTTATGTATGGGTGCAATATAATAAAACTATCAAATATTTACAACTATCAATTTTTGATCGTAAAGTTTATAGAAGCGATCCAACTATAATACACATTAGTGGCTTTGTTTTTGTTAATTTTAATTTTATTATTAAATAGTTATAGGATTATGCTAGCGTGATCGTAATTATTATGAACTCAGACTAATTTACTATCAGCTACCGCTAGGATAGCGTTCGTCTATTAAAACTCCTTCATTCAAATCAAAGGGTACAACGTCTAACTTCAACCCTTTTTCACCTTTTTCATACTCAAAAAGAGGAAGTCGTTTTTCGAATTTATCTGTCTTGGGGTAAACCAGCATAAGTTTTTTCGGAGGTTTGCTTTTTTTTAAATACTTATGCCCATAAGCGTAGAGCTGGTACATATCAGCCTGAGAGATGCCATATTTATTTAGGTGATTAGAGGCATCGAGCAATTTCCATTTAGTATCCATCACGCAAACTGTTTCAACACCCTTGATTATTAACAAGTCAGGCTTTAGTTTGAATATAGGTTTATCGTTATGATTTTCGACTAGCGAATCTGTTGCGGCTTGGGTTTTGAGTGTGCAGCCTTCAAAATAAGAACCTAGTTTTGGCCTTAGACGATGCGCCACATAGTCTTCAAATATGCGTTCCATTGGGTATAGAATAGACAGGGTATTAAAACCTCCTGTTGAAGAAGTTGGGCCGTGGCCGTTTAATAACAACCGGCACCATTCAAGGACATTCTGATAATAGCTCATACTTCGGTCGGTTTTAACTTTTTGAAAATCAGTTCGTATGTCTGTACTTTTCGGTACATCTTCAAACGCAAAGCTAAGCCCTCGGGCTAAACGTTGATTTTTAGAACTTTGGGCGACACGTGTAACTAGAGCTAAAGTAGCTTTAATTAAACGATTAGCAGGCCTATTCACTAGATACTCGTCGTACTCGATAGCGAACCTTTCAGGGTGAAGCATATTGCTTCTAATTTGTTGACTTACAAGCAATCTACCCCTTAAGAACTTAGAATTATTTTGCACCCTGACATAGTCAGATCGAATCCCACGTTTGATTAATTGATTTGTTAATGACAAGAACTGACTGATATACACTTCTAATAAAGGCATATTAGTAGTCCGTATCTCCGCACTATCGCCTTGTTTGAATGGGCTGTCTCGCAAACACCTCAGCATGGTAATAAGTGTCTTCCGAGTCTTTTCTGCTGGCTCTATATCATCATTGAAAACCTTAGGAAGAACTTCAATTTGAGTACCACAAGGTGTTTGCAGTACACCTACATAGTTCTGCACTTTAAGTGCTGTAGTACGTTTGAAGGTCGTAAGCCTTAGAAAGGGCGCAAAATCTTTTTCATCATCATTTTTAATGAAGGACAACAAATATCGAAAAGCAGATCGTGGAATTGGTTGTGCTACTAACTCTTCTTTATATGTCTGTATAGGCTGATCATTATTTGTAGGTTCTTCCAAAAGATAACCGTACTCACGGATACTATAGGTAGGCTTAACTCTCATCAATAAATTCCAATGTAAGAATCTACTTCCTTGAAAGCCTCTAGATTTCGTCTGAACGTATCCTTTTCGAAGTACTTATCATCAACCGCGCTCCCAAATAAGTCTCCTATACCATAGCCTTCTTTGTTTAAGATGATAAATTGATGTTTTTTATTCTTTTTTTGATTATCACCTAACACCAATCGAATTTTTTCCCAATCCTCAAAAAAATACTCTTCCAGCAAAGGTAGAATTTTATTTTCAAAGATATTCTGCAACATTTCGAATTGTATCTCTGAATCGTTTTCTAAAAGCAAGGGCATAAAGAAGGCGTGACCTAAGGTATGTTCTCGATCATAAAGCACTTCGATACGTTTGTTTATTACAGATAGCATTTTAGGTACATCAATGCCTTGTACATTCTTTAAACCTTCCAGCAAAACTATATCAGGCATCATCTCTTCAAAATCGAAGCGTCGACGCAGTGCAGTATCCAGAAGCGCAAGAGACCTATCAGCTGTATTCATAGTTCCAATTAGATACAAGTTGTTGGGGACTTGAAATTTTTCTTTTGAATATGGCAGTGTGACCGACAATGCTTCTTTCTCACCAGCACGTTTACTAGACTCAATAAGAGTAATCATCTCACCAAAAATGCTGGAGATATTCCCTCGGTTGATTTCATCAATGATTAAGATAATTGGTAGATCACTTTCTTTGTTGACGGAATTAGACGGAGACAGTGTTTTAATATGATTAACAATACCGTTCACGTAGCTCTCGCAGTAAATATTTTCAGGTCGTACATCACACATTACTTGTTTAATATGTGCGATACTTGCAGGTAACTCTCGTTTTTCTTTTGATGCGTGTGGCAAACAGGTAATCGTTGTATTATCGCCTCTATAAGTCACATCAAAATTTTTACCACGAGGCGTTTTTAGTGTAATTGATGTTTCAGCAATCTCTTCAATAAACTGTTTTAGCAACTCGTTAGTATCAACACCATCGATTCTCTTTTTGGAAGCTTCACAGGCTTTCTTAAAGATGCCTGACTCAACGGTATAGCTAATCCCTTCTGCCGTTGTGGTTGCCTTTATTCCCTCAATAAAATCTTCATATGAAAAGCTCTGATGGAAAGTTACAAAAAAGATGCGCCCCTCTTTTACCAGATTATCGTAACGCGCTTTTAGTTTTTTACGTTTATCATTATCTTCAGTAGCTTCCTCTTTTACTTCTTCAAGAAATCCTGGAACTAAAATTTCCAACGCTTTATCGATGGTAGTATAGGTTTTTCCTGTTCCAGGAGGACCATACAAAATTTGATTTAAAGGGGGTTTGGGTTTAGTTGTTTCAATCCCAAATGTTGGATTCGATGACGGACTATTAATATTACCCTTTTTATTTACTCGCGTTTTATCTTCTTTCCAATCTTTATTCCATGAACTTTTTATTTTTTTTTCTGCATAAAAAAACCTGGTCATAGATTTTAAAGAACCTTTTAAACCTAAGGATTTAAAACCATTAATTATTTGATCATTCGATTTTACAATCTTTTCTCCATCTGAATCGTTCTTAAAATCGGTATCACCTTCAAACTCGAAATGATCTATTAGCATCTCCCTATGTCTTAAGGAAGCTATACTTATATTTTTTTTTGGATCCCAAGCACATAACATTGCATTGATAGGTATTGCCTCCGGTGTAGTAAGTTGATTTATCTTACGCGGTTTTTTTTTATTATTTTTGTAAAGTTGATCAATCAAACCACCTCTTTTTTCTTGGTTTGACTCTAAAAATATATCCTTCATTATTTTTGCAAGAGGGGCATTATTTTTTATATCATGGAACATTTGTGTCAATTTAACCGGTGTAATATTTAGGTTGGCAACATGTACACTTTTTTTTGTATTTCCTCTGGCTCTTCTATCCAAAATCCTCGCTATTTCATCAATCTCATCCTCGGCAAGTATTTTATGGTGAGGATTAAGTATTTTATTTGTCCAGAAATCTTGAAACTTTGAACTATGTTGCTTCCAGATAGAATCTATCTCTTCATGGTTGTAGGTGCTTAAGAATTCGTTATATAAAGATTTTATCTCTTGCGGTTCCATAATCAGTTCTTTCTTATAGGATTGCATCTATAAACATTGTTATACATCATTCATCCAGCCTAAATAATGAAGGGAAGCCTCCACCTGCAATATTAAGGTTTGGACTGATAAAAAGGAGTACGAAATAGATCAGATAATTGTTAATCTTTGGTCCTTTTAACACCATTCCAATCGTTTTTTTAATAAGTACCGCTTACTGCTACGATTTCAGACTAACCAGGGTCACTCCTGTTTTGCCCAGTTCCAATTCACCATCCCATCTATTGCCTCCAGATCCGAAAAATCCGTAGGCATTAATTGAAGGATGACTTATGAGTTCGTCAACTCCTACTTTTATATAGGGTTCGGACCCCGATGTTGAAGCCACAATCTTAACCTGCACACCCATTTCTTCTAGTTTAGTTTTAAATTCTGTAGCATCTGATTTAACAATATCTTTTTGAATCGTAAGGAAATTATTAACTCTAGATATATATTGAAAGTGATTTAATAATTCCTTCGCTTCTTTTAACTCCATTCCAATCGTTTTTTTAATAAGTACCGCTACTTTATTTAATACAACTGAACTACTTAACCCAGTAATTCGGACATCAAATCCTGAGCCTGTTTTGTCGGTTTCTTTTTCAGAAAGATTTTTAATTAATTCGTAATTATAAGTATCAAAAGTGCTGCAGGCGAAAACTTTCTCACCCAACTCTTTTAGATCTTCTGTAATATCTTCAATTATGCTTTTATATTTTATCAACTGCTTTAGGTCTGGCTCAAACACGCCAATGAATGTGCTATTTGTGCTATTGGAACAATCAAAGCCAGTATTTTTGAACAAATTTATCTCATGTGATGATTTCAGTAAATCCTCAAAATCATCACCATCTAAATTATATTTTTCCAATATTTTTTCAGTCTTTTTGAATGATGTTTCATCAAAGTAATCATCAAATTCCAAGGATGAATCCATAAAATCTTTGCAAATCTTGGAGAACGCTTTATCTTCAATAATAGAGTAATTAAATGACTGTATTAAGTTTTCTACTTTGCTTTTATCATCAACAATAATACTCATTTGCGTTGAAACATTAAAATTGAAAGGGAATTCTTGCCATTGGCCCATAACTCCCAGGTTATCCTCGTCATCAATGGAAACCCATATAAATTCTTCCTCATCGATTCCATCTACTTGAATAAACCGGTTAGGTTCGAATAGAAAGAGCTTTCCACCATCATCACTTAAGAATTCAGAAAATATCAAATCATCATTTTTACATTTTCTATATCCATCAGATTCAATAAACTTTTTAACTGCCTTTTTACTTACGGCAACTGCATCAGTGGTTATTGGCATATTAATGATTCATTATTTATTACAATATTTTCAATTCAATAGTTTATTGAAGTAAAGCGACTTCCATACTCTAGCTGCTCTTCCAATACCCTATCAAAAACATCGTTTTCTATAACCTTCTAAATAATTGCAGTGTTGGAACTATCTCTGCTAATGATACCTGCAACATAAAAAATAGTTTTTCAGCGCCCCATTAACCTTCCAAATAGAACTTCAAGGACTCATTACCACTTCCACCATAGTCACATAATTGAAAAATATTATGCTGATCAAAATCATATTCTTTTATTTTTTTATTATCATAAAATAAATAATTTCCGACGATATCAGAAGCAATCCATTCAGAATAGTTATCATTTCTTACAAAGGTGAGTTTATCTAAATCAAAATTTGTATCATTCAAGTAAAAGTTAACATATCCTCTAACTTCCCCTGATATTGTGATTTGATTTTCATTCTTTTGCATTTTTACTAATTCAGGCTGATTGAGGGGGCCCTCTATTAACATCATGCCATTGTCACATTTATAAACAGTAGTATATTCAGGATCAAGCCCAAGGGTTTCTTTTTGTTCATTACAGAATTCTTTAGCTTTTTGAACTAGCATAGAATTTTCTAATTCTAAATCCTCTTCGTCCTCAATCTCATCAAGCACAATGCTTTCATTGATATTTAAGAACTCTCCTAATGGTTGTTCATCTACTTTGGTTTCACCATCTATAGTAATGGAAATTAGATGACCAGATTCCATATATAATATTGGCTCTGGGTAAGGCGTGATAAACTCTTCAATCTTATCTGACTCGGGCAAATTAGAGTGTTCAAGCTTGTTAAGTAGCTTGTATAAAGTTGGACAATTTTCTTTAATTTTATCCAAATCAACTTCAGATTTAAGGTCTTCAAAATCTTCACCTATTGTTGAATTAAGAATGCTATGCAATAAATTTTCTTCATTAAGGCCATCAGTAAATTCAACTGCTTTTTTTATTTCTTCAACGTATTTATCATCTAGACACGCAAATGAAAACGTAGTGATTCTTCTTCCTAGGATTATGATTTTAACATCTCCCTTCCCTCCCTTAACTTCAGATGTTTTATCAACAGTATTTTCATTTTCTTTGTCAGTTGTTGGAGAATCTGACTTTACGGCTTTTGACTTTTTATCTTTTTTGTTTATTCTTTTCTGATCCTCTTCCTGGGCTTGCGCCAGTGTTGACTCGTTTTTACATAAATAGCTATCGTCAGAACCTGCAATTTGAACTTTAATACCAAACTCACTTTCAATCTTTTCTTCTAGTGTTCCAACCTTCATGCTCTTT